>Ga0160423_10001891_pt1 | contig 17508 bp, 16 predicted proteins | sample CRUFie14St8metaG_FD_108191 | JGI IMG/M metagenome (GOLD analysis project Ga0160423, IMG submission 108191) | Marine microbial communities from the Costa Rica Dome - CRUD Field 142mm St8 metaG | ecosystem: Environmental > Aquatic > Marine > Oceanic > Photic zone | place: Costa Rica: the Eastern... | reverse complement strand
GCGGCCCGGGAGAGGAAGGCATACTCGCCACCCGACACAGGCATGCGTTGGACGAGTAAGCCATAGCTATAGGCGCCGCAGAGAGCGAGGAGTCCGGCAGCAAACCAAGCTAAAAGGACGAGCTTGGGATCGCGCAAGGATTCTAGAGTGTATCCGGAGGTGGTGAAGACCCCCGCTCCGATCATGTTGGCCACAACCAGAAAAGTGAGCGTCCAAAAACCAAGTCCCTTCCCGGTGGCGCTCGTCATGAGCCTTTGCGGAGGCGCAGGAAGTAATTTTCTTTGAGGCCTTCGACTTTCACCTCCCCAATGAAGGTGAGACAGTCGCCGACTTTTAGTTTGGGATCGATATACTTTTCATTGATGCCTGACCGGACGCTTTCCTCTTTTTTTTTGGGCGTGGCTTCCCGCCCGATCAGAGGCAAGGCGGCGATGGTCAAAAAAACAGGAGCGAGCAGAGGCGTTACGCAAAGTTTCATTGAGCAAGGGAAGGGAAAATCGCTGGAAAGATCAAGAGGGAAGCATTTCCGAGGGGGCGAATTCCCATTACCGAGAGGAGTCACTGACGGAGGTTGTTGAGAATTTTTTAAGGAGCTCGAGATCGGGAAAGGCGAGGGTGGCCTCGAAGGGGACGGTGACGATTTTAAAGCGCTCGGACGGAAGGAAAGGAGTCTTGAATGATTTCTGGATTGTGGAATGCTCTCTGGGTGCTTAGAATATTATTTTGCTTCTTTTTCTTAGTTTCAGCTTCGTTCGCCGGTGTGGAAATTGAAGTGAGCGGGATTGCTAATCAGCGGGGCGATATTTGTGTCATGGTATTTTCCGGAAAGGCAGGTTTTCCGGATGACCCTGCGAAGGCTCTCATGAAGTTTTTTGTTCCGGCGAGCAAGGCGAAGGGTGGCGTGGTGAGGATCAAAGTGCCTGATTTGAAGAAAGGGGATTTTGCCCTTGTGGCTTTGCACGACGAAGACCGCAACCGGAAGTTGAAGAAAAATTTCCTCGGAATACCCAAGGAAGGCGTGGCGGTGTCGAACTATCCCAAGTTACGATTGCCAAGTTTTGAGAAGGCGGCGGTGAGGAATCCGAAAGGGGTTCTAAAGTTGATGCTCTCTTACTGAAGCGTTTGGCGTTTCACCAAAGAGGAGAGGGGAAGGATTCCGTCGTGGGCCCACAGGGCGGGTGGAGATTGACTCTGGCCGAGGGGGAAGATTCGAGGTGAGGGCAGATCGGTTCGTTCGGTGAAGGGATGGAGTCCGATGCCGGAAAGGTGGGTGAGATTTGAGAAGTCTTCGGGCATGGGGCGCAGGAAGACGGTGCGGTTGCCGGGGGAGAGGGAAAGTTCGGAGGAGTTTTGAGAGACGATGGTCCAAGCGGTGGAGTCGGGGCTTTCCCAGAGGGCGACGTAGTCGGGAGTTTGGGCGGCGAGGTAGCGGATTTCCTCGCGGAAGTTGGTGATGGCTCCGGCTTCGGAGGGGCCAAGAGGAGCGCGCGGGTGGCTTTTTTCAAATTCAGCCATGGCGTCTGCTAGGAGAGGAGCAAAGGCACGGGGGGCTTTGAGATAGATTGTTTGCAGGGAGAGGCAGCCTTGTTGATCGAATTGGCCGATGTCTCGGGCGGCGAGTTGAGCAGCCTCAGGAGTGGGGTCGCTGATGATGGCGATACCGACCCGGTGGCCGTGACCGATGAAGGGTGTTTCGAGGGGGCAGAGTTGTTGGAAGTGACGCAGGGTGTCGTCGGAACCGAAGACAACGAGCGCATCGGCTTCAGGGATCCAGTGGTCGGGGAGATCTCGGGAGAGTTCCACGAATTGTTCGAAGCCGAGAGGGATCTTAAAATCGGGGAGAGCATTTTTGGGAAGCTTCAGGCGATTATTTACTCCGAGGATAAGTCCGTTGAGGAGTGATTGGTATGCGGCGTGCGGGGTGTTGCCGCTGATGATGTGAACGATGGATTTGGGCAGGCGAACGGTGGGTGTGGAAAGTTCGCGATCCCAGGCGTCTTGGAGCAGGTCGCAGTCGAAGCGCCCAGTGTAGGGTTCGAAGAAGGAAGCCGAGCGGGCGATGAGGTCGAGTCGTTCGGCGTGGTTCATGAGGAAAGGGAGTGGTCGATACTGCGGGAGCAACCGCGGGGAAGGGCTCCGGGGTCGCGTCCGATGAGAGTGAAGGAGCCGTCTTCGTGACCGATGGCAAAATCCTGGGTTCGGATAGCCGCGACACTATGGACGTTGGCGAGGTCGTGAATTTGGAGGTAGCCGATTTCTCCGGGAGGAAGTTCGTATCCGCTTTCGGGGTCGAGAATTTGGTGACGGCACCAGGCGGGGAAGCGGTGGGCTCCGCCTGATCCGGTGGCGTAGGCCTGGGTTGAGAGCTCGGTCATGCCGTATTCGTTATGAATGGAATGGTCCGGGACAGCGAAGAATTCTGTGAGCTGGGAATAGAAGTCGGCTTTCGAGAGTTGGTGGCGGGTTCCCTTGTAGCCCCCGGTCTCGAGAATTTGCGATCCGGGAGGGAGTGGGAGCGGCCCGAGAGTTTTCATAAGATGAAGGTGGGCCAGGGCGGTTCCCATTAGGAAGAGGGGGACCTTGGTTCTGATTTGATTAAATAAGGGCTGAAGGTGAAAGCGGTCGTTTTTGAGAAGAAACGGATCGGGAAGATTGGATCCCAGAGTTCCAAACATGTGGCTAAGGGACGATTCGGGGAGTTCGACGGGTGAGGGTGTGAGATAGAGGTGCGTGAGTGTTGGAAAATTTTGTTTTTTCCAAGTTTCCATCACGGAATGCTCGTAGAGAGAAGTGTCGGGGAAATGGTGGGCGCCCCGGATTTCAGTGGTGGTTCCTGATGTTAGAAATCGCTTGGTGGAGGGAGATATGCCAACGAGGGGGAATTTGGGAAGTTTGAAGGCGCTGGTGGGGACGGCGGGGATTTCGCGCCAGCTTTCGATGGAATCCGGGCTTCGTCCGATGGTTTGACAGTAGCGCTGAAAGGGTAAATTGACCGAAAATTGGTGTTTGTAGAGGTCTTGTGCTAGTATCCCAAAGTTTCCTTCCTCTGGGAAGGTAACGAATTTCCTCACCTGTTGAATCAGGAGATCCTCGTGGTCGCGGGAATTGTTAGAACTCTCAGACATGGGTGGTGGCTTGACAAATTGGCTTTCGCCCGTGATGAAGACTTCGTCAGCTCGCTGACGCCCGCCCATATTCCGAACTCTTACCGATATTGAAAGTCATGATTTCTCTCAAAAATCTAGTCGGCCTGCTCTTGAGCGGCGCACTGCTTGTTAGTTGTACTCCCGCCTACCCTCCGGGTCACAACCCAAATATGCCAACCGGGAACCTTGTATTGGGGCCAAATCAGCCTTATGAAAAGACGATTGCCCAGCTTGAAAGAGAGCTTGCCGAGCGCAAAGCCGAGGAAAAACTCCGTATCGAAGCCCTTGAGCGCTCGATTGAAGAGGCAGCTCAGGATCGTTTTGCTCTGGATGCTCCCTCGGGAACTAATCCGACAACGACTTCTGATCAGACTCCTTCGGTTGAGACCAACACGAATCGCAAGAAGACCTATCAGACCGCGCGCAAGATTCCGGGTAAGTCGGGATACGTATTTAACCCATGGACCATGGAGCCGGTGGATGTCCGCGGAATTCCCAGTGGGTCATTGGTGCAGGACCCGAATGATCCTAACAAATCAATTCACCGTTTCCGGGTTCCCTGAAGACAGGAATTAAGATAGGTTCGGGCCGGATTTCCATGAGGGATTCCGGCTCTTTTTTTCCATGCCACATTCTTTTCAAAAAATCGCAATTCTGGGCCCAGGGTTACTGGGAGGCTCGGTGGCGCTGGCGTCCCGTGGAATCGGGGCTCAGGCCGTTTTGTGGGGGCGGAATCCCGAGCGGGTTTCCCTAGCATCGTCGCTGGGATTGGAGGCCACGACGAATTTGGGAGAGGCGGTGAAAGGGGCGGATTTGGTGGTCTTTGCGGTGCCCGTTGGCGTGATGGATTTTTTGGCGGAAAAGATTGTGGATTTGCTGTCGCCGCGTGCTTTGGTGACGGATGTGGGAAGCGTGAAATCGCTACCGCATGGAGTGGCGGCGGCCCGGCGCTTGAGATTTGTCGGCAGTCATCCCATGGCGGGATCGGAGCAAACAGGAGTGGAAGCGGCGCGGGCTGATCTTTTTCATGGCGCGGCGTGTGTCCTCACGAACGACGGCGGGATTCCGGTCGAGGAAGTGCAAGGTCTCTCTGATTTTTGGGAGGCGCTCGGTTGTAGCCATCCCAGAACGATGACGGCAGCTCGTCATGATGAGGCGGTGGCGCGGATCAGTCATTTCCCCCATGCGATGTCGTCGCTGACAGCCGGGGTTTCCTTGAAGGATGTGAGTCATGCTGAATTAGCGGGTGGAGGGTTTCGCGACACCACGCGCGTGGCGGCGGGAGATCCGGCGATGTGGGCGGAAATTATGATCGAAAACCGGGAAGCCTTGCAGGATTGTCTTAAGGAAGTGCGGGATCAGATTGGCAAGATGCTTGATCAGCTTGCGAATTCGGACCAAGAAAGCCTCCTGGCTTATCTCGCCGAGGTGAAGGCTCGCAAAGATCTCACCGATTTATCATGAGTAATAACATTCAAGTCAGCCCGCAGAAAACGATATCGGGCGAATTGGCAGTGCCAGGGGACAAGAGTATTTCGCATCGAGCTGCCATTTTGACCGGTCTCTCAGATGGTAGCTGCCGCGTGGAGAATTTCCTCTCCAGCGAGGATTGTGTGAATACACTGCGGGCAATGATGCAACTGGGAGTGCGTTATCAAGTGCTCAAGGGAACGGAAAAGCAGCCGGAGAATTTGCTCATTCATGGATGTGGCAATAAGTTAAAAGTGCCGAATGAGGAACTGGATTGTGGGAATTCGGGAACGGGCATGCGATTGTTGGCAGGAGTGTTAGCGTCGCAGAAGTTTGATAGCGTCCTGGTTGGCGATGAGTCGCTCTCGGGTCGTCCGATGGGGCGGGTCATGATTCCACTCGGCGAGATGGGAGCGCAGATTGATGCGCGTGGAGAAAAGGAAGGATGTGCACCACTACACATCAGCGGAGGGAGTTTGAAGGCCATCGAGTATGACATGCCGGTTGCCAGTGCGCAGGTGAAGAGCGCGGTTTTGCTCGCGGGTCTCTTTGCGTCGGACACCACGGTGGTCTATCAACCTGCGACCACCCGGGATCATAGTGAGCGCTTGTTGAATTACTTTGGAGTGGAAGTGGTGACTGAGGGGAATCGGATTTCCATAGAGGGAGGTCAGAAAGTGACCGCGCGTGATTTGGTTGTGCCCGGCGATGTCTCGAGCGCAGCATTTTGGATTGTCGCGGCAGCCGTGACGCCGGGGTCTAAATTCAAACTCACCAATGTTGGGCTGAATCCGACCCGTACTGCGATTATCACGGTGCTAAAACGGATGGGTGCCCGGATCACGGATACGATTGAGCATCAAGATGGTGGAGAGCCTCGCGGCGTCATTGAGATTGAGGGTGGGACGTTGACCGGAACGGAAATATTGCCTGAAGAAGTGCCCAACCTGATTGACGAAGTGCCCATTCTTGCGGTGGCCGGAATCTTGTCCGAGGGAACGATGACGATTCGCAATGCTCAAGAATTACGGGTGAAAGAAACCGATCGGATTGATACGGTGGTGAAGAACCTTCGCGCGATGGGTGGGGAGATCGAAGAGTTCGACGACGGTATGGTCATTCCCGGCGGACAGAAATTACAAGGGGCGCAGCTTGATAGTTACGGAGATCATCGCATCGCGATGGCTTTTGCCATCGCTGGTTTGTTGGCTGAATCAGGAGAAACGACCATCGTGAACACTGCGTGTGTCAACACCTCCTATCCGACCTTTTCACAACACCTTACAAAAATTTCATCATGAGTGATCAACATCGTGCCGTAGCGATCGACGGGCCGGCCGCCTCCGGGAAAAGTACTGTCGCCAAACGTCTCTCCAAGTCTCTCGGGATGGTCATGGTGAACTCGGGAGCGATGTATCGCGCGGTGACCTGGCAGGTGCTGCAAGAGGGTGTTGAGCCGGCGGATTCGGAGGCTGTCATTGCGGCTCTGCAAGAAATGGAAATCGTGTGCGGGGTCGACAATGGTTTTTCAGACATTCGCATTAACGGGAGGCTTCTGGCTGAGGAATTGCGATCAGAGGAGGTGAATAACTATGTTTCCAGGGTCGCAGCGATTCCCGAAGTAAGGAATCGTCTGGTGGCAATGCAGCGGGCGTATCGCGCCAGCAATGATGTCGTGATGGAAGGACGGGATATTGGTTCGGTGGTTTTCCCCGAGACTCCATTCAAGCTCTACATTGATGCCTCCGAGGAGGTTCGACGGGCTCGTCGTGCCGGAGACGGTGAAGCGGATGCGGTGGCGGTGCGTGATGCTCAGGATAGCCAGCGAAAGACCGCGCCGTTGAAGATTTCCGAGGGTGCGATCGTTATTGATTCCTCCGAGATGGGAATCGATGAAGTGGTCGAGGCTGCGCGTCGGGCTTTGATTTCGCTGGGTTGGAAGTAGAATTGGATTTAATGAAGACGACATATTGGGTTGGCCATACGATCTTTCGTGCTGCAGCGAAGGCATTCTTTCGTTATCAGGTGGTAGGGCGGGAGAAGCTCATGACCGAGGGGCCGGTTCTCATTGCCTCGAATCACGAAAGCTTTTTGGATCCGCCGTTGGTGGGTATCGCCTATGATCAGGCGGTTTTTTATCTGGCGCGCAAGACTCTTTTTCGCGGTCCATGTTCTTGGATTTATCCCCGCTGGAATGCGGTACCGATTGATCAGGATCAGCCGGACATGAGCAGCTTGAAGCGCATTATAAAAATTCTTCGGAGTGGTGAACAAGTGGTGGTCTTCCCGGAAGGGTCGAGGACGCTCGATGGCAACTTGCAGCCCGGCGAGGCCGGAGTGGGATTGATTGCGGTTAAGAGCAAAGCAACGGTGCAGCCGGTGAGAATTTTTGGAGCCCGCGAGGCGCTTCCCAGGGGAAGTGGTCGCTTGAAATTTCATCCTATTACCATCGTGGTTGGTGATCCGGTCAAGTTTACTGCCGAAGAATTAGCAGCCAAGGGGCGCGATGGTTATCAGGCGATTTCAGATCGCATCATGGACGAGATCGCAGCGATCAAGCATCCTTTCGAAAATAAGATCAGGAAAAATTGAACGGAATGATTGCCTTGTGACTCTGAGAGGGAAATAGTTCTCTTGTCTCGAATCGAATCGACCTATTTATTAATGGACCTTCAAATTCAGTGCCCCGTATGCAGTCGCCGATTTCGTGTTCATGAAGACTTAACGGGAAAGACCGTTGAGTGTGGTGCTTGTGACCAGCGCTTCGTGGTTACGTCGGAAACGGTGATCGAGGATAGGGACAAGTTTTACCCGGGTGAGCATCACGATGCTCTGCTTGACCGCTTGGGCAAAAAACCACACCGCAAGGTGCAGAAGGTTAGTTTTGCTCAAGCCGAATATACTCCGGATGCTGAAGCTGAGGCCGTTTTGCCTGCGACTGCGGGGCAAAAAATCGCGGTCATGGTAGGGATTGTGTTTTTTCTGCTCTACACCTTGGTTTTCGTATTGGGATCTGGAAAGGGAAGTGTTTTTCAGGATGTCGACATGACGAAGCGCCTTATTTTGGCTGGCTTTGTGGCATGTTGCTCGTCTGTGCTCATTATTTTTGGAGCAAAGGGCTGGAGGGCCCGGTCTTTTTTGTTTTCGTCATTTTTGACCGCTTGTCTGATTTCTCTTGTCTTTGTATTACCCATCCACAGAATACCCTCCGCCGGCGAATGGGCTAGCGATGGTAGCCAGAGGGAGCTTCCCGGAAACGGCGAAGATTTGTCGGAGCAGGGAGAGGGTGAGGTATCGGTGGTAAAGAGGCGGGTCGATTATGGTCCGATGCAACGGGAAATCGAAAAACATGCCAATGAGGAAGAGGGGGAAGATGGGTTGTCCATGGTAACCGGCATCTATATTGGGGATATAACGGAGAACAATGTGCAGGTTGTTCAGGATTTTCTTCAGCGTAAGTTGTCTCTTCCAAGCAACGAGGCCCCTACCGCCTATCAGCGGAACGGTGGGAAAGATCGCTTGATCGTGTTCTCGGGGCTCGTACAGCGATTTGAGTCTTTTGTGAAACACTGCGAGGTTCTTGGTAAGGTGAAAACGCATCCTGAAATTAGGGTGATCGAGGTGGAGTTGGACAAGAGCATCTTCACAGAGCCCAGTCCGGAGGTTCACCGCCAAATGACCGATCCTAACAATCCGTCCTATTTTGTAGTGAATATGGAGCAGCTGAATCACGTCAATTTGAGGCGCGTAAAGTTGGCGGTAGGGCGTCTCGCCAGTCCTCCTCCCGAAGGGGTTGAGATCCGTAAGATGCCTCGGATGGTTGAGGAGTTGATTCGACTGCTTCGTGAGGAAAGTGATGGTGAGTTAGTTGATAACGTTGGCCATGCTTTGCAAATTTGGGCCAAGGATGACAAGGAGGCAGTTGGCACCGTCGGACGCATCGTTGTCAGCTGGAGTAAGAGCAGTCGTTTTATTCCGACATCCTTGGTAGAGTTTCTTCTTGAGAATGGCTCGAAAGATAGCGCTTTGGTGATTGACGGGTTGTGGGGGAAGAGTCCAGAGCGGTGGTCGGAATACTACGTGAAATTGGGCCCTATGATCGAAGGTCGCCTGACCAATCACCTTAAGACATCTCCGGTCGAATTGAAAAAAGCAGCCTTGGGGATTATTCGGAAAATTGGCACTAAAAAGAGTCTCCCGATTTTGGGAAAATACACGGATCATCAAGATGAGGAGATCAAGATTCTTGCGACGCGTGCGATCTTAGCCATCGAATCCCGAAAGTAAGAAAGACCGGCTCCCCCTGGGAAGACGGTCTTTGGACTTGTCAGTGATTCGTGGCGCCTACCCGAAGAACTTGTTGAGGGTTTTCTCGCTTGGCGTCGGCGAAAGCAGTGAGCCAACGATCATCGCGGTAGCTCCGATAAACCACATCGCAGCTGCGGGGACGATTCCTCCTGCGAGGAAATATTCTCCACCAAAGCCGGACATGGTGAAGAAGGTGACCCAACTAATGAAGACTGCGATGACGCAGGCGTAGGCTCCTGTTCTGGTGGCTCTCTTCCAGTAGAGTGAAGCGATGACCAGAGGGGTTAAAGCTGCGAATCCCGAAAAGCTCCAGATCGCTAGATCGAAGACATTCTTTTTATAGAGCAGAAGAGAGAGAATATAGGTGATGACCACGATGGCTACGATGAAGCCTCTGGCCATATAGAGGATCTGCTTGTCGCTGTATTCCCTCTTGTTGTTGTGCAGGACAACGTCATTGGTGAACATCGTTCCCAGGCAGAGGAACTGAGAGTCGAGTGAGGACATGATGGCGGCGAGGACTCCGGCGGTGACAAGACCAACAATGATGGGGTCCTTGACGAGTACGCCAACCATTTTGGCCAGAACTGCTCCGCTAGGGGCATCTTGCAATGCAGGAACACCGGTGGCCCAGATTCCGATGAGCACGCAAGGCACCCAGACGATGGCAATGCAAATCGGATGGGCAACCACGGTGAGTTTGAAACTTTTCGCACTTTTGGCGGTGAGCCAGTGTTGGAAGAGGTGCGGGAACATTCCCACGCTGAGCGGGATGAACATGTAGGTGAGGAAAGTGAGTTGAGAAAACCCGACGTGTCCGTTTTGCGTGCGCACCTTGTGGGTGTCCTTGGCTTGCTCGATGGCCGCACCCACTCCTCCGAGCTTGTCTGAAATCAGGTAGAAGGCGAGGATGCCCATGATCATAAAGACAATGGTTTGGAAGGTGTTGGCCCAAGCGGCAGCTCGTGAACCACCGGCAAAAATGTAGGTCAGGACAACCGCACTGATAACCAATCCAGTGATCCAGGGAGGAATTGCTCCGTTTTCGAAAACATTGGGGAAAGCTCCAGGAACCAGTCCGGCCTTGGTTGTCTTGGCAGCGGTGATGCCATAGATTGTTTTTGACGCTCCGATGATTCCGATCAAAAGGTAGGGAATGACGAGAAGAACGAGAATCGGGAAAAGAAGGTAGCCTAATTTGGAGGATTCAAACCGTGCCCGGAAATATTGGATTTGGGTGACATAGCCGTAGCGTTTTCCTATCGCCCAGAGTTTGATTCCGATCAGCAGGAAACAGGCGGCGTGAATGAGGCCCGATGAAGAGGCCATCAGTCCGTATGTTCCGATCCCTGTTGAGAAGGCTTTCCCAGTCGAGCCCACCAAAGCGAAGGCGGTCATGGTGGTGCCGAACACCGACATTAGCAGCATGAAAGGGCCGATCGAATGGCTGGCGACAAAGTAGTCGTTTGAAGTTCCCCGGAAGAGGGTCTTTGAGAAGAGAGCCAAGCCAAGGAGGAGGCCCAGATAGATGACGATGACGATGACAGTGGTCATTCTGCGCCCTCCTCTTCGTTGGAGTTTCCTTTGGCCCATTCCTCAAGTTCGGTGGGCCAGGAGAATTTCATCACGAGGCCCCAGAATAGGGCGGCGACCAGCGAGTAGCAGGCGTGATAAAAAAGACCAACGGGCATGAAGCCGAAGACGAGACTGGCGTTGTCCCAGTTCCAGAAATCCTGATGCAGCACAACGAGCACCAGAAAGATGATGAGAATGACGGGTTTGTTCATTACGTGAAATTTCTTACCGTTAGCCTGACAAATGCCTTTCATTTGTCGAACCCGTTTTATTGTGCCGAATTGTCCTTTTTCTTTCGCGTCACCCGTGGCTTGCTCGTGATCGTGAAGCCGACGACTACTCTCGCTGCCAGCACTGCGCCAGATGGTGAAACCATTGTTCTGCAGGAGCATGACGGTCACCATTTCCTCAAAATTGGTGGAGTGCCTTTGATGAGCACCACGGCGGCGTCTTCCGAGCAGAGAATGGCAGAGCTGGCCTGCGAGCCATCGGAAAAGGCCCAGCGAGTCCTCATCGGAGGATTGGGCTTCGGATTCACGCTGCGAAAGGTCTTGGAGTTGGTTTCGGAGGATTCCGAGGTTGTGGTTGCGGAGTTGTTGCAGGAGCTGATCGACTGGAACCGTGACTATCTTGGTAAAGTCAACGGGCGCTTGTTGGACGATTCCCGGGTTTCCGTTCACTTGAAGGATGTTTTCAAGATTATGCAGGGAGGCGAGCGTTTTGATGTCATTCTGCTGGACGTTGATAACAGCCCGGATCCGCTGGTGCAGAAGGGAAATGCCCGGCTATATAAACAGCGGGGACTGGAAATCGCCCGAGCGGCTCTGCGCTCCAGGGGGCGGGTGGTCTATTGGTCGGCCCATCCTGATCCAGGCTTCGTCAAATCACTGAGTCAGGTCTTTTCGAAGGTGGAGGCAATACCGGCTAAGGCATACCCCAAGGCAAAACGCTACACCCACACCCTTTTTCTGGCACTGCGATAAAAGTAAAAACCCTGACATGCCAGGCATATCAGGGCTTTCTACTAATTATTTTGACTGAAATTTATAGCGGAGAAGGAATCTTGGAGGATGACTTAACCGTCGATTTGTAGCGTTTCAAGACTTTGGCCACTTCCTCCTCGTTAAAGGTCTCTTCAGCGCTCATGAGCAACATGACTTGACCGCGGTTGACGAAGGCTGCACCAACACCGTCTAACTTTTCGAGAGTGCCACGCACTCTCTCATTGGTCTGCGCTCATGTGCCGCCGGTGATCGCCAGTTGATAGGCTTCCTTGGGTTTCGCAATTGACGATTTTTTGAGTCCCGTGACCTTGAGGCCTTTGGGGTCGAATGCTTTGCGGACGGCAGTTCGGGAGAGTGCTGCCTCTCCCTTAACTGTGACGAACACAGTCGTGCCGGAGAGAATAACTTTGTCTACACCTTCAATCGATTTTAAGGCCGAACCGGCCTTGGCAGCAGCGCCTCATCCCCCTCCCGAGAAGGAAACCGAGAAGCCCGAGATTGAAGATGCGTCAGCAGCTTCAGCAGGTGCGGCAAAGGCGGGCACGGTGCACGCCCCAAAAGCACACATTATTCCAAATAAGATGGTAGGTTTCATGACACAGGGAAATTAAAGGTATTCTGCGGGGGTGCAAGTGATAAAAGTGGCCCCATTTTACTTAAGTTTTCCGTAAAAAATGAAAAACGCCCCGGGAATTCATCCAGAAGCGTTCATCGTGAACCCTTGAAAAGTTTTTCAATCGTTTTACTCGGCAGCGGCCTTAGCAGCCTTGCTCTGCGATTCGCTCTGGAATTTCCAACGGAGTTTGTTGCGCTTTGGAGCGGTGCGGGCCTTACGGATCTTGCGATCAATCGTGCTCTCGTGGGAGCGGCGACGGCGGATCTCTTCAAGAATCCCCTCGCTATCGAGCTTGGTTTTAAGTCTTTTTAGAGCGCGATCTACGGTCTCTCCGTTTTTGACGTCTACGCCACGAATTTGTTTCGACATATGGAAATATCCCCTGGGTTCTGCTGGGGGTCGGGACGCTAGGAGTAGTGGAGCGGCCCGTCAAGCCTGCATTTATCCAAAAAATACATCGGGTTTCCTAATAAATTCACATTTTTAGAGCTCCTCTTCCTCCGAGCCGTCGTAATCTGGCACGGGAGGGAGAAGATCCTCTCGTTCCAGTAAAAGTGGAATGGAGAGATCATCGAGGAGATCGTCGCCCGTGCGGTTGATTACGCTGGCTAGCGGAACGATGCGGTCGAGCTCGGCGATTCCGCAGTGGACCATCGACGAGATGATGTCGGAATCGTAGACCTCCTTGTCGAAAAGGTTGGTAATGCGAAAAATGATAAGTTGGCGGTCCAAGTCGTATTCGAAGTTGCCCAGCGTGAGTTGTTTGTTTGCCCGCATGATGAGTTCGAGGGCATAGCTCCGTCGAAGATCATTGAAGACCATGGGGCTCTCCGCCACGATGGACAGAGCGTTAAGATTGGGAAAGGCCTGGGCATGAAGATGAACTCTGGTGTGGTGGGCCTCGAAGGCCATAGTGAGGACCTCCCGGCCCTCTACTGGTTCGCAATGCCAGCCTTGCTGTCCAAAGGCGTCGGCTACGGAATGAAGCTGTCGGGAAATTGCCATCGGCCGAACCATGAGATTACCGGGGGAGGAAGGGAAGAGTTTTTGTCATTGGAACCATGCGGCGAATCGACCAAAATCGAACTGAGGGATGAAAAATATCTTGGATTACTGGCTTCCACTTGCGTGGTCACAGCTCAGGTGGAAATCCTGTCGATCGAGTTTAATCAGGATGATCACGCGGATTTTGACCTCTGGCCTTCGGCGCTCTCGGGGACGGAATCCTCGGCGGATTCTACGACGGATGCGGGAGTGATTTCAGGGACCACGACGCTTTCTTTCACCGATATGCTTTCTGAGACCCGTCGGTTTTATCGATTTAGGAGATTGCTATAAACTCGGGTTTTGATTTCCAATTGTTGGAATTCCTGTTTTTAATTCTAGAAGTGAATAGAGTTGGATTTTTGCTTTTGATTCTTGGGGTTTTCTCTTTGGCGTCCTGCGCTTCTCATTATCCTGGGAAGCAGTTCGTTGATGGGGTCAACGAAGTGGGGCGATTTGCGCACAGTGTGAATTCGATTCGGAGTTTTTTCTAGGTCGGTAGCTAATTGCGTCCTTTTTCGATCAGAGAGAAAACAGTTGTCAGGGTAGTGGCACACGCTGAGTATTTTGATTGTGGGTGATGCTGTGAGCGTGACCATCAACGAAAAATAGGTTGGCTCATTTTCGTCGGAAGGCATTGCGCATCCGACCAAGCGTCTTTTGTGGGTTGCCGTTCCCAAGAAAGCGATCATCGATGACCTGAAAATATACGCTCTGCCCAAGTCTTGAGAATTCGGACGGCGAAATTTCCGATTTTTGGAAAAAATTGCGTTAGGACGGGGCTTTGCGGTAGTATTAGCACGATGGAGCGATTTTATCGTAGTCTTCTAGTGTGCTTTCTCATTTCTCCGACGTTTGGAGAGAAGGTGGATTTTGAAAGGGAGATTAAACCGATTTTCGAAGAGCGCTGCATCAAGTGTCACGGACCGGACAAGCAGAAATCCGAGCTGCGCTTAGATCAGCGGGCGGTGATGCTGAAGGGTGGGGATTCCGGGCTGCCGGCGATTGTGCCGGGCGATCTCAAGAAAAGTTTTCTAATCGAGGTCATTTCGAATGAAGATTCCGACATGGCGATGCCGCCGAAGGGAGATCCGCTGAACTCGGAGCAGATTGCTTTGATTTCTCAGTGGATCGGAGAGGGGGCTGAGTGGCCAGGGCAGATGAGTGCGGTTATAGAAGAGGAAGGCACGGATCATTGGTCCTTTCAGCCGGTGGTTCGGCCCGAGGTGCCGGAGAGTGAGAATAATCCGGTGGATGGATTTCTAAACAAGGCGCTCAAGGAGGCTGAGCTGGCTCCGAATAGAGAGGCGTCGCCAAGAGAGTTGATTCGCCGGGTGAGTATTATCCTTACGGGATTGCCGCCTTCTGCGGAGGAAGTGACTGATTTCGAAAAGGCCTCAGCGCAAGATTCCCTGCGGGCGTATGAGGCTCTGGTGGATCGTTTGCTGGCATCGCCTCATTTCGGTGAGCGCTGGGCACAGCATTGGCTAGATGTGATACGGTGGGCTGAAACCAATGGATCGGAGTCCAACCTCTATCGCAAGGGTGCGTGGATTTATCGAGATTATGTAGTGAGGGCGTTTAACAATGACGTGCCCTATGATCAATTCGTGACCGAGCAGTTGGTGGGAGATCAGCTTGGAGTGGGGGAGGCCACCGGGTTTCTTGTCGCCGGTCCGCATGTTCCGGCAGCCACGGTGGGTCGGGAGCCCACTGCCATTCGTCAGGCTCGGGCTGACCGGATGGACGAGATTCTGCAGACAGTTGGAGCGTCGATGCTGGGAGTGACGGTCAGTTGCGCTCGGTGTCACAATCACAAATTTGATCCGATTTCGATTCAGGATTATTATTCATTGGCGGCGGTTTTTCAGGGAGTGGAGTTTGGGGGACGCTATCCGGAGTTCTCCGAGGATCATCCGCGTCGTAAGAGAGCGCAGGAGCTTTATCCCCGGATAAATTCCGAACGAAATATTTTGCGGAAGGAACTTGGGTTCTGGGAGGAAAATTGGGGTGGCTACAGCGACTTTGTTTTTCCCCGGACCAAAACAGCGGCTCTGCGGGTGGAGTTTGATTGGCCGAGGGTCTTTATCGATGAACTGGAAGTTTTTGGTCCGCAGGATCATCGCAAGAACCTCGCGCTCGCTTCCGAAGGCGCAACTCTGGTGGAAGATCCCGAATTGATCACTGAGGGAAGCAAGGTCTGGAAGGCTAATGATGGTGAGTATGGCACGATGGTTTGGAAGGGCCTTGCATCCAAGGGTGGAAATAAGAAGCCTTGGGTGGAGATTAATTTTAAGGAGGCGCAGGAAGTGAACCGCTTTCGCTTTAGTTCAAATCGAGAATACTATTTCGAGACGGATTATCTCACCAGCGGCCCCAATGGGAAGTTTCCCACCTTCCGGCTTCTGGCGAAGCAAGAAGACGGTAGCTGGCAGGAGTTGGGTGGCTCGATGAAGGCTCGAAATTTCTTGAAGAAGAATGGGGTTGCGAGGACCGCGTCACAGAGCTTGCACAAGCTTATTGAATCACTGGCGGAGGAAGGACCGCGTCATTCCTTCATTGGTCGCTTTAAGAAGCCGGGAGTGACGAAAGTATTCCATCGTGGTAGTCCCGAAAGCGCGCGGGATGAAGTTCCTCCCGCGAGCTTCAAAATCCTCGAAGGCGATCTGGGCCTTGACTCAAATACACCTGATTCCAAGCGTCGGATGGCCTTTGCGAAGTGGCTAGTTGATCCAAAAAACCCTCTCACTTCGCGAGTGATGGTGAATCGGATTTGGCATCATCTTTTTGGATCTGGCATCGTCCCGACTGGAAGTGACTTCGGTCTCGCTGGAGCTCCTCCAAGCAATCCCGAATTGCTAGATTGGTTGGCTTCGGAATTAGTGAAGGAAAAGTGGTCCATGAAGTCGATAATTAGACTTCTCGTGATGTCGGATGCCTTTAAGAGATCCAGTCTTCCGGGGAGCCAAGGAATGGAGAAGGATGCGGGGTCAACATTACTTTGGCGCTACCCCCCTCAGAGGGTGGAAGCAGAGGTGATTCGCGATAGCATTTTGAAGGCTTCGGGGAAGCTTGACCGTTCAATCGGTGGCCGTTCCTATCGCATCCATAATGTGAAAAAGACATACGCCCAGTGGGAGGTTACGGATAACCATGGGTCGGACACCTGGCGCCGCTTGCTCTATCAGGAACGTATGCGGCGGGTTGATGATCGTATTTTTACGGCCTTCGATTTTCCTGACTGCGGCCAGGTGCGTGCAAAGCGCCCGGTTTCCACTACCCCGTTACAAGCTCTCAATCTGCTCAACAGCGACTTTGTCGTGGAGCAGGCTGAGTTCATCGCAGAGCGTGCGGCCGGAGACGCCGGTGGCGATGCCGGGAAAGCCATTAAGCGGGCTTTTGAATTGGTGTTGGGCCGTCAGCCCGATGCCGACGAACTGAAGACTGGTCTCGAAATCTCAAAATCCAACAGTCTTGCGATTGTCTGTCGTAGTCTGATTAACTCAAACGAATTTGCTTACCTGCCGTAGATCTCTTGACCATGAATCCAGAACATCTTTCTCCTTTCGGCCGCAAGTTACTCGATCGTCGTGGCTTCATGCGCAACACGGCCTTTTCTCTGGGCGGCCTTGGGCTGGCGCAACTTCTTGGAGCGGAGGCAGAAGACGATCCGCTTAACTTCACTGGAAAGTCACCCATTCGCCCGGAAATTGATCCCGATAATCCCTACGTGGGAAGGTCCAGTCATTTTGAGGTCCGGGCCAAGAAAGTCCTTGTGATCTATTGTCCTGGTGCGGTGAGCCACGTCGACACCTTCGACTACAAACCGGACCTCTATAAATTTCACGGGCAGAAGCCGCCGGGAATTCCCGCGGTGACTTTCGAGGGGCCTTCGGGAAATATCGCGAAGCCGTTTTGGGATTTTAAACCGCGCGGGGAGTGCGGGAAAATGATCTCGGACCTTCTGCCGAATCTCGGTTCTCATGCCGATGAGTTTTGTTTTATCCACTCTCTGCACACGCAGACAAGCGCACATCCGCAGGGCGAGAACTTCATGAACACTGGGTTTACGATGGAGGGCTTTCCATCATTCGGCGCTTGGGTGACCTATGCGCTAGGCTCTGAGAATCAGGATCTCCCGGCCTTCGTAGCGATCAATGATCCGCGTGGTTTGGCGCGATCCGGAAAGAATAATTTTGGAAATGGCTTCCTTCCAGCCGCTTTCCAGGGGACGGATTTTAATGCCAAGAATCCCCAGCGAACTTGCGTCGTCCCAAGGGGTATTCCGCTGCTGATGATCGGGCGACTGCGGAATACTTGAAGCGTCTCAATGGCAAGCATCTTG
>Ga0160423_10001890_pt1 | contig 17509 bp, 15 predicted proteins | sample CRUFie14St8metaG_FD_108191 | JGI IMG/M metagenome (GOLD analysis project Ga0160423, IMG submission 108191) | Marine microbial communities from the Costa Rica Dome - CRUD Field 142mm St8 metaG | ecosystem: Environmental > Aquatic > Marine > Oceanic > Photic zone | place: Costa Rica: the Eastern... | reverse complement strand
TTAGGTATTTCCCACAAAGTTCTACTACCATACCCGCTTCCGAATCCGTTAATAGCAAAAGTATGTCCTCCTGCTTCGCAGCCATTAATCATAATCATACACATACACATAGCAGCCGTGATAACATTACAATAGGTTCCTGAACTTGTGGTTCCAATACTTGCATCCATAGAACCTGATAAGTCCACCATCATGTTTAAGTGTCCTCCGCCACCTGGCTCATCACCTTTTTCATCGACATAAACTTTCATCAAAGTTGTAATGGCTGGTGGTAAAGGAGGTAGCCAAGTTTCAGGCATTAAATCGCTTACAGAATCAACACCAGGAATCCATTCCGTTAAACCTCGAAGCACTCTACCTCGTAATTTTAATTCTCCTTCAGAACGCAAAGCAGGAAGCAAATCCTTCAGAATGGCGTAAAGGTCGCCCATTTCTTCAGGCGGAGCCGAACCACACACCGTTTTGGGTTCATCTTTGATAACAAACGCACTGTGCCTCCACCACTCGTCAGGAACCGCCATAGCCGCAGCATCAGTAGCATCAATAAGGGCTTCATCTTCTTTGATTTCAATTTTCTCTTTCTCCTTTTCATCTTCAGGCATCTGAATCATCCTCCTTGTCATCCTCGCTTGAGGGGCTTGGGCTTGCTGTTTTGAAAACTTTTCCTGCTAAAAACCAATCAAGTAGTTTTTGTGGGAACATTTGATTCCATTCCGCAGGGTTTTTCTTAATGGCTTCTTCAAGAGTTTGCGTAGGGGGGTCAGAAACCCAATCGTAAAGAGGCAAAGTAAAATGCCATTTAGAATTAGGATTGTAACCACCTTGTTTTTCATTTTTTCTTTCTTTTTCATCGGGTCGGAGGTAATCTTTTCCTACCGCATTTGGCAAACCCCATTTTTCCCCTTCTGTGCTTGTGGGCGCACCGTGATAACTATCTTCACATTGACGACAATGCAGATAAGAGGTTACTTCTTGACATACTTGACCTGTCGGTAAAGTAACTTCTTGAGCATCTGCCCCTACTTGTTTCAAAATATGGAACTGTTTAAGGGTAGATTTTCTGCGATTATCAGCGTAAGGGGTGATAATTAAACTTGCAGATTTCAAAGTGAAACGAGGGGTAGGGAAGCGTTCTACATCGCCTACGGAAGTAGGACACTTACGATTTCCTTCCGCCCAAGTGGAATAATCTATCTCTTCACCGTTGATATTGAATAATTTATCTCCGAAACTTGCTCGTCGTTGTTCTTGTAGGTTTGTAGGGCAAACAGCAGGTCGCCAACCGTCTTTGTCGAGGCAAGCCGAATAAGCAAGTTGCTCACAAACTGTTACTTGGGCTTTTAAGTTTTCATGTTTGATTAAAGCATCGTAATACTCGTTATACAATTTCAAAGCGGGCTCTAAAACTTGTGAGGCTTCATTAGGACACGGAGGTTGTGAACTTAACCCTATGGTTTCCGCACCTACGGCATCAGTATCAGGAATAGCATAACCTAAATCATCAGGTTTAATGTGGAGAAAACGAATAGTGTTTCCTGAAACTAAACGGATTTTGTAATAGTTGATGATTTCTATTTCTTGAGTTCCACCGAAAGGGTCAGGAACCTCGAAAACCGTAGCATCGTAATCTTTATCTCGCCTATCGAAAATGTTTCCTCCATCATTCAATCTTGAGATTTTCATAAAGTTAGAATTGCCCGTGAAATAGCCCCCTTCAATTAAAGTAGTTGGAACATCTTCACCTGTATGACGGCTTACTGCCTCACACCAAGCACACTCCCTGTTACCTAAAACTCCTGTTCTGAAATCAGACCTGTTCACCCCTGCATCATCTCCTTTTTTGCTTCCTAAAAAGGCATCATAGTAAGCGTGAGAGGCCATACGGAAATCTTTTACCACGCTTTTACCTGAGCAAAATTTAATTCTTTTCAATTGTCGGCTTTGGGAGCCTACCTCTAAAGGTATGTCGTTAGCCCGACTTAAATCACCGAATTGGCTGAAAACTCTAAGAGCAGGAAGCCCATCTATTTCAGAAGAACCTCGATTAGTTGGCATTAAAAAAGTGTAAGCCACAACAACACCATCACCGCAACCTCCGCCTTGTCGTGAATTATCAATCAAGGTTAAAGGTGCAAGTTTTCGAGGAATGGTATTAATTGGAAGTTGTGAACTAAAGGTTTGGTAAATTGACTTGAATTTACGATAATAATCCTTGTTACAACCGCTGCAAGTCAGCCTACCTACTGATTGGAAGCGATTGTTTCTTAACGACCAAGCATAGGAAATCATAGGGTCAGGGCCATCGAAAAATTGAACTCCGAAATCTTTCCAATTGGCATCAGCAACAGTTTCACACTTTTTACAGTGCGGGCAAAGAACTAAACCTGAGTCGGTAACGCTGCCGAGTGGGAACACTTCTTCTTTATCTAAAAAGGCAGCGATTTTTCCACCGATAGCCTGAAGTTCCAACGGTTTTTCGTAAAGATATTCGGCTATTTCAACCATGATGTCTTGTCCGATAGGGCTTTCCCAACCGTTACCCGTTGAACCTGTCATGTTTTCATAAGTTTCACTTTTAGCAGCGTCTTGTAGGTAAGCCCCTGCCATCTGCGTCCACGCTTTAACACGATTGTTAAGTGGCTGCCCTGTGCGGTCACGCATACTTAACCCTGCAATTAAAATCACAGCCCCTAATTTACGCACGAAATCGTTGTTACTTCGTGGAACTCCGATACCGTCCATCGGGCTTAAAGTCCATTGGGCTCGGCACTCCATAGGTTTATTCAAAACAGGGTCTAATTGACGCACTGAAAGATAACTTACTCTTTCTTGAGTTCCATCAGACCATGAAACATCGACATTGTAAGGGGCTTGAAAATAATTGTTACAAGGCATTCCTTGAAAATCATACGCTGCTGTTATAGTTCCTGTTTTCGTAGCATCATAGATGCTAACTACACCTAAAGTGTCGGTTTTTCCTGCCATTAAAGTTTCAACTAAGGTAGGATAAAACTGCAAACCTCTTCCGAATCCACTGAAGCGGTCAAAAAAATCTCCAATATCAGAAGTAACGGCTTTACCAATTGCAGTGTATTCATCTTTGTAAGGGCTAACTAAACCCCACCAACGAGCGTAAATGGCTCTTACGGTTTCTGTGTCCGTTAAATCTTCCAATTTAGTGAACAAATTAGCCACTGCAACCCATTCAGGAATGCTATCTTTCGCTAAAATAAGATTTAAGTCGGAATTTATCCATGAAGTAATAGTAGCCTTGAAAGTTCCTCGATTTTTCGGCCAAATTGTTTGGAATGCTTCGGCTTCAGATAACAACCCTTTAGCGAAAAGCAACGGTTCAGCGTTAGGGATTCCTGTGTAATGAAAATTGTTTAAGTCGCAAGCCGACCACATTAAAGGAGGTAAAACAAGTTTTTTTTGTGATAACGATTTCAAGGAGGATTCAGAACCGTAAGGTTCTACTGTGACATCGTAAGGCAACGCTCCTAAAAGTGCTGTTGCTTGTGATTGATGAGCCATACGACATCCCTACCTTAATGTTTTCGCTCCTGCTATTTCAGTTTGCCTGTTTAGGCATACTTTTTAGCAAGTTGGGCGAAACTCAAGGCTGCGAATAAAGTCATGTTACCTAAATCAAAGAAAGTATTTTTGTTTATGTAAGTGGCTGCAAGGTCGTTAGCACCAAGAGGGTCGGTATCGGTTAATCCGATAACTTCAAGGTTGTTTTCCTCTCCGAGTTTAACGAATACAGAAGATAAACAGAAGTTGATTTCAACATACTTATCATTATTATCACCAATTATATCTATGTAAAGTCTAAGCCTATCGTCGTCAGTTCCGAGTATTTTCAAACCTGTTTCGTCCCATAAATCAAGGTCTTGAACAGGATTGGTGAATTCTCTTTCAATGTTACCTATTTCACAGATGTAACTGCGAGTTTCGGTATCAGTAGTGTCGGAAGATTGAACTTCGTCCATGATACTCATGATTTCCGTAACGATTTCCACATATCCTTTTTCTTTGGGTGTTCCTGTGCTACCGATTTCCAATTCACATCCTGCAAAGAATTCAAAAGTTTGGTCAATATCGTTCATGAAATCCTCTAACTTGCTGAATAATTGTTCTCTTGATTCATCAGTCCTAACCGAGCCTCGCAAAACCACGCTTTGTTGAATGTGTGTTTTACTTGCAGTTGGGTAAATGGCATTTCCTTCAGTCAATGCGTCACCATCACTATTGTTAAAAGTTTTAATTCCCTTGTAAGCGTCTTCAGTGAGTTGATTTTCCGCACCTTGATAAAGAATTTGCTTGGCTCTACCTGTGTTGCTTCCACCATACCATGTGTGACCACGAATATAGGCGTTGGTAGGGAATCCAAGATACATTTTTATGTTGTCAAGGGCGATGTCTTGGAACATCGAAGGTAATTCATCTGTGCAAGCCCCATAAATACCCCATAGTTTCAGATTAGTGTTTCTTGTATTGGTGTCACCACCTTCACCACTATCTCCAACTCCTGCTTGAGCAGGGCCAAAGTTATCAGGAATTTGAGTTCCTGAAATACCGTCCAAGATGGAATCCACTTGATTCAAAAGAGCCAATTTATCTTCAACTGAGAGCCAACGCTCAAGAGCAATCTTTCTTCGCAAAATGGCTACATCGGCTGCGGAGTAGTTAGGATTATCTTTAGAAGCAGGAGCCGTTAGGAAATCACTGATTTTAGTTTGATAGTATTCAATTCTTTTATCATAAACTTCAATATCTCGACTTTCACTTTCAGGATTGATGAACGGGTGAAGAACTTTGTTAGGGTCGTTAGCAGCCATTTCTTCCATTAGAACTAATCGGTAAATCAAATATGGCATAGGGTCGCCTGTTCCCGATTCTGTTTTAGGATTTCCACTTCCTGAAGCCATACGAGCCATAGCCCACATCTTCATTTCGTATTCAGCGTAAGTTCTTGCAGATGATAAATCTTTACGAGCCTGAGCAATAGTGGAATCCCATTCTACCCACCTACTTTGAGCCCATGTTCCTGTGCTACCCACGCTGGTTGAACCGAATGAATCGACAGTTCTTTCAAGATAACCTTGAACAATGGCTTCACGGACGAACTCTTGACCTGAAGCGAATTGTTTGGCGGCATCATCTTTGATACCGTATTCTAAGTTTCCACCATCACCTTTAGCACGACCAATACGATGTCCGACCACATAAGGTAGAACATCCATGATTTCTTTTCTTGTAACATAAGCGTTACCTCTTAGATAGGCAAGAGCCCTGCTCAGTTTGGCAAGACTGTTAGTGAAACGGAACGCAAGAACTCGGTCTAAAAGAGCCATAGCACCATGTCCACGGCTAATGGCTTGAATACTTTTCATCATATCGTTACGATAAGCCTTGCTTTCGGAAACCGATGCGTCAATGAAATATCCTGAACTGTTGATAGGTTTCAAAGAGGAAGCGTAATCTCCTGAGTTGCGGTCATGAGTAATCATGTTAGGTGATGCGTTAGGGTTGAAAGGCACAGCGAAATCTAAACTAACTTCAGCATTCGGTTCGTGAACACCGTAGCGTTGTGCGAACAACATGGAAACAATAGCAATATCCATCAAAGCATTGTAACCTGATGTTTCGTAACTGACCGCCTTTGTATCTTTCCAAATTTTCTTGAGTTCTTCGTATCGAAGAGGGGTGATTTCACCATCAAGAATTTTTCGGAGAACACGACGACGAGGTGTAGGCTTTTCTACACCACCTTCGGCTCTTGATTGAGCCTCGTCACTTAATCCACCTTTTAGAATCTTGTATCTTTGGTCAAGCAACGCTGACGGGAACATAAGTTCCATGTCGATACGGTCTGTAAAAGCCAAATCGTTACCGCCTACATGGGGGTTAGTGTCCATGAAAGCAGTAAAGTTAGGTGATGAAAACACTTGACCTCGATATTCAACTTCTTTTTCAGCAATCAAACCAAGAATAGCGTCTTCAACGGAGGCTTGTGAACGGTTCACTTCGTTAAAGAATTTGATAGGTTGAGTAACAATTTCACGGGGGTAAGGTGTGAACTCGTATTGAGTTAAACCTGTGCGTTCACCACGCTCTTGTGCCGTAATATCTACACCGTAAAGTATCTGCTCGGCTCTTTTATCTTTATCGACTTTTGCGATACCGATTTCTTTTCTCATCTCGGAGTCAATTCTTTTAATTCCGACATCGTTTTCCACACGGGAATCGAAGTAAATCTTAGCGATGAATCTACGAGCAGAACGCTTACCTGACTCTAATTGTTCAATCATGGTCATAACGGAGTCCACTACGGTTTGATTGTTGTAGTAAAGAAGGGCTTTATCTAAGGCAGTAGCATCGCCACCATCAACCGAAACAGGCATACCTTTGTCACCTTTAGAGGCAGCGTCGTAAGCCGCTTTGTAATCGGAATAAAGTTTCTTGAACTTATCGACAGTAACACCTTGATAAAAGGCGTAATCCATACCGTCTGCCATTTGTTGCTGTGTCAAAGGAGGGTGCTTGAACCAACCGTTGGCAGGAGTGTAGTTTGTTAAATCAGCATCACCGAGAGAAGCACTACTGATACTTGGGATAATCCCGTCATCGTCAGCAAACAAAATGATTTTATTGTCACGGAGAGCCTTGTAAGCAATCGTAAAATAAGTGTTTCGCAATTTACCTCCGATACCGAATTCTTCGTTCATGAACGCTTTAGTCCCTGATTTGAATTCTTTTAGGGTGAAGTTGGTTTTGTTACCGTCTTTGGCAGCAACTAATTTTGTAGGTATGTAAATATCTCGCAAAAGATAATTGAAAGGATAGCGATAAGATTGCTCTTGGAATCTGCGGTCTTCCCATTCTCTTACTTGCTGTTCCGTTCTAAGGCTGTCCCAAACTTGGTTGTAATCAGAATCGTAATCCGATACGAATCCGTAAGAATTACCGAACATCAAAGCGGCACATTCAATAAGTGTGGTTTTACCTGTGCCTGGAATACCACTGAGTCGAGTAGTGGTATCAGGAGCAAGCCAAGCAGCAATAAACATTTCTAATTGTTCAGCCGAGTTGAAACCGAAAACTTCACTCATAACACCCATGAAACCTCTTACCTTTTCCAACTCTTTAGCGTTGATAGCCTTTGCAGTAGGGTTGCCACCACCTGAAAAGTAATTGTTAAGTTGTTCTCTCAACCTATCTACGGATTTAACCATTTCATCAGCCGTTCCTACACGACCTTCGGAAGCACGAACTAAACCGTTGCTAATTTCACGATTCAGGAAAATTGGAACTTCTTGAGTGTTACCTGATTCGTCCACTGTTTCAACTTTACCTTCATTGGCGGAATTCAAAAATTCCAAATACTTACGAGATTTCTTGTTGCCATCGTAACCACACAAACCTGTAATAGTTTCAATATCGACATTGGAAGTAACAGAAATGATGTCTGCACCGTATTCAGCCACCGCATCTTCTAAAACTTCTTTGATGTTGCTTAACCTTGAGTCAATTAAATTAATATCGCCATCTGCCATGTTACTCACTCTCCTGTTGTTGCTTACTTTTACCTAAGTCCACACGAATAATTTGCCCCGAATTAGGTTTTCCACTTTCATTTTTAATAACAATAACGAATCGAGTTTTACCTTTATCATCCTTTTCAGTAGCGAAAAACACTTCGTAATCTTCAATAACTCTAAGTGACCTTCTTTCCGACACCAAAGAATTGAAAATTGTTTCACGGCTGGCATCTTTTACGACTTCCACTTTGACAAGTCTTCCTTTAAGTGGGACTCTTAAAGAAGATGCAGGTTCTTTGGAAGCAAATTCATACATTTCACCAACTTTCATAGTTTTCGTTAGTGTAACTTCTTTAGTTTCCTTTTGACCGATACCTTTGATTTCCACACTTTCATACCGCTGGATAAGTTGAATATCCTTTATGACTCCTTTAGCCTCATAGTATTTTACCTCTTGAACATCATCAATCCACGATTCTCTTGGGAATTCCGTGAAATCTAATTCATCGGTAGAATCCTTTGCAGGAGTAATCTCGTCAGTAGGGCATAGTAAAAATTCCGAATCGGCTTGCGGCAAAATTAAAACTACTCTTCTTGGATAATTCGACCACATCTCAGGCAAATTTTTCAACATAGCATTGTTTTCCCACTTGCCTGGGAAACGATTGGTAACTTGACCTTCACCTTCTTTCACTTCTAAAATCACACGAACATAATCGGTAGCATCGGCACTCATAACGGAAGGTGCGGTGTTCCAATCTACAACATACTCCTTTTCAAAATCACTGAATGCAGGGTGGTCATGGTCGTAACTCATAGCCACAATAGACCTGACATCATTCATAGAAGGGGCAGCGTTCTTTTCAGTAGAAGGGAAACTATTGACTTCTAATTCTCCTGAAGGCTCTATTTCGATAGAAGAGTTACTTAGTGCAGATGAAGAAGTAGTGGTTATGTCTTCTTTTTGGGTTGCCACACCTTCGCTTCCTGTGGAAGTTATGTGATTTCCTCCGAAAAGATTGAATACTCCGCCTGATGAAACCGTAGGAGTCGCAGGAGGTGTGTAGATAACTTCTTGAACTTCGTGTTTAAGAGAAAAGGTGCTACCTTCAGAATCTTGAAGGGTGACAAGAATCTCAACAGGTGGATTTTCATTGGGACATTTTTTAGATTCTGCATTAGCACCGACGAAATAAGGGTTCCAACTAAGGCGAATGGAAACTACTTCGGCTTCTTCATTGAAGGGCTTGCTGTTGGTGTGCCATTGAATAGGTTTTGTTTCCTTTGCTTTAGAACCGCAAATATCTTTGACCTTTGCCCCAATTTCATATTGCCGAAGTATCATGTAACTTTTAGCCGTGTTAGAAGTCAAAGCCTTGTCTAAATCTGATTGGGTTTTGTAAGATTGAGGATTGGTGTAATTAATGGGTGCGCTGAAACATACACGAACACGGAAGCCCATTCCTGTTTTCTTATCCAAAACTAATTGTGGAACCATATAATTTGCAGGGTCTTCATCCCAAGGAAAGTCAGGAATTTTACAAGCGTCGATTTCACGGGCTTGCTCGAAAGGGCTTACAAGGTCAGTAGCGAAACACAAACCTTCAGTTTGCATCATCTCTCCAACCTTTGTATTCTTTTTTCTTGTCGATACGGTTGAGGAACCCGTTTCTTCCCTTTCAGGCTCCACAGCCTCAGTAACATCAAGAATCTCTTGAACTTCCTCGCTAATGGGGTCATCATCGGAATCACTTGATTCACTTTCTGTGTCACCGCTGTCGCTGACATCAGTAGGAACGCCACCGAAAAGATTGCTGGTGGCTAAAGGTTTAGAAGGTGTGGGAGTTGTTGTAGTAGTTGCAGTTGTAGCAGTTGAGCCGCCTGAAGTTAAAGTAGCGGTGTTTTGAATGGCTTTTCCATCGTTGTCACCTTGCATTGTTCCGATTATTTGGAACACACCTTTAGGAAGGCTACGAGGACGACCTTTATCAGATAATCCAAGAGTGTCCCAATTAACGCCTGATGGGTGTTGTTGATAAACAGAATTTTCAGGAACAATAGGGGCGGCATTTACGCCACCGTCAGGTTTAACTTTACGAACCCAATACCTGCGGTCTTGAAGTTTTACACCGTTCTTTTCGTAAGCGGAATCAGTAATCTCGATAATGTCATCTACGCTTACCATCTTTTACACCAACCGTAAGTCACGGAACCACTATAAGAAGGCTCGCCCTTTTAGAGATTGAAAAGATTCAACCTTTTTTCTGCTTAGGAAACATAAGAAGTTTCTGCTTCGTTTCTGCTTGGTTTCAAGATAGCCGAGATTGTTGTTTCCACTCTTGATATAATCCTGAGCGAAGATAGTTCAAAAGTTGGTCAAGCCACTCTTTGTGTTGAACCATAAAAGCGTAGATTTCTCGTATTTCTGAAAATTGTTGAGCATAAAGAGTAAGGTCATGTAAAAAGTCATCCATTGTTAAAGATAACGATAAACGATACATTTTAGGTGCGTTTTGTTCACCTACTTCGGCTTCCATTTGTCGCCAAAATGATTCAGGCGGTTCAAAGAAATTCAGTAAAAGTTTCTCTTCATCGCTGGAACTGCCAAGAGAAGAATAGGCTTTTTGAGGTGTGGTGATAGCCACATACTTTGACCATAACCGAATGTGAGAAGGGATATGGATAGATTTCAACCACGCTAACCACTCAGGCATCTGCATAACAATAAATCTTCGCCATACTTCATTTCCACCGTTAAGAGTCATTGAATCACCCTTTAACGAATTTGATTTCTTTTAGGTTCTGTGGTTTCGGCTACTTCGTCTGTAACGCCTGTGTTGAGTTCAAAATCTTCTAAACCTAATTCTTCAGGAGATAAATCATCTAAAGAGCCCATAGTCCAAGGTTGTGCGTTGGCTTGATTAAAAGCAACTTCGCTTTCTTGCTCATAAGTTTGTTGCTCTTGTTGTTGTGCTGATTCTAAACCTTCGATAAACAAACTGTCAGGAGTTTTTCCATCGTTGAATTCACCTTTACTATCTCGCTCTCTTGCCTCTCTTTCTTCAGCCATCGCTTCAGCGAGCCCTCCAATATTGAAAGCGTTTTGAACTAATCTTTCTCCACCACTGATTTTGAAGGTATCGCTTGGAGGTTGCCAATCTCCGTAATTAGCCACTTTTTGCTTACGGAAATAATCACCATCGGAAGAAGTTTGACCTCCTTGCGAGGGTCGAGCCTGTTCTCGTATGTGACTCACTAATTCTTCAGCCGTCATAGTAGGGTAAGCGTCTTCAGGATTCTTACTCTCGAAACTGAGTTTTTGTTTTTCATCACGCATGGCTGCCATAATGTCGCTTACACCTTCATCGAGTTGAGCCTTTGTAGCCTGTGTTAAATCAATAGATGTGTCGGTGACATCTCCACCTGCCATACGATAATTGTTGTCAGCATTTCTAACTTCTTGTTCAGACAACCCATTTTCTACTGCTAAAGCGGCTTCCTCAATCAAGGTCATACTTTTAGGGGGTAGAACTTTCCAATTTGAGTGGGCTTGCTGTTGTAATTCAAGATTTTCTTGTTGTTGGGTGTAAATATCACTTTGAGTATTGTCGGCTTGAGGTTTAACACCTAAAAGTTCAAAATAATCTACCTTTCCTGTTTCAAGGATGGATTTAGGAGCCGAATCTACTTCCTGCATAGCAAAAGGTATAGGATTCAAATTCGGTTGTGAAGATATTATCTCTTGGGGTGGTGGTGTTTCTTCTTGAGCGATTTCATTGGATTGGCTAAAAAGAGAGTTTAAGTCGGAGGCGGAAAGTGCGGCTGCATTGGCTTGAAGTAAAGCAGCATCAGCATCATCAAGTTGGCTTTTAACTCCTGAAAAATACTTGTAAGCCCCTTGAATTAAGGGGGCAAATTCTGTAACCAAGTTGGAAACAGTCCCAATAGTATTCGCAGTTGTTCCGTCAGGCTCAATAATGGAACCTCCATGCTTATCTAAAAGAGCCAATAAAGGAACGACAACTTGCTGTGTTAGTTCTTCGTTCAAACCTAATCGCTTGGATATATCGGCTGCATCAAGATTGCCTAAAAGAGAATTCAAACCTGAACTTCCACCCTTAGTTGCTGCTTTCGGATTAATTTTAGGCTTTACTGCCTTCGCAAATTCTTCAGATGAACGCTTTTTAGGTTCAAGAATATCATCAAATGCCATGCTGTCACCAATCAAACTAAGCAAGTATGTTATTTAATCTCTCGGTTTTAACGGAACCATTGTTTCAACGGTTGTTTCAAGGCTCCTACAATCATAGAAGCGACTTGTTCGTGATTCTTAGCCTCCGAAGGTTCAACAATATCTAAAACTCCGTTTAGAGCGTTTTTGAAGTAAGTTTCCATAAAAGCAGAATCCTTTGTGACTCCTTCTTTACTAATGGAAGCCATTAAATCATTCAAATGTGTGAGGAAACGCTTTATCTCTCGCTCATAGCGTAGATTTTTATGAGTTAATACACCTACTAAAAAGTCGGAATTCAAGAAATTACTCAATCTTTCATTCAGCGGTTCAGATTCATCTGCAAGTTTTGATAAAGAATTCAAATATTCTTGGCGTAAAAAGTCAGCCTTATCATCTCGTAAATCAATCTTCATGATTTCTTCAAGGAAATTGTCGAACAATTCATTCTGTGCTTTTTCACGCTGATTTTCAAGTGTGCCTTTTAGTTGGCGTAGATTTTCTCGGAGTGCGTCTAATTGTTCAAACCCGATTCCTTCGTCCATATTAACACCTCAAGGATTCTGTTGATTGAATTTTCTCAAGATGTTGGAAGTTGAAAGAGGATTGTATTGGCGAGCAGCGTATTGTTCTGCGGCTGCTCTTTCTTGTTCCTTTTCTACTAAACCATTGATTTGAGATTCCAATCTTGCGATTCGGTCTTCTGCTTCTGTCATTTTCTTACTCCATCGAACTTCCTGAGCCACTCCACCAATAACAAGTCCTGTTACTCCTGCCATAACTACGGCAATAGTGGAGTGACCTCCTGCGTTTTCGGCAGCGTGTTCAGCAGCGGCTAAAGCCTCGCTCAGTGACTCGTTTTCAGCAAAAGCAGTTTCGGCTAACTGTTCACCGTCTGCCATATCTCGTAAAAGATTGTTTCTTTCACGAAGTCTGCGATTAATTTCAGTTCTAATTTTGTGGGTGTCTTCGGAAAACTTAGTGAAATCATCTTCTGATTCAACAGGAGTGTCAAGCATTGAACCCCATAAGTTATCCAATTCATCATCACTTAAATCTTGGATATTGATTTGTTGTTTAACATTGATTGAGTGTGTTTCCGCAGCAAACGCTTTTGGCATCCACTCGGATTTTTTACTGTTAGACATAAAAGTGGAAGCAGCATTGGATTCAAACGGGCCATATTGAGCCACCTTTTTCATACCTCGGATTCCCTTACCTCTTTGAAAAACAATATACTTTCCTTCCATACCGAATTGTGAAATAACTTCGTTCTCAGAAGGAAGATAATCTCCTTTCCAAATGTCACGGGTTCCTGAATTTTTGACACCCTTAATGTATTTTCTAATTGCATAACCCATTTTTACACCTCACGCATTACTAATATCTACACCTTTACTCATGGCGGTCAAAACTATCAAAGCACAGGCTGTCGCAAACTTTGAACCTACGAAAAAAGAAGCAGGAATTACGGAAAAATATTTGGCTCCGATTAGGATAGTGTCCAAAGCCACAAGTGCTTTCAAATCATCTGAGATGGCTCCCATTTCTATTCCTCCATTCGGATAACCTATCGGATAACCTATCCGAATGTAACGGGCAGACTATAAGAAGGTTCGGTTATCCCCATAATTCTAATAATCCGATATGTATAGAGTTAATCAGTTCATCGTCTTGGATTCCTGTATCTGAAGATAATACTTCGTTTAACAGAACAATCGTTTCACTTATGTTGCGTCTTTTCAACCTCATAATTAAAGTTGGAAGGTCGGCTGCTTCAGCCCTATCATTGTATTTTTTCGAGTTTATGTATCGCTCCAATTCATTCAAATCTAAACGCCATCTGTTACCACTATGCTTTTTGTAGCCCGATGTAGGGCAGAACATTTTTCGATTGCGTAAAACTCCTACAATCTCAGGAGCAGTATGCCTTCTACTCTTGTTAAGCGTAAAAGAAATGTATTCTACAATTTCACGGCTGCTGGAAGACCCGTTACCTTCTAAAAGATATTTCACAATATCGAAAATCAAAGCCTCAGTAGCGGGTAAGGAATGAAACCTTACCTTTTGTTTAGGCTTTTCATCAGCCGTGTTTTCTTCGGGCATGATAAAGCCCACCTACTCATCAATCAAACCTAATTCGGCTTGGTAATTCTCAACCTTTTCATTGAATTCTTCATCCCACTTTATCTTTGCTTCTTGAAGGCAGCGTGAATTAAATTTTTCATCCCAATTTTCGGAGGCTTCTTCTTCAGAAAGCCCTTGTTCAGCAACAATTTCTGCCACTTCTTCTGCCTTGAGAGCCAAAACATCTTCTTTAACTTCTTCTTTTAGTTGCTTGAGGCGAACCTTACGCTCTTTTGTCCACTCATTGGCTTGCAGAATAACTGCAACTGAAGGGTCGATAGGCTCTCCACCGTCAGCGTATTCATCAGGTCTTGCGAAAAGTGCGTCGATTTCCGAATCAGAATCGCCCGATTCGTGCGTGACCGCTGTGAATTCTTCAATTTCATCATCCAAGTATGTTGCTGCAAGATTCATTCTACTTGCGAACTCCTTAGCCATTTGTTTAGTTACTCGCATTCCAATTTTTTTCCAATATCGTGTTTCAACCATGTGTTGCACCAACTCTAAGAGTCAATCTTCCCGTATAAACTTTGGGTTATTCTTTCACAGTTTATCTACGGGGCAAGACGCACTACTTCCCGTTCCTCACATATCGCCCGCAAGATACTCTCAACATCATAAACTACTTCTTCTGTATCAGTATCAGGAAACGAAACCACAAACCGATAACCCTTTGATAAATCCAACATGATACTTCGTTCCACACCTTCTCGCAGAACAGGGTCTAACTCACAAGGGTTCAATTGTTCAGACATTAGAAACCACACCTAAAAGAGCATTGTAGTTATGCAGACTTAATCTTCGAGAGCCGTCAGCACAAGGGAACATAGCATCTAAAATATCCGAATCTAAGAATCCTTGATTAGCCATTATAACAGCAGTTTCTTGAATTTGGTCAAGATAAAAGCATTCTTGCATTAAATCTCGATAATATTCCCACTTTCTTCCGTTTCTTCCGATTTTTCGGATGGGAACTTGAGCATTCGTAGGGTGGCTGGAAAATCCTTCAGGCCATGAATTTTCCAATTGCGTTTCAGAATTTATCCCAATCGTTTCGGATGATTTCTCTTCCAGCGATTTTTTCAATTGAGAATTTTCATTTGCCAATTGGTTTAACATCTGTAAAGATAAGCGTTGAAGTTCTTGAAAATCTGTTTTGAAATCATCCGATTTCTTTTTGGATAATAGGTCTTTTAGTGTCACCATAACTACACCTCAAAAAGTTTGAAGAGAAGCGGAGTCAGCACCATCACTCATATCTGTAATCTTGCCACACACCTTACAAATCAAGAATAGTTGATTTGAGGTGGCTTGTATTCGGACATTAGCCGAATGACAGTGAGGGCAGACAGGAATCATCTAATCACTTTCAGTGGGTTTAACAGTTACGAAATATCGGATATAGCGTTGCCCTGTGGTATCTCGGTTCCATTCGTGACGGAATTCATAACCTTTAACTTTCAAGTCCATTATTCGACGAGGAAGGCTACGAATACGATAAACCATTTGGGCTTCACCACTACTGATAGAGTCGTGTTCCGCAAAGTGCATCATTAACATTTCTGTTTGGCTCATTCCATTGATATTCATTTTATTTCTCGGAGGCATATATCTCACCAATCTTATTTTCTGACCTAATCGTTATAAACCTTTGCTTTTGATAGCATTTCCTTGAAATGACAATCATTTATATCGCCACCTAAAATTTTTCTCGAACTATTTTGGGCTGCATAGAAAGTCGTCCCATACCCAATAAAAGGGTCGATAACAACTCCCTCTTCAGGACTGAAACATTTTAGCAATACTTCCATCAACTCTTGAGGTTTTTGACCTTGATAAGTTGTCTTATGCGGTTTATCAAAAGTAAGGACATCAGGAAGCCATACACCTTCAGGATGTTTAGAGTATGTAGATAATTTCTCTTTGTAACCTTCAAAAACCATGTAACCTTTGTTCCCAAATTGTGTTTTTTCACTATAATCCATCCCACTCCTACAATCAAAGTAATGTTCCTTTTTCGATTTTACGAACCACAAAATTTTATGGTGATAAACAAGAGGTAAATTTTTACTTACCCACTTAGGTCTTTTAGCGTAATTCCATATAATTTCTCTTCGGAAATTCTTTTCACCTGTTTTACGAAGTTCGTAATCGAATGGTTGTTGAGTAAAGCAAAGCAAGTTTCCACTTGATTTCAAACACCTAAAACATTCCTCTAATATCCCTCTTTTCAGCATTTTATCCCAATCATTGTAATAGGGGTCAAGGACGATTAAATCTACGGTTTCGTCTTCCACACCTTTCAATAATTTCATCACATCTTGTTTCTTTAGTTGTAGTTCTACCATTATCGAACCCTCCTTTGTTGAATCATTTCTATGGTTTGATGAATCTCATACAGTATATCATGATAATCTTCGGCTACTTGCCACCACCACATATCTTGTTGCTCGTAAAAGTTTTCTTCACAACCGTCACAAAATTCATGAGATTTGAAATCGAAACCTATGCTTTCTTGCATTCTGTCTTCTAAAACCGATTCACCACAACAAGAACAATAAGTGCGAGGTTTGCCACAATCACAATCAGCATACCCATCTTCATCAGCAGACGCTCCACATTGACGACAACTTGGCATGATACCCACCTAAGATTGAATTTCTTTTACCCAATGTGTAGTGCGCCCGTCAGGAGTTTTATCACGAATAACCGTTCTTCCCGCAGGGTCAGTTTCCTGTGCATAAACATTAAACTTAAATTTGAAATCGCTTTTAGAGCCGTCAGGCATTTCGTAACCTTTACGAGTAGCCCCTCTTGCCTCGTAAGACGCTTTGATAACCCACAGTGAACACCTGTGGAGGGCTTGAAGTTCTTGGTCAGTTAAACTTTCTACGGTTCTGTGAGGTGAAATTCCTGCGTGATACAACGCTTCTGCTTTGATGTAATTACCTATTCCTGAAACTACTTTTTGATTCATCATGGCTTTGGTAACATTGTAATGATTCACTTTACGGAATCGCTGTTCCCAATCCGAGAAAGTAACTTCTTCGTTAAGAATATCAGGCCCCAAATCTTTTAGCAATTTCCGTTGAAGTTTTTCTTGGGCTACTTCAGGACGGAATATCTTGAAAGTTCCAAAACGACGATAATCTTTGTAATGGCACTTTTTACCATCATCTCGAATAAAGCAAAGACGACCATATTTCGGGTTCTTTTCTTGAATACGCCAAGTTCCTGACATTCCGAGTGTGTGAAACATAACGAAGCCATTAGTAAAAGTCCAATAAATGAATTTTCCTTTGCACTTTACAGATTCTACTGTGGCAGGTAATGAAGATAAGAATTCTTCTACATCATCACGAACTTGTTTTTGATGATATGTAGGGTCATAAAAATCAATTTCAGTTACTTTTCGACCACGATAAAAACGGTCAAGGCGTTCTACTATTTTTCGGACTTCAGGGCCTTCAGGCATAACATCACTACTGTCACATACGATATAAGTCGTCTATTATTAAATCAGGCTTAGAAGGTAAAGAATCAGGTCTTGAAGGGGGTAAGGGAGGTAAAGGTGGGAGAATCGGGGGGGAAGGCACAGAAGGATATG
>Ga0160423_10001888_pt1 | contig 17518 bp, 14 predicted proteins | sample CRUFie14St8metaG_FD_108191 | JGI IMG/M metagenome (GOLD analysis project Ga0160423, IMG submission 108191) | Marine microbial communities from the Costa Rica Dome - CRUD Field 142mm St8 metaG | ecosystem: Environmental > Aquatic > Marine > Oceanic > Photic zone | place: Costa Rica: the Eastern... | reverse complement strand
TGAGGGGGCCGCCCCGTGCCCCGCATTCCCTCCTCCCTTTGCCTTCCCGCTGCTGGTGCTGCGGGACCCATGTGCGGTTCCAGCGAGTTTCCCTCCAGGTGCTAGGCTACCCCCCCCCCCCCCCGAGTTTCCCGAGGGGCAGGAAGAACTTCTGTCGAGCTGAAAATGGGACGCGTGGAGATCATCATGATCATGAGATGGTGGCGGAGATGACGGAAGGGGGGGGGGCTGGGCGGTGGCGGAGGACCCTAGCAGCGCCAAGCAACCGGGTTGCTGCTCCGAGGTCGCGTAAGAGGTCATTCTGTTGTACGGTTTAAAGCTGCTTGCGAGATTTAGCTCTCCTCCGCCTCACCAGGTCTGGCCTCGTCCTCCTCTCAAACCAAGACAGGAGGACGACGAGGTAGTAGCTCAGCAGGGCCAGGGCGACGAGCACGGCGAAGGTCACGTAAAGGACCCGGTACCTCCCAGGCCTCTGCTTGTTTAGGCCGGACAGCATGGTGTGGAAGGACCCGCAAGTCAACTTCTGACAGACGGACTCGTCGAAGAATTCCCGCAGCCCTTTGGGGCCCAGGCCGCGGAAGCACGATTCCAGCAGCTCCCGGCACTCCCCCTGGGCGGCCGCCATGACGCTCTCACTGCAGGGCCTGTGCACGAACCGTCCCCTCATCCTGCTCCTTGGGATGCCAAGGGCGTCATAGAAGGTGTACGCGTACTCGTCGCACAGGAAGACCTTGCAGTAGTCCGCGACGCACGTGTCCGCGGTGCTAGGTATCCTATCCATGTACCTGTTCTCGAAGTGCTTGTCCAAATGGAACTCGCTCTTGAAAATCTTGTTCGAGTAAAGACACTTCCAATAGCTCGCTCGGTACTTTTGCTTGTGGGACTCGTGCTCATAGTAAAGGTCTCTGGTGGCAGACAGGGGGCACGCAGACGTGAAGTTCACCCCCGCCCTGTCGAGGTGGGGCTGCACGAACTCGCTCAACACCCGCCGCACCATTCGGGACTTCTCTCGAGAACAAGGTAGCTCCCAGTCATCGTCGTTCTCGGGGTTGTACTGGACGGCCTCCTTGTGTCGGGCGGCGGCCACCGTCGAGGCCAGCGTCACGAGGACGATGAACGCGACGGAGGAGGCCAAGCGCCCGGATCCGATCATCGACGGTCGCGCTTGGGTCGCCATAGCATCCCTTGGGTCGCGCTCTCCCTCCGCCACGGGGCCTGACCTCGTCCCCCGAGCCGGCCGGCCGCTCTGGCTCACCCCGCGACGTCTCTCTTCGCGGAGGTGGTGCTGGTTTCAAAAAAACAAAAAATCGAGCTCAGCTGTCGGGCCAGAAATACACTGCAAGGCGGGGGCAATGGAGGACCTGCCGCCGGAGGTGTTGGGACACGCGCTTCAGTTCGCGTCGTCGTGGAGGGACGTCGTTGCATGCGCTGGGGTGTGCAAGAGTTGGAGGGAAGCGACGCAGGAGGCCGCGAGGTGCCAGCTCCTCGAGACAGGATACGATTCAGGGGTCGCTGTTGAGACGTTTGAGGGGTTCCAGTGGAGCGACTTCGAGACGCTCAGGGAGGCGTCCTCGCCCGCTCCCGCGACGCCGAACGCCACCCCCTCCCGAGCGAGCCTTTCCGATGCTTGGCAGGAAGTCTCCGCCACCGAAAACGCGGAGCACTGGTCTCCAAAGACACCGTCGCCCGATAGGACTATACTTGTGGCCAAACCAAGGGAAACGCTGCTTGTGAGGGTGATCCCGCAGCTCCAGGTCTTTGGCCACCTGCTCGCCAGCGTGTACCTCAACTCCTTCTCGCTGGACGACGCGAAGCTGCGCCAGGTATTGCAGTCCTGTCCGAACCTTCGAAGGCTCGCCCTCTCGCACGTGTGCGCTCAGAAAGTGGAGCGGTCCACGCGGGGGCTCCTGTCGCCACTGGATGAGAACGCAGACCCCGGCATCGTCTCACCCGTCAAGCGGGCCGGGATCGTCGCGGAGGAGAGCCGATCCAGGCACGTGGAGGGCGCCGAGAGTTTGGAGTGCTGTGGGTGCGCTTCGCTCACGGGGGCCGGCTTCAAGGGCATCGGGAAGCTGTGTCCCTCGCTTCGGGACCTCGACCTCGTCCTGCACCACGTGAACCGTCCGGGAGACCTGATGGGGATCCTGCGGTCGCTGAGCGGCGTCGCGCCAAAGCTCCGGTCCCTGTCCGTCCGGGTGGTGGAGCCTGTGGGGCTGAGACATGTGAGCCCAAAAAGGCACTATGAGTGGGTGGACCGGCCGCTCTTCACGTGGGGCCACCTGGAGGCCCTCATGGGTGAGGCGGGCGCGCTGGGCGCGATGGAGTGCCTACGGCTCGAGCCATGGAGCGCCGCGGGGGACTCTTTGGAGCGCCTCGGAGGGAGAGCACTGCCCAGGCTGCGGAGCTTGGGAATCATCAATCCTGCACACCGCAGGATCGACGGGACGACCGCTGGCGGCGTCGCGGGCTGCTCGCGCCTGTCGAGCCTGAGGGGGCTGAGGCACCTGCAGCTGGCGCCCGTTTCAGACGTCGAGGGGCTGCTGGAGGCGATGAGCGACCCAGCATTCGTAGAGACGCTTGAGAGGGTCGAGGTGGAATGCCACGCCCCTGTGGACGATTCGCAGAGACGGGAGATGCGGCAGATGTGTGAAGGGGTGGGGTGCGTGGTGCTGACCTGCGTGGATGCTGAGACCAGAGCTCGGGTGCAGAGGGAGTGGCGGCACGGGGTCGAGGTGCTGTACTGAAAGAGAAGAAGATTCAGTCCAAAACAAATAAAAAATTGTAAGACATCTGGGTCAGTTGAGCTGGTAGACCATCTCCTCCGCCATCTCGACGCCACAGGACGCCATCCACCTCGCCGTCTGCGCCAGCAGCAGGTTCTTGAAGTCCGACGGGATCACCTGCACCAAATCCTCGAGCAGGAAGAGCTTCCCGTGGAGCAGGCACTTGAGCTTTCCCAGATCAGTCATGGTCTCTGCAAGCTCCTCCGCCGTCCTCCCCTCTTTCAAGAACAGCCCCGCCCCGCCCTCGCCGTCCCCCTGCCCCCGGAGCGACAGCATCCTTCCCCCAGCCTCCGCCATCCTCGCACGAAGATCGTCGTCAAAGGTCACCCACTCCAGAGACGTGGGGCACAGAAGCTCTGCTGGCTTGTAGTCCGCCTTGTAGGCCACCTTAGGGCAGGTGTGGATGTAGAACCCTTGGTAGTAGTAGCGTAGGTCGCGGTGCCTGGCACTCGCCTTGGCCACGAAGTCGATCTCGGCTAAGGACGAGACCTTGCCCAGCTCCAAAAAGGCGTAGTCCGGGTCCCAGATGAAATACTTTGAGGAGAGGCAGGCCTGCATGATGTCCACGACCCCAACGGCGACGAGCTTCCCGTCGACCCGGTACTGCTGGTGAAAGGATCCGTAGGTCGTGAGCTCGGGCACCTCGCACGGTACGAGAGGGGGCGGGAGCTTCTCGGATCCCTTCGCGCCCGCCGGGACTCTATCGTAGCCAAGGGGCGTTTCCACCAGAAAGCGAGTATAGCCTTCCTTGTCCGAGTCGTCGTCCTTGTGCACGGAGGCCTGGTACTTGCAAAACAGTTCGAACTCCTCCTGAACGAAGGCTGAGGGCGCCATCTCGATCGTCAGGACCTTCCTGCTGCCCCGCTTCTTGCCCGCCCCGCCCTGCGCCTTGTTTTTGCCTCCCCTCTTGCCTCCCCGCGGGCAGGAGCAGGACAGGCCTCTGGGGTCGCCCATCGTCACCGCGACGTTCACGAACCCCGCCTTGGAATCCACGCCGAGGACGCGGCACCCGGCCCCGATCCCTTCCACCGCCTCGAAGCCCGTCTCGGCCTCGGACACAAAGGCGCTCAGAAGTCCCGCCAGCTCAGCGGCGTCCGCAAAGGCACCCCGCCAGTGCTTGGCCAGCGAAAAGCAGGCGGAGGACGAGAACAGCACGACGGGCTCGTCGCTCTTGCCCGCGTACTCCCGCTCGATCTTGGGGTTCGCCCTCCTCACCGTCTTGCCGAGCCCGGTCGCCAAGCCACCCTCGCAGCGGGGCAGGCCCCTCTCCTCTATGAAGGCTCCCAAGGCGGGGGCCAGGCACTCCTCCCAAACGACCCAGCACGCCGCCTTCAGCTTCGCGCACGGCTCACAGCACTCCGCTTCCGCCCCCTTTCCCTCCTTCTTCTTCACCGCTTCCCGCATTACGGTATCCTCCCCATTCTCACTCGTTCTCGGCTCCCACGCCCCGTCCAGGTACGACCTGAGCCTTCGTAAGGTCTTCCTCTGTTTCGCGTCGGGCTGGAACCGCAACGCGTCCACCCGGATGCTATACGGCGGGCAGCATCCACTTGTGTACGTCTCGGCCTCGGACCTGTACACTAAGTTCCCGCATCGGCGCCACGACCGGTCCAACAAGCGCTGGTAGTGCTGGTGACACATCCTCGAGGTCACCATGCCTCTGTTTTTATGGTCGCTTCCTGAGCTGCAGTACCCGCAGGGCGACTCGTACTGGCCGATGTCGCGAACGACGCTGTGCGACGCCGTGCTGGCCGCCGGACCGCCCCTCCGCGAGCCCTCCTCGACCTCCATCGCGGGCCTATGCAGGCCTTGCCCTTCCCCTGGCTGTCTGTTGAGCACTCGTAAATGACTCGAAACTCCTCAGCGGAATGACGAAGCAAACGAGGTCACACCACACTCGGCAGGATAAGTTCAGGATGGGAGCAGCGGGCCTTGCGCGAGCCCGAGGGTGGAGGAGGGCGCCGCCCCGAGCGATGGGGCTGCGGATCGGGGAGGGGTGGAGGTCCGCGGTCGACCCCCGGCCGTCGTGCCCCGCCTCGCGGCGTCGTTGGGGTGGGAGGAGCAGCTGGGGCACCCTCCGGACGGTGTGGAGGCCCGCGCAAAGTGCGAGCGCGGCCGGGGGGTCGGTGAGCGTGGACCATGGCGAGTGGAAGAGGGTCGAGGGGCTCACCGAGAGATCCATGTTCGCGGCGCTCACCGCGCTGCTCTACCTCGTCGGCTTCAGCTTTCGGCTCGAGGGGTACATGGGGTATATCCTCCCCCTGCCCATCATTCTCATGGGCGTCCGCCACGGCGCGAGGTCGTGCTGGAGCACCCTGGCGCTCATCAGCGTGCTGCAGACCGTCCTCTTCGGCCCTGTCAGGGCCGCCTCCTTCGTGTGCGTCCACGGCTTCTACTCCGCGGTGCTTGCCACGTTCTGGAGCAAGAGCCTGGCAGGTCGCGGGGATGCGGCCGCGGGCAGGGGCTGGCTGGCAATCATCCTCGTCACGGCGGTCTCCAGGGTCGTGGGCCTGGTCGGCTCCATCTTCCTGCTGTCGTGGCTCATCGGGGACAACATATTGGCCCTCATCTTTAGCGGAATTGAGAACCTGTTCGAGCAGTTCTTCTCCGTAGTTGGGCTGCCCTACCTTCAGTTCCCGCTGCCCACGGGGCTGCTCGCCACCACCTTCTTCGGCCTCGCGGTGCTGTCTTCCACGGCATACGTCGCCATTATCTACTACATGCACGCGAGCGTCGTGTACAAGACGTCTGGAAAGAGGGTCCCGATGCCGGCCTTTTTTGAGAGTAGACTCAACAGGCGGCGGCCGTCGGGCGTGTGAGTGAGGGACGTGCACTTCGTGGCCCCGCAGTCCGCAACCCAACTTGTAGTATAGACTCCTGTCAATCCAATTCATCCACCCAGCCATCTGCTCTCCGACCTTTTCGATTGAGATCGGATCTCGATCTCAAGAATGAGATCCTGAACGAGAGGTCCAGAGAGTCCACCGCAGAGTAGGAGATCGCGAAGAGACAATGGCGAACGCGAGGAGCAGCGCTGCAACGATGTCGGCTTTGGGAGCGAGGCGCCCGGCGCTCGCCAGGTCCAGGAGCCTCGGCGTCGCGGGCGGGTCCCGCCGGGCCGGCTTTGCCTCGCCACCCCGCGCTACGAAGCCCACGCTCCTGCTCTTTGACTGTGACGGAGTCCTCGTGGAGACGGAGCGCGACGGTCACAGGGTCGCTTTCAACGAGGCTTTCGTGCAGAAGGGCCTGCCGTCGTCTCTAAACTGGGACGTCGAGCTGTACGGCGAGCTCCTGGAGGTCGGCGGCGGCAAGGAAAGGATGAAGCACGACTTCTCGAACAGGATCGCGACCGGGGACGAGGAGATGAAGGCCAAGGTGGAGGGCGCGGGCGGCCTGGACGAGATCGCTAAGGACCTCCACGCCCTGAAGACCGACATCATGATGGACATGGTGAACGCAAACATGATGCCACCGAGGCCTGGCATCCGCAGGCTCATCGGGGAGGCTGCCAAGGCCGGCGTCCAGATGGCGATCTGCTCCACCTCCAACGAGAAGGCCGTCAGGGCGGTGCTGAACTCCGTCCTGAACGCGGGCGACGACCTCGGAGTCACGCTCGACGACATCCCCATCTTCGCTGGCGACATCGTCCCCAAGAAAAAGCCCGACCCGGCGGTGTACGAGCTGGCTGCAAAGGAGCTACTGGGTGACACCTGGAAGGACCAGACCCAGAACTGCGTGGTGATCGAGGACTCCAGGATCGGGGCTCAGGCGGCCAAGGGGGCGGGAATGAAGTGCGTCGTCACGCTGAGCATCTACACTGAGAGCGAGCCCTTCGATGACATCGGCGTTGACAAGATAGTGGACTGCATTGGCGATGAGGGGGAAGAGAGGGTCTCGCTCGCTGACATGGACCTGGACGAGGGGAGCCTCTGGAAGTGACCGCCGCAGCAAGCCAAAAAAATATAGAAAATAAACAAATAACTGCTGTGTGGCCACGCTCGGGGCCCTCGGATCGAGATGCAAATAGATTCAGAAGGACATTGACATCAGTGAACTTCCTCTCTCCTGCCTTTCTCCCTCTCCCCTAGAAATCACAGGTGGTTCAGAGCGCGTCCAGGGACTGCTTGATCTCCATGATCTTCGCGATGTTCATCTGCACCGTCGCCGCATCCTCCTCCAGGATCGACCTGACCTTTGGGAGCTGGCGGATGTACTGCGACACGGAGTTGTGGCCCTTCTGAGCCATGACCTTTTGCGCACCGTCCTTGATCTTACCGATCCTCTCCTCCAGCTGAGCGCACGCCCCCTCCATGCCCCTCAGCTCCTCGGAGAAGGACACCTCCGACGTGGACAGCCTCGCCTGGCTCGCCGTGATCAGCTCTCCGACCCTCTTGGCCTTCTCCACGAGCTCCCTCTGCCTCTCCACCGCCTCTGCGATCTTGCCCCTGTTGGCCTCCACGCCCCCGAGCAGCCGCACGCTCTTCTCAATGTCCTCCGCCCTCGCAGCCTCCTTCCCGCCCGAGTCCCTAAGCAGGTCCAGCCTCGCGGTCAGGTCCCCAGCGACCCTCTGCAGCCTCTCAATGTAGCCCTCCTTGAGGCACGACAGGCCCTCGTGCATCACCTCGTCGGCCTGCTGCGAGCCTTTCTTCCTCGACCCGAGCCTCGCAATAGCGTCCGAGTCCGACAGCGGCAGCGAGGCGTACCACCCGTCGATCTCCGTGGTGGAGCAGTCCAGGCTTCCAATGTCAAACTCAACCGCTGGCCGCAAGTTCTGCGTGGGCTCCACGTCCAGATCCTCCTGGACCTGAAGGACCCGAATCCTGCCGCCCGACAGGCCGAATGCGACGTGGGGGTCGATCCGGTTGGCAATCATCTCGCCAAAGGCAATGTCCCCGCCGGCGGCAGAGAATATTTTGGAGACCACCGGTGGCGGCATGGACAGGTCCTTAGCGTCCTCCCCCTCCTCCCCAAGCAAGTCCAGCAGCCACTGGCTCAGCGTCCTCATCCAGCACAGAGACACCCTGAAGACGGCAGACTCTTGCACCAAGAAGAAGCTCTCGGGCTCTATGGGATCCGCCACCACGAGTCCCCCCGCGGCCGCCTCCAGCCTATCCACCTGCAGCAACTGCAGCTCAGGGCAGTCCACGGCGTTCAGCGAGGCCGAGACTCGCAGGAGGTCCTCGCAGGCACCCCGGGCGTTCGGCTCGGGCCACAAGTCGCCCATAACCACGTGGGACTTGACCAGGCCACAAGCAAAGCTCGTGAGCAGCACGACACAGTTTGAGCCGGCCGAGACGCAGCTCACCGCTGTTGCGGGCGACTCCTCACCCCCGGCGGAGCCCGACCCGCACACCTCGAGCGGTCCGTAGAGTTGGGGCACGGTGACCCCCCGCTCCACGGCCTCCGAGGGCTCCCTTTCCGGGGAGTCTTCCGCGCCAGCCGCGTTGATGGTTTTGTTTGGCCCAGAGCCAAGCCCTAGCGGGCCCAGCGGGCACAGGCAGTAGACCTCCCCCGACCTGGCGGCCAGGAAGATTGCCCTGGACGCCCACCCCGACATCGGGCCGAAGGCGAAGTCCACGAACCTGTGCTCCTTCTTCACCTTCACCATCCCGAAACCCAACCCTTGGCCGGAGGCCCGCAAACAGTACGCTTGCTCAGGCTGGGCCACGGCGTTGCCACCCTCCTCGCCAGACACGTCGTACACGTGCAGGAAGGACTCGTGGGTGAGGGGATTCTCGAGCAGGACGACGAGGTGGTTGGCGCTGCCGGGGTGCCAAGCGAACTTGAGCGCGTTGAGGTGCTCGCAGCCCTGCAAGTTGTCATGAACCGTAAAAACGGAGTACTTGCCCGCCTCCTCCGAGCCGCCGGAGGCGTCGGCCACGACCCTCCTCCTTGAGTTGCGCGGATTCACCGAGGCCAAGAAGATCGCCGTGGACGCCCCGGCAGACCCGTCGCCCCGCGACAGCCCTCCTATTGCCAGACGCTGCTCGTAGGGGCTCGACACTGGGCTCGCCTCCAAGGCGGTGGCCAGGAATCCTTCCGGAAATCCCTTGCCCGGGGCGAACCGCATGGCGCACTCGCCGGCGTTTACCTCGAACGAGGGTCCCGCACCCTCGGCTTCCCCTCGTTCGCTCCCGCAGTCCCGGCTCCGCCTCCTCTCCTCCTTGACGTCTACAACACCGATCTCGCCGCCCTTGCCCAAGACGTACAGGTGCCCCCTCCGCGCGCTGTAAGAGCTTGGGCCGACCAGCCGGAGCATGCTCTCCGCCCAGGGCTTGGACGCGGCCGCCGCGACGTCCCCCCGCGTCGCGAAACCCTCGAACGCGCTCGTCACCATGACCCTCTGCGCAGGCCAGAACGCCTCCGATCGCCTGAGGCGAAAGCCAAAATTCCTCCTCCCTTTCCCCCTTTCCCCGAGAGAGAGAGCTCGAGAAGAAGAGGTCCAACGAAGGAGAGTGAGACGGGTGCCCAAGATGGAGGCCGAGGGGGAGGAGGAGGATAGAGAGAGAAAAAAGTAAAGTCAAATTACATTTAGAAGTCCTGCTGTAGAACACGTGATTACTTTTCTGGCATGGCCTTCAAAACCGCACGGAGGCACTTTCCCTCGTGCAGCAGGTCGAAGGCCTTGTTCAGGTCCTCGAACTGCATCTGGTGCGTAATGTAGTCCCTGAGCTTGATCTCCTTGTTCATGTACCTGTCCACGAGCTTGGGGACATCAACCCTGCTCTTGAAGCCTCCAAAAGCGGTACCTTTCCAAACCCTGCCGGTCACCAGCTGGAAGGGCCTGGTCTGAATCATCTGGCCGCTCGCGGCGACACCGATGATGATGGACTCGCCCCAGCCCTTGTGGCAGCACTCCAGAGCGCTCCTCATCACCTCCACGTTGCCGATGCACTCGAAAGAGTAGTCCACCCCGCCGTCCGTCATCTCAACAATGACCTCCTGAATTGGCCTGCCTTCATGGTCCATCGGGTTCACGCACTCGGTGCAGCCCCACTTCATGCCCGCCTCGAACTTCTTGGCGTCGATGTCGACACCGATGATCCTCTTGGCGCCCGCGTGCACCAGGCCCTCGATGCAGGCGAGGCCCACGGTACCCAGGCCAAAGACCGCGGCGGTCGCCCCGGACTCCACCTTGGCCGTGTTCCAAACGGCTCCAAGCCCTGTCGACACCCCGCACCCGAGGAGGCAAACGGACTCCAGGTCGGCGTCCTCCCTGATCTTGGCGCACGACACCTCGTGCACGACGGTGTACTCCGCGAAGGTGGAGGTTCCCATGAAGTGGTAGATCTTCTTACCCGTCTCCTTCACCGTGAACCTTGACTGGCTGTCGTTCTTCATCACTCCGCTACCCGTCCACTGCCTAACGCTGCCGCAAAGGTTCGTCTTCCTGCTCAGGCAGAACTTGCACGCGTCGCAGAAAGCCTAGTAGCACGGGATGACGTGGTCCCCCGGCTTCACGGAGGTCACGCCCTCCCCGACGCTCTCCACGATCCCGCTGGCCTCGTGGCCCAAAATGCTTGGAAAGAGGCCCTCGGGGTCTACGCGTTGCGATGCCCCGCGCCGCCGAGAGAGAAGCGTGCGTGTCAGATGTAACCGACGAGTCCGGAAATAATAAAGCTGATTGTGGAGAATGCGGGAGTCGAACCCACGACCTGTGGAGTCGATCGCTAAACTTACCAAGGCCGCCCAGGGTGTATGCGTCGGTGTGGCATAGCGCCATGTAACATATTTTCACGCGGACTTCGCCCTTCTGCGGTGGGTCCACGATCACCGTCTCCAGCTTCAGGGGCTTCTTCGGCTCGTACGCCACCCAAGCCCTGCACTCGATTGGCTGCGGCGATACGGGGAACGAAAAACCCGTAGTGGGGTGGTTATAGGTGGGTGCAACAGGATCGTACAAGGCAAGGCGAGTTGCGGGTCAGCAAGCGGCCGGCCAGGGACGACAGGCGTCGGCGTTTTGGCAGAAGAAACTCACCTGGGGGGGGGCGTTAGATCCGTTACTGTCGCTCATCTTGGTGTCGTCGTCGTCTTGGTGTCGGGTGGTTCTCTAGCATAACCTCATCCTACAAGGATGGCCCTCGGGGGAAGTCACGATTTCAAGTTTTCCACACTTTTTCCGGTGAAATCGATCAATCAGGATTCGGAGCCTTTGGAGGCAGTTGGCGGCTTGAAGGGGAAGGGGAGGTCCACCTCGCGCCAGAGAGAGAGAGAGAGAGAGAGAGAGAGACATCAGTGAGGACATGTTCGTGCCGGTGGCTAAGCCTGACAAGGCGACCGCGCTCAAGGAGCTCAAGCGGAACACGCTGATGCTCGCGGTCTGGTGCGGCGTCGTGAGGGCCATTCCCTACGTGTTGCACGGTCTGCAGCAGGTGAACAAGGCCAAGTGAGGCCAAAACGAGGAAGCAGAGGGTTTTCTCTCTCGTGTCGTGTCCTTCCGGAAGGGAGGGCTTGTACCATACATAACAGCGGCGAGCGGGAGCGGCGTGTAAGCCTTTCACCTTACCTGCCCTACGCGTTCTCCGGCCTCTCTCCCAAGCCCCCACCCCCCACAATATCTCTCTTTTCTCTCCCGATCGCGCTCAGAACTCGGCCTTGAGGTGTTTCGCGTGGAACTGGATGTGGTCCTCCACGAAGGACGCGATGTAGAAGTACGAGTGGTCGTACCCGTCCCTGTACTCCAGCCTCATGTCGATGCTGGGGTTGGCCTCCACGGCAGCCTTCAGGTTCTCCGGCAGCAGCTGCTCTTCCAGGAAGCTGTCCGCGGTGCCCTGGTCCACGAAGATCTCCGTCTTGGGACCCTTGTACCCCTTCGCTAGCTCCGTGGCGTCGTACTGCTTCCACGCCTCAAGATTCGCGCCTTTGTTCGTTTGACGATAAGAGAGCATTTTGTTTCAGAAAGATGCGCAACACTTGTCAGGGGCCTGTGAGCGGAGGGCCGGGCGGGTCGTGCTGGACAGGGAAACTCACCGAGGTAGCCTCCGAAGGCCTTCTTGCCCCAAGGGCAGTTGATCGGGTTGCAGATGGGCGAGAAGGCCGAGACCGACTTGTACTTGTTGTAGTTCTTGAAGAAAATGGTCAGGGCCCCGTGGCCCCCCATGGAGTGGCCCATGAGCGAGGCGTTCGTGGTGTCGATGTTCGGGAACTCTTCCATCAGGTAGACGGGGAGCTCCTTCGTGACGTAGTCGTACATCTTCCAGTGCTTCCACTTGGACTCGGTGGCGTTGATGTAGAACCCTGCGCTCGATTTGGTCGAGTTTCGCGTTTTTGTGAGTTTGGTGGGGTGGGTCCGCGCGATGGGATCGTGGAGAAGGTGGGAAGGAGCGGCAAGAGCGCGGCGTCAGCAAAGGTCGATCGTTCTGAAAAACTTTCCCGCTCCAATTTGCGGGCTTTCCCAACGCCCTCCTCGTTCCCAGCGCACACCAACGTCAGAACTACTCTCTCTCGCTCTCTCTGTGTTTGTCGATCGGTCTCACCTGCCCCGACGCCAAAGTCCCAGCTGTCGGACTCGCCATCCACGTTGTGCCCCCTCGGCGAGGTGTCAGGAAAAACGACGGCGATGCCGTGCTCGTCAGCATACCTCTGGATTCCGCTCTTCTGCGAGGCGTTCTCGTCCGTGCAAGTGAGGCCCGACAGGTAGTAGATCACCGGGACGGGAGACTCCTTTGCGTAGTACGCCTCGGGCAGGTAAACCTGGAGTAGGCAAGGCAAGGCGCAGAGCCCAGAGACGAGGAGGGTTCGTTAGAAAAGGCGTTTCGAGAAACTCACTGGTTTTGAGCGAGGAACTCACCCCGAGGCTCATTTTGCAGCCGCACACTTTGCTGTCGTGGAACTTGCGGTGCTGGAACCCGCCAAAGTACTGCGGTAGTCATCGGAGAGAGAGGAAGAGGCATGAAGTTAGTCTACGCGACGCGAGCGGGAGAGGACACGAGCCGGGGGAGCCCACTGTTGCCGCCGCGGGATCCGACTGGCCTCTCTCGAATGGGTTCGCCCGGGTTGCATGGACCCCCGATCCGTCGATCCGTCGGTCCTCACCTTCTTCTTGCTCTCCTGCATCGCCATCGTGACCGCTCTCAATCCGAAACGTCGATCAATCCTTCGCCCTTCGTCGCTCGCTCTTCCCCCTCCCTGCTCGCAAAAACCAAAAAATCAACTTTTCCGTTCCGAAAAGTCTTCGGGAATCGAGGTCCAACCAGGCAGCAGCGGGGGCAAACCCTCCTCAAAATCAGGCAATCAGCGGCGCGGCTCCTCGGGAGGAGACAGACAAAACAGAGACCATGGCGAGCGTCGCGAGAAGCCTCCGAAAGTTCCTGGGAGAGATCCAACACGTCAAGGTAAGGCCGCGAGATCGGGCGCACGAGGGCGCTCCCTGGCGCGGGCGCACGTCGCGTAACTCGCCTCGGTCGGAGGACTCCACGATCACCCACCTCCCTCGACAAGAAGGCGAGGTCGCCTGCCGAGAGGGGCAATCGTTCTCCTGCGGATGGCTTCGTCTCGTCCCCATCCTGATCGGGGTGATCGTCCCGCCCCTCCCACCCGCCGCGGTCGTTTCCTCGCCCGCGCACTTTGTCTGACTTTTACTTTGTGTTTTTCAAATTGTGCTTTTGACAAACACAACACAAAACCAGGTTCGGGACCTTCCAAGCCACCTTCACAAGGAGTACATCGGGCCCACGAACACGTGGGTGCCTCGCATGAAGAACAGGCTCCTGGTGTACAAGGAGGATTACATTGACGAGGGCAGCTTTACTCCAGTCAAGCACGTGCTTATTGGAGGGTTCTTCATGTCGTATCTCGTGGGCCTGCCGGCCGAGCTGCGTCACCTGGCGCACGAGGAGGCGATGAAGAGGCAGGGCGGCGGACACTAGAGGAAGAGGTATATAAAAGGGAAAAGACTGTTTTTCTATATCATTTTTCGCACCTCCCTAGTGCGGTTCCTCCTCCCCGCCACCCAAGGTGGAGTACTCTGCGCTCTGCGCCCGCAGAATCCACTCCGTCAGGTACCCCTTGGTCCCGTTCCCGAAGAACTCCGCGTCGGACAGCGAGGCGATCTCCGTCTCGTTCATCGGTGGCGATAGGTCCTCGTTCATCATGACCTTTCCGAACAGCAACTGTGCCGCTTGCGGCTTGAACTGGGGCACCATGTGGCCGCTGGTGTGCACGGTCACGAAGGAGACGTTCTTCTCGTAATCCTGAGAGAGAGAGAGAGGGAGAGTGTAGCATGCGGTCAGTGCCTCTCGCGGCATGCGGCAATGGTTCCTTTCCGCGAGACGCTCCCTAGAACGCGCATGCACGTCAAGCACATGTCGCAGCCGCTACTACTGCAGAGGACATCAACCAGAGGATCTGATGCGCAGCACAACGTGGGCTGCTTCGGTAGCGTCTCGGTCTCTCCTCGCGCCAGCCTTTGCTTACCTTCACGTAGCCCCCAAGCTGGGGGCCCGCAGGCTTCAAGCTCAGAAGCTCTCCCCAGTATGGCGTCTTGTTCTCCATCAAGTCTGAGCTTGCCCCATCGGCCGTGAAGAACCAGGGCCTCCAGCCTCCCCCCTCTTTCACATCAAGACCGAGAGACTCGATGGCGGCTTCAGTGCCTCGGTACTGGACGTCTGGGTCGGTATCCCCGTTGAAGACCACGATCCTAGGAACGTTTCCGGCCAATTTGCGGTAGATCTCGAGCATGTCCCAATCGAACTTTGGCCTGGCTCCCTGCGGGGTCCCCTCTTCGTAAAAACACGCCAGATGCTCCTTGGTGTACACCAAATTCTCTCCCATCCCCCACCTCTCAACGGGCGCTTCAGAGACGTGAAGGGCCTCCTTAACCTCCGGTGAGCTCAAGTAATCGCGAAGCATCGTGTCAAAGGGACCACCGTTCGGGCCGTAGTTGTTGAAGGTGTTGATGAACTTTCCGGTTTTGCCGAACTCGACGTCGAAGCCGAGGGGGTTCTGTCCGTCGTTGTTCGAGGTCTGCAAAAAGTACACGCGCCACTCTAACACGCATTGTGGCGTTGAGTAGTCAGGCGCAAGGTTGCCATTCCAGTCGCGCTTGCTGCAGTCGTGCAGCAGCCTGCCGTAGCTCGTAGTCGAGATGAAACCATTGTGATAGGCGTAGCCCAAATTGAAGTGGAGCTGGTCGCCCAAGTGTTGGTACTTCTCGCTGGTGCAAGGGTCGCCAACGCTGAAACCGAGAAAGTTGAGCTTGAGGTCCGACTCGTAGACCAAGTTGGCCAGCTTCGGCACAAAGACCCCCGCGTAGGACTCGCCCCAGATCATGAAGTCCTTGCCCTCGTACTCCGGGAAGGCCTAGGGACAAGGGTCGCGAAGAGATCGAATTGGTTCGTTAGTTTGTCCGCTTTTCCGTCCTCGTTGTCACCACCAGTGTATCTATGTTTTACCTCGACGAAACGCTTGAGGCTCTCCAAGTTGAGAAGCGCCGTGGAGGTGTCGTTGTGGTGGCACTTGCCACCAGGGGACATCTGATCTTGGCAGTAGGAGAAGCCCACTCCCGTCGGCGACTCCAACACCAGCACGCTCGCCAGCTTGGTCCATGCGTACTCGTTCCTCACGACCGAGTCGCCCGATGCGATGATATACGGGCCGAACTCCTGGAACATGCCCATCATAGACGACGCTCCTGGGCCTCCCTGAAGCCACAAGATGAGCGGCGGGTCGTTGGAGGGGTCTAGCTCGGCCTCGGCCAGCATGTAGTGCACGCGGTCGGTCGGGGTGGACTCGAAAAAGCCCGAGTAGAGACTCACTTGGAGCTCGCCATTGTGAGTTACGATCCCTGGCAACGAGGTGACTTTGTCGTGCTCCGGTGCTCCCGAGACCACAGTGGCCAGAAGAGCCAGGATCGCGGCCGCGACCCACGTCGGAGCTCTCATCGCGCGGAACTTGGCTATCTGCAGGTGCGGATGCCCACGCGAAGTCTTGTCTTGATCTTCCGATTTGCCTATTTCAGGTGGGTGCCGCAGCGAGCTGTCGAATAACGGTTCGGGGGGCATTGCGATCCAGAACCAAGAAGAAAGCTTTCGTTTACTTTAAGAGGAGTTGAGCAGCTTGAGCGCGAGGGCCTCCTGGTCCTCAATCGAGGTCGGCAGGGTCGCCCTTCTCGCCCCCCTCTCCTCCTCCTCCTCCTCGTAGGACTCGTAGGACTCCTCGCCATCCTCCTCGTTGGGGGGCAGGGAGAGGGTGGGCCCGGCGCCCCTCGCCGCGCTCGCCTCCCGCCTTTTCCTCTTGGCATCTCGCTTCCTCTCCCTCTGCAGCTCCTTGACCCGTCTCTTGTCCTCCACATCCCCCTCCCTGAGCCGCGACCTTGCCGCGTCAAACCTCTCCTTGGCGTCCCGGTACCCGCCCTCCTCCTCCCCATCCCCATCCTCCTCCTCGCCGCCCTTGCCCGCGGCCGTCAGCCTCTCGAAGGGCGTGGTCGCCACGCCATCGTCGTCGAATACCACCTTCTTCCCGGTGCCGAGGCCGCCATCCCTGATTTTTAGCCTCTTCCTCCTCGCCTGGGCAGCGCGCCTCTCCTCCTCCTCCTCAGGCTCAGGGCTCGGCTCCAGGGGCACCTCCCTCCTCTTCACCACGAGCAGGTCCTCGCCCTCGTCCGAGGAGCCCTCGCCGTCCGAATCGTCCCCGAACCCAGACGCCACGGCTTTGCCGCCCCCTCGAGCCGCCTCGATCCCCGCCTTTTTGAGAAACCGCAGCTTGGGCGGGTTTGCAAGGCCGTAGGACCGCGAGAGCTCCTCCAGGTCCATCTTCTTCACATCGAAGACGTCCTTGCTCGGGCTGAGGTAGACGGACTTGATGTACGAGGTGAGGCCACTCTGGGCGAAATCCTTGAGTTCGGGCCACTTGGCCAGCAGGGCGACCATGGACTGGGTGATGTCCTGGTGCTTTTGCGGGTTGATCTTGATCTCCTTGATCGGAATTTTCCTGTCCGCCAGCCTGCGCAGCATCCCCTCCCTCTCCGACCGCAGCAACAGCATCAGGGACCGGCCGCCGCTGAGGTACCTCGCCGTCCGGCCCACCCTGTGGATGTAGGTCGGCACGTCGTCGGGGCAGTCGAACTGGATCACCCAGTCCACGTCGGGAAAGTCCAGGCCCCTCGACGCGACATCGGTGGCAAAGAGGACGATCTCCTTGGTCCTCGAGAAGAAGTCGTACGTGGCGACGCGCTTCATCTGCTTCATGTGGCCGTGGAGGCACCGGAGCGGGACCCCGGGCCTGAGCTTGCTAAAGGCGTCGCTCACGAACCTCGCCTGCTTGCAGGTCGAGAAGAACACCAAGACCTTGACCTTCAGGTGGGTCTTGATGAAGCCCCACAGCACGCTGATCTTCTGGCTCGAGGGGCATTCCACGAAGGCCTGCTGCAGCTTCACGGGGGTGGGCATGCTCGCCTCCTCGTGGATGGAGATGTACTCTGGGTCTGACAAGTTGAGCCTGGCCAGGTCCTTAACAGACTTGGTCTGCGTCGCGGAGAATTGGAGGGTCTGGCGGCCGTCGCCTCCACGGCTGCCCCGCGGAAGGTTCTCTAGGATGGCGTCCAGCGTGGCGCGGAACCCCATGTCAAGGATCCGGTCGGCCTCGTCCAGCACCAGAATCTTCAAGGCGTTGCAGTCAAAGTATGGGGTCTCGTCCATGTGCTGAAGGAGCCTGCCAGGCGTGGCAATCAGGATGTTCAGCGACCCGGCCCTGGACTTCTCCTCCTCGAGAGCCTTCCTGCCACCGCCGCCGATCAG
>Ga0160423_10001887_pt1 | contig 17518 bp, 10 predicted proteins | sample CRUFie14St8metaG_FD_108191 | JGI IMG/M metagenome (GOLD analysis project Ga0160423, IMG submission 108191) | Marine microbial communities from the Costa Rica Dome - CRUD Field 142mm St8 metaG | ecosystem: Environmental > Aquatic > Marine > Oceanic > Photic zone | place: Costa Rica: the Eastern... | reverse complement strand
TACGAGCCCAAATCAACCGGGCTGGTATCGCTTTCGTGGCTTCGAACGTGAATCATTTCAATGGGCAGGGCCAGAACTTCCGAGACCACTTGGGCCACCGCTGTGGTGGAGCCTTGGCCGATGTCGGCTGCGCCGGTGTGGACCGTTACGCCGCCGTCCATGTCCACCTGAATGTGAACCGTGGCGTGTGGGAAGTTCTTTGGATCCCAGTGAATGGGTAATCCCGAGCCGGAAATGAAGAAACCGCACCCGATGCCGATGCCTTTGCCGAGGGGAAGTTGGCGGAATTTGGTGTCCCATTTTGATCCGTCCCTGACTCGCTCAAGTGCCTCACGCATGCCGTTGGAGGTGATTCGGAACCCGCTGATCGTTCGGCTGTGGGGTGGAAGCAGGTTCGCCAGCCGAAGGTCAATGGGGTCGACGTTCATTGATTCCGCCATCTCGTCAAGGCCAACTTCAACCGCACAGCGTGTGTTGACGGCGCCGTGGCCTCGCATGGCTCCCGAAGCCGGCTTGTTGGTCCAGACCCTTGCTCCGGTGTAGTGGAACGACCCGAGTTCGTAGGGCGCTGTGGCCAGCACCCCGTTGTAATAGGAAGTGACGTGGCCGAAGGAAGCAAAACCCCCACCGTCAATGAGTGCGTCGATATCGAAGCCCGAGATTCGCCCCTCGGTGTCGGCCGTCATCTTCACATCGATATGACTGGGGTGTCGGCCGCGATTGATCCAGTAAACTTCCTCTCGGTCAAAGGTGATGCGGACGGGACGGCCTGCTTTCCGAGCGAGCAGCGCTGCACACATTTCGTGGGGGAAGGGGTCGGATTTTCCACCAAAGCCTCCGCCAACGAACGTTCGGACGACGTTGATTTGGTGCATGGGCACGTCCAACACCGTTGCGAGGGCACGATGGGTGTAATGCGGCACCTGCTGCGGCGTGTAGAGTTGGAGGCGCCCGTTCGGGTCCCAATGCGCAACAACGGCATGGGGTTCGGTGAAGCCATGATGAACACCCAACATGGTCCAAGAGCCGTGGGAAGAGGCGTGAGGCGCCTTGACCAAGGAGCGGTCGCCAAATTCTTGGAACACACGCTTCTGCACGTTGGTTCGAGCGAGGTGGTATTTTCCGCGCCAGTGGATGGGCTCGTCGTGGTCCTCCAATCCTTTCTTTGGATCAAAAACAGGTTCGAGTTCCTCCCATTCGATATCAAACAACGAGAGGGCTTCAATCGCAGTAGCCTCGTCCACCGCAGCAACACAGGCCACCAAATCCCCCACGTGTCGAACCTTCTCAACGGCCATGGCATGCTCGTCTTTGGTCACGGGAAGAACGCCAAATCGGTTGGGTGCATCTTGGCCGGTGGAAACGGCGACAACACCGGGAAGCGCCTCGACACGGCTGGTATCAATGGATTTGATTCGGGCGTAGTGGTGCGGTGAACGAAGGATCTTCCCAATCAGTTCACCCGGAAGCCGTACGTCATCGCCGTACCAAGCCTGCCCGGTGACCTTTGCGTTGGAATCCACCAGCGGAATGGACTTGCCAACGACGGTCCCGGTTCGGTCTCGATCGTGGATGTGATCGCCCGCAGGTTTGGCTTCTTTACCGCCCACCGTTTCAGGGATGAAGTCCAAATCCCTCGGCCGCATTTGGGGCTCACTCCCACCGGAACCAGGCGGTGGGAAGACCTGTTTCCCTGCGACGCGCTTCCCGTCCTTACGCACTTCCGATGAGGAGGCGCCCGGTTGCTGACGATAGCTTCCCATGGTGATCACTTCGCATGGCCGGGTGGCATGGTGGGCTCTTCAGGACCCGAGGGATGGGGATCTGGATGGGGGTCGCTGGCGGGGGTTGGTTTAGCAACATCGCCGCGATGAATGGCAGCGGCCGCTTCGATGGAGTCGATGATTTGTTGATAGCCCGTGCAGCGGCAGAGGTTCCCCTCAATGGCGCAAGCAATTTCTTGCCGAGTGGGGTTGTCGTTCTCATTGAGAAGAGCTTGAGAGGTTACCAAAAACCCGGGCGTGCAAAAGCCACATTGGGAGCCACCGTGTGTCGCAAAGCACGTTTGGATGGGTGCGAGGTGAGCACCATCAGAAAGGCCCTCAACCGTGATGATGTCCGCACCCTGAACTTGACCGGCGAGGGTGAGGCACGACAGTTTGGGAACGCCGTCGATCATGACGGTGCAACATCCGCAGGTTCCGAGGTCGCAGCCTCGTTTCACGCCCAAGGTTCCGACTTTGTCCCGAAGCACATCGAGCAAGACAGCGTTGCTGGGCGCCAGAACCTCATGAGGTTGGCCGTTCACGGTAGCAGACCACCGTTTTCCCTCCGGTGCGGGAATCATCGAAACGTACTCGTCACCCACCATGCTCGGCCCCCCCGCTTTGCCGTAGGGCATGGACTCTTTGATAATTGGGGCTCTGTGGCCTCTTATTCCCTTTCAAAACCACGCCCGCCAATGTCAGGTTGTTCGAGTCATCACGATGCTCAATGGTGGCCATCGATAACGGGTCGATGAACAACCATCAACCACGGGCACAGCTTGGTCGAAGAAGGCCGACCAGAAGAACCGGGTACCGTCAATCCAAGAGTTTGGCTTCTTCCACAACGGCTTCAATGTCCTCGTCCGGTTTTGACCAGTCCAAGACCTCCACCTGAGAGGAGTCTTCGGCTTTGTTCAGGACGATCATTCCGAGGATGACCAACAACGCCAGGAAGAGGAGGATGCTCGGCGCCACCCAAGGAGGCAAATCTCCGAAGAGCCCCTCGCCTTCACTCTCTCCGTACGATTTTGCATTCGCCGTATCCATCAACATCACGTTCACGGAAACGAGGGAGGTGGCAGAGTGGCCACCACTTTCGTTGCCCACCAAACCTCTGAGGGAGAGCGTGTGGTTTCCTTCAACCTCGATGCCGGGAAGGTGTTCGAGTTGGTGAACGATGGTGGAGATATCAAGTTCTGCTCGCTGGTCGCCCTCGCTAAAGGAATGGAGGGTGGCCCAATCGTCCCGGAGGTGATTGCTGCGCCATTGAACCGTGTCAAGAGGCCCGCTCAAATCGACTTCGATCGCACCGCCGGGCATCAAATGGATGCGGTCATCCAGTCCAACTGGAGTGGCGATGGAGATGCTTACCGATGTATCGAGTTGGTAGTCGCGCTGAGCTGCTTCCATAACGGCGGCTAAGGCTTCAACATGACCGTGGCCGTAGACGTTGTTTTGACGGTTCTTTGGAATCAAATCTTCAGCGCACGGTTGATTGGCACCCATGTAGTGACACTCGCGGTAGGTTGCCGTTTCTTGAAGGATGTTTCGCACGTCGAAGGGCGACAAGTCCGGATTGGCCTGCAACATCAAAGCGACCGTGCCTGCAACACCGGGTGTTGCCATGCTGGTGCCGCTGAAGGCCACGTAACCGTCGCCGGAATTATGCTGGGCTGACATCACGTCGGAACCGACGAAGGCAACGTTGGGTTTCACTCGTCCTTCCTCGGTTGGCCCTTCACTGCTGTATTCGGCAATGGCCGTGTTTTTGTTCAGGGCGCCCACCGTGATGACATCCTCGGCTCCGCCCGGCGTCCCAATGGTCCCCGGAGCCGCCGAGTTGCCAGCGGCGATGAGCATGCTGATGCCCGCTCGAACCATCTCGTTGGCATAACGGTTCACGCTGTCCTCCTCGGCCGAGGTCCACTCGATGGGGCCCGGCCCACCGAGGCTCATGGATGCCGCTCGAATGTTGAATTTGTACCGGTTTTCAACGGTCCACTGCATTCCGGCCATGACCACAGAAAAACTCCCTGACCCACCTTCATCAAGCACCTTGACGCCGACGAGATTGGCTTGTGGCGCCATCCCTGGATGTTCAAAGGTGGGAGCCCCCGTTCCCGCAACGGTTCCCGCGCAATGGGTCCCGTGGCCTTGGTCGTCGTAGGCCTGGACCTCCGTGCCGTTGGTAAGGTCGGGGTTGTTCACCGGGTCGTAAAAACCGATGACCTTCGGGTCGTGGGTGCTGTTGTCGTCATCCAGGTCGTCCAGCCCCACGTGGAGGCTGTCGATGCCGGTGTCGATGACGGCGACGGTCACGCCCGAGCCGTCGTATCCAGTTTGTTGCTGGGCGAGGTCGACCTCGTGCACGACGGCGGCATCGCCGTTTTGAACCTGGAGGATACCGTCAAGTTCCAACATCACCACGCCGGGGAGGGTGGTGGTCTCAAGGATCAGTTCGTGTGGGATGCGTCCGGCGACGGCGTCAATGAGCGGGAGATCCCACTGGTGAACGTAGCCAACCTCACGTTCGAGCATGGCCACGTCGCGCTCGGTGGGTGTGTGATCAAAATCAACGATCAGCGGGAGCGTGTTCGCGTCGTCGAGGAACAACGGATGGCTGTGGTATTTCTCAACCATGTCGGCGATTTTGTTGTGATTTTTGTCCATGCTGGTCGTTTGCCACCACGCGTCTTCTTCCGATATCGGCTCCGGAGATTGTACCGGCATGGCCGTGGCCAAAACAGGGGTGAGCATCAAAAAAAAGCACAACACACTGAGCAGCGGGCGTTTCATGGTTTTCTCCTCGATTCCAGCGACTCATTGGCAGGTTTTCAACTCATTGGAGCCGCGTGAATATCCGTTTGTGCAATTTACGCCAGAACACAGCAGGTTTACTGGGGTTATCGGGTGAAACATTAAGAGGAGTTTGAAGGGTCTTTCAACCGATTGACATGGCTGCGCCAAGAAGAAAATCTGCTCCCGTTCGACAACGACCCGCTCCGGCCGCATCCTCCGGCCTGTCTGGAGGCGTCGTGACCGGTGCACAAGCGCCACAAGAAAGCATCACGCTTGTTCGACCCCACCAGAGCGTAAGCCGGGACGACCTGCTGTTGATGAAACTCTCACAAATTGTCATGATGGGCATCGGCTTTCTGTGCATTTGGGGAGGCATCTTCCTCGTTGCCTTTGACGAAGACGCCACGAATCAGAACTTTTTGGTGCTCTTTGTCGGCGGTTTGGCCTCGTTTTTGGTTTCCATCGGCCTGATCGAACTCCAATCGAAGAAAAACGGCTACAGACTCAAAGACATTCAGAATTATTTCCTCGGCATTGCGTTTTTCTTTTCCACCGTCGGCGTGCTTTGGGGAACGCGTTTCATGATGGGATACGCAACAGGGACACTCGAACTGGACTGGTTCGGTTCACCCGAAACGTACACCGAAGTGGATTGGTCCCCCAACGCCAACGGCATCTATGCACAAACAGCGACCTGTGTTCTTCTCACGTTTGGCCACTTCCTTCTGCTTCGAAGGTACAGCGGCGATACGAGTTTTGGATGGGGTGTCACCACCTATGCACCCATGGCTGTCCTCATTGCAGGCGTTGGCCCGTGGATTCGCTGGTCTGAAAACGAGGTGAGTTGGGAACTTGGACTTGCCATCGTGTTGATTTCATTCGTTTCGATGGAAATGGCCCTGCGTTCGAACCGAGCGCTCAATTTTGTGGTGGTGGCCGTCGCCGCTTGTATCGTCCCCATCATCTACGAGGTGTTGAACACCGAAGCGCCCGATGACGGCATGGGTGGCGCCCTGTCGTTGATGGTTTTCATCATCGCAATGCAAGGCTACTACGCTTCTCGTCAAGACCTGCGCAAGGAGGTCATGGAACGTGCGTCTGCCGTCCTGATCGGTACGGTCGTCGTGGCGATTGCCCTGGCGCGAACCGAACCCGATTTCAACCTCATTCTCGGTCCGTTCCGAATCAGCGAATACCCGGAGCTGGCACCCTATCTCAACATCCCCGTAGCGCTTTGGGTCACGGTGCTTCTGGCTTATTTCCCCGCCGTTTTGCAGCAACGCGTCCCTTGGATGCCCGTGGGCCTCGCCATCGCTCTTGCAGCCCTCCCACCGGAATCCTCCACCGTTCCGTGGGTGCTCAGCATGGTCATGATTCCGTACATGGTGTTCATCTCGAAGGTCGCACGACCTTGGGTCATCAACATCACCATCTTGGCGTTTAGCGGCTCGTATCTTCTTACGGATTGGCTAGGGATTGCTGCCGACCTGACGGCTCAAGACACCTATGGAGGCACATGGCTCCATGTGCTCCTACCCATCTTCTTGGTTGCCGTCTCGGAGGCCGGGCGAAGAACCGGGAAACTCCAAACGAGCACCAGTTTGGCCATGCTCGGTTCGGTGGTGTTGTCGAGAGCCGTGTTGGACCCGGAGTGGTTCCTGCCTTGGCTCTTGGTGGCGTACATGGCGTTCATGAGCTACAGCATGATGCTGCAGTACCCAAACCCCAACATGAAGCAGCGAAAAGACATCACGCTGGCGCTGGCCTTCACGTCCACGACCATTCTCTTGTTGGCCGCTTTGGACAACCTGAAACTCCCACCGAGTTCTGCTTTCGATGACATCGTCGCCATGGGTTTGCGCCCTCAGTTCTTCGTGGTCAGCCTGGTGTTGTACATTCTTGCAGCGAAGGCGTCCGGCAAAGAGTTGGACGTCGGTTCCATCTACCTTTGGCTCGGCATCGGCAATCAGGACGAGCTGGTGTACAACCCAAGCACGAACACGTGGGAACTTCAAGACCCGGATGACAAGGACCTTGACGAAATCATCCGATCGGGAGAACTCACGCCGCTCGCTCGATTCAGCCTACTCTCTTCCTTGATGATGTTCACGTTCTCGGTCAGCGACGTCAATGCCTCAACGTGGGCTGACCAGCCGGCCCTTGTCCTGCTGATGGTCATCCCCGTCGGCATGCTGATTCGAGAAGTGCTGGCCATGCCCAGCATCAGTTCAGCCACCCGTGCTACGGCCGTGACCCTGCTGGTGCTCATCGCAGCACCGCTCTCCTTGGCTCTCGGCTCAAATGTTTGGGGCACAGGTGCAGATATTCAGACCTCAAACGTGTTGCTGGACCTCATCCTCGTCAGCGCTCCCATCATCGTCAACACCGTGATCGCACGGCGGGGACTGGACACGAACGAACTTGACCGCATGAGTGACGGCGTGGCCTACGTGATGCTTCTGCTCCTGGCCATGCTCGACACCTCTGGTGGTCTTCTCTTGATGCCCATCCTCCTTCTGGTCACCTTGCGCGTCATTCAGTACAAGTTCTACCTCCTTCTGTCGTTCATGCCTTTGGTGTTGGTGTTCCTTGGCGATGCTTGGTATTCGCACGGCTTGTTCAACGCCTTCTTGGAATCAACTCCAGAGAGTGTTCAAGACTACCTCTTGGACCGACACGCAGGACCGTTCCCCGCCTTTATCGGCTTGCTGATTGGAGCACAAATGCTCTTTGGATTGTCCCGACTTTACACCTCAGAAGACGACGAGCTGGAATCCAGTTTCACCATGTTCATCATGGCCATCTGGTTGATCATCGCCCTGTTCAGCAGCATCCCTGACGGCTACTGGCTACCTACCTTGGCGTGTGTGGTGTTGTTCCCCTACTTCTGGTACACCAACAACAGCCAAACCTTCCCCTACATGCTGGGAGCCTTCTTTGTGTCGCTTTACATTGGATTCTCGCTCAGCGAAACCTTCCAACCGATCACCGAAGCCGACGCCATTGGTTGGAGCGGTATGCTCACCGGATTGACCGGCAGCGGCATCGCCATCATGCATCAGCGAGGCGTTTTGTTCCGTGAACCACCCAAGGATGAAGACGGTATCAAACTGGCGGATTCAACAGCGTCACTCGCCCTCCAACTCGGTGCGTTGGGCTACGTCGGTGGGTATTCTGTGTTCTTTGGAATCGGTCCCGTCATTGGCCTCGTTCTCCTGTCGCGTTCCGCTCTCAAAGACGGTCGACCAAACAGCATCATTGCGCTGCCCATCCTGCTGACCTTCAGCGTGGTCAACATGCTCGTACAAGCCGAAATTGGCACCGATGACCAGCGTCAGACCATCACCGGACTGACCCTTGCGGTCCAGGGTATCCTCCTCACCTTGCTTTCAGCACGGGACGACATGGTTTACGATTACAAGGCCCTGAAGTGGGACTCGGACGAGTCCTTCTTTGCCTTCATGGACCGACTGGGTGTGAGTGGAGCACTCTACACCATCATCGGTTTATTTGTGGCCTTTGACAGCGTCAACCTTGAATCCATTGCATACTTGCTCACCACGGTCTATCTGGTCGTGATCGGCATCCAGGGCTTCAGCGATGAAGCCGATGCACGTTGGCGTCGTGGTGTCGGAGGCTACGGGTCAATGCTGACTGCGTTCTTGTTTGCGAATTCACTTGAGAGCGAATTGTACTACGCCATCGGTATCATCATGACGGGTATCGTAGCTCTTGGATTCGGTTTCTTGTTCATGCAACGTATGAACGAAGAAGACGGCATCTATGAAATGGCCGACTCCGAAGGCCAAGGTCCGAGCGAACCCGTCCCTGAAATCCCCGCCATGATGGATTTGGATGACGGAGAGGAAGAAGACGGTGATCTGGAAACCCAACTCGCCGAACTTGATGAACTGGACGAGGATTTGCCGGAAGAAGACGATGACTTGGAACGCCAACTCGCCGAACTCGATGAATTGGAAGAGGAATCGAAAGAAAATCTGGAACTTGAACTGCTTGAAGACCTCGCCGATGACGATGAGGACGAAGCGATGGAAATTGAATCAATGGATGAAGCCGAGGAAGAACAAGCGCCTGCAGAACCCACCGTGGCTGAAGAGACGGAGAAGAAAGCGCCTGCTCAACCAACACCGAAACCACAGAAAAGCCACAGTGGCCTCCTGGATACCGGGGAAGGATTTGCATTGCGCTTACCAAAAGATGCGGTTCAAAACATTCTCAGTTCCCTTGAAGCCACCCCACACGACGGGTACATTCCTGTGGTGGCCTTCGGACCGAACGGTCAGATCATGCTGACGTTTGAATCGGAGAATACCAAAGCGTGAGAAAACAAGGTTCTGCGAAGAATCAATACCCTTCGCCGTGGCCGGGGTTCCATGGACAAGCGAGCGCAACGCATGGTTTGGATCGATCTCGAAATGACCGGGCTCGACCTCGCTCGAGAATCCATCATTGAGATTGCGACCGTCGTCACGGACAGCGAACTGAACGTCCTCGCTACGGGCCCAAACCTTGCCGTCAGCGTCTCGGAAGCCCTCATTGAAGGGATGGACGAATGGAACACACGACACCATCATGGCAGCGGACTGGTGGAACGTATCCGAAAAGAAGGTGTCAGTGTCAGCGAAGCCGAACAAGCCACCCTCGCCTTCCTTCGTGAGTGGGTGGATGAAAACAAAGCGCCTCTTTGTGGCAACAGTGTTTGGAACGACCGTCAATTTCTCGCCAAAGAAATGCCTGAACTCTTGGCGTTTCTCCACTACAGGATGGTCGATGTCTCAACGGTCAAGGAACTGAGTCGGCGCTGGTACACGGATGTGCCCCGTTTTCCGAAAAAAGGGGCGCATCTTGCTCTCGATGACATTCTGGAATCCATTGAGGAGTTGAGGTACTTTCGCGAACACGTCTTCGTTCCTCAATCGTGACGCCACGTCGGTCCGTTGGGATCAACGCCCTTGTGAAGCGACATGATTTGGGCCACGACCGCAACGGCAATCTCCTCGGGAGATTGGGCGCCGATGTTGAGGCCGATGGGGCAGATCACCTGGTCGAGCAGAGCTTGTGGCAATCCCTCGCCTTGACCTGCTTTCTCAAATGCCTGCCATTTTGAACGACTCCCGATGACACCGATTCGGGGTGCGTTTGCGCCGTCCAGGACCGTATCGGAAACGTTGAGAAGATGGAGCAGCCCGAGCAGACGTTCTTGGTCTTCGGCCCAATCATGACCCAACAGAAGAACGTCGGAAAACCGTCGAAGGGAGTTGGCCGATTCCTGACTCAACCACTCGGCAATGGGGGCGGATGAGCGTTCTGCAGCATGCGGGTATTTTTCTATAGAAGTGTACGCTTCCCGGGTATCATGAACAGAGTAAGTCCACCCAAGTGCGTGGAGTGTGGCCGCCAAAGCCTCGCCACAATGACCGCCGCCCATGATGTGAACATGTGGCATGGGAATCATCACCTCGATGGCGATCGACACTCGACCGCCGCAGAGGGAATCAAGCGGTGTCACCTCATAGCCCTTCGCCCCCTTGTTCAATCCATAGGTGAGCACCTCCGCAAACGGTTGGTCGACCTCGACGAGGAGAGCGCTGCACCGCTCAAGGACACGATGCTCAAGCCCTGCACCGCCCACAGTTCCCGTCCAAGCCCCGTTATCGGAGGACATGGCCAGCCGAGCACCCGTCTTTCCCGGAACACTCCCCGATGTGTTCAACACCGTGGCCAAGACAACCTTTCGTTGAAGCTTGAGTTCACTCAAAACCCACTGGAGGACATGAGCGGTCATGAGGGGTCCTCAGCGGGACGCCCTCATATCCCTTCGCTTTCCTCGAAACAGGCCCGCTGGTGGGGGCCTTCGGCGTTCAGTCGTTCGACGTCGTTTGCCGTGTCGATGTTCATGTGAATCCACGGTGCCTCCACGGCGACGCCCGTAAACTCCACCAGTTCCCGCAGCGAAACGTCCGGCCGTGATGCCTTGACAGCAGCCATTGCCTTCGCATCCATCACGACCGGGTGGCCCTTCCGACCATCGTGGGAAGGGGCGACGCTCCCTTCGTGCTCAAGCAGAGTATCGAGAAGGGCAACATTCCAACAAGGCCGGTCAACAGGCACCATGACCGTGCGTGAGGGTGCAGGGTCAACAACCCCGGAAAGGGCGTTCAAGCCAAGCTGGAGCGAGCCCGTGCGACCCAAGTCGGGATTGGGATTCACCACGAGATGGGCCGCTGGCAAACGAGCCCGAACCTCTGCCTCAATGGAGGCGTTGACGACAACCACAGGTTGACAACCCACTGCAAGAAGGCGCTGGTGGGCCCACTCCACCAGGGTTCGGCCGTTGACCTTCACCAAGGCCTTGGGGTATCCCAGTCGGCGACTGAAGCCGGCAGCGAGCACAACAGCAGGCACGATACCTTGGTTCATGGCCCGAAGAACACCCCTCTACCCTTTGGGTTTGCGTTGATTTGAACTTGATATACTCTTGAAGATTCAGACCGATATGGTCACATGGAAACCCCCCGGTCATTGGTTGAGGTCCAACCGGGAAGCCCATGAACGGTCCATCGAATTCCTCCGAGGCATCGTGGCCGGGTCGCCTCACATGGACCTCGAAGAAAACCGGCAGTGTCTTCCACGCATCACGGTTCGGGGCACCTCACGACGTTGGTATGAAATCAACACGTGCGTCCATTACCTCGAAGATTACATCGAAATTGACGGTGATTACCGAGAAGTAAAGGAAGTGCATTGGAAGATCGACATTCAGGGTGCAGCTTGGAAAAGCGATATCGTGCAGCGCAACCCACACGCCGTCTCCTTGTGCATCAACCCTCGAGCAGAATCGAGAATTTTACCCATCGGTGACCAAGTCGGTGCCCTGGCCCTAGCCCTTCAAAACGACAAAATCACCGCCATGCGTATTCCCCTTCTGGCTCAATTCATCGTTTCACCCCGGACGTATCTACGCGGAGTCTACCAGTTCAGTGAAGAGGGTGTGGTGATGGAAGAGGAAGTGTACATGGACGAATTTGAAGAGCACGAGATGGACGATTACATTGAACTTGAGGACATGCACCAAGATTGGCCCGTTGCCAGCGTGTTCGAACCTTTTGAGTTCGAACATTTTGCTTCCGAAATTGAGGACCGTCAACTCGACTCGTGGATGGAAAAACAAGAACAGCGTGCTACCAGTCAAGCGGGAACACCCTGGCATCACGATGACGACCGCATTTGGCAATTGGAGGATAACCTCCGGAAAGGCCGACGATGATCACAGGCCCTTGGTGATTTCACGTCCAATGATCATGCGCTGAACTTGAGACGATCCCTCGTAGATTTGCATGACCTTGGCGCCTCTCATCAGCCGTGCGACGGGGTACTCCTCGGAATACCCGTAACCACCGTAGATTTGCACGGCATCCGTGGCGACCTGCATGGCCATGTCCGCCGAAAAGCGCTTGGCGTGCGCCGCAGATTCGGTGTTGCGCACACCTGCATCGAATTCTGCAGCGGATTTCCATGTCAACATGCGAGACGCTTCGATGTTCGTTTTCATGTCGGCCAGCATGAATTGAATCGCCTGATGCTGGTGAAGCGGTTTGCCAAACGTCTGGCGTTCGTTGGCGTACTGAAGCGCATGCTCGTAAGCTGCGCGGGCGAGCCCCGTTGCGTGAGCGGCGATGTTTGGACGGCTCATGTCAAACGCCTTCATGGCGTTCATCCATCCACCGGATTCCGACCCACCGATCAAATGGTCGGCGGGGACGCGAACATCGTCAAAGGAGATGGAACGGGTGTCGGAACAGCGTTGACCCATGTTGGTTTCTTTTTTGCCAAGGGAAAAGCCTGGGGTGTCCTTCTCAACAACAAAACCCGACATGCCTCGATAACCGGCATCAGGGTCGGTCTTCGCAAGAACGAAGAAAAAGTCGGCGTGGCCTGCACCGGTGATCCACATTTTGGAACCGTTGATGACGTACTCATCGCCGTCTCTGATGGCGGTGGTTTTGCAGGCGGCCACATCGGAGCCAGCACCCGGTTCGGTGACAGCGTAGGAAGCTAGCGCACCCTCTTCGGCGATCTTGCGCAACCAGTGCTCTTTCTGTTCGTCGGTTGCGCCGGTGATGATGGGGGCACTCGCAAGCGCCGTGGCATAGGCTGCCGTGGCAAATCCAGGGTCACCCCATGCCAGCTCTTCGTTGACGAGCACTTCCTCAAACGAACCGAGGCCGGCACCGCCGTAGGCTTCGGGAATGTGGAGGTTCAACAACCCCATTTCGTGAGCGGCCTGAATGGTTTCCTTGGGGTAGTGGGCCGTTTCATCCCAGTGCTCAGCCTTGGGTCGGATTTCATCCTGAGCGAATTCGTGAGCAAGTTCTTTCAGCATGGCTTGCATCTCATCGAGTTGGAAGTCCACCATGGTTATGCGAGGCGACGCTCCCTTAAGAGCGATTAGATGGGGCCATGCGTCTTGCTCACGGTCAGGCCGTGCTCAACGAGGTTCTAAAGAACAAGATGACCCTGGTGCTCTGCGGCAAGCACGGCCAAGAAAATCATGTAAATCAAGATCAGAATGACGCCCTCCCACCGTTTGAACTCGTACTCGGAACGCATCATCAAGAGCGCCACACCGGTGCCGACGAAGGTTGCTGGAATGATGACGTAGGCCGTCAGAGCGAAGCTTGCGGAGGTCAGTGCAAGCGGGTGGACCACCGCAGCGAAGCCGATGGAGAGCAGCGGGTCGGTGATGTTGGAGCCGATGAGGGTGCCGATGGCGACGCCTTGACTGCGCTTGGCGGCGAGGAAGGCGATGGTCAATTCAGGAAGGGAGGTGCCCAGTCCGGATACCGTGGTCCCAATGACAGCGTGTGGGACGTTGAAAGCGTAGGCCATGTCGCTGGCCACGTTGACGAGGTGGTGGGCTGCGAACAATGCCAACAACAACCCGCTGGTGACCATGAAGGCATAGGAAGCCGTGGTGCGGGTGACCTTCCGTTCAACCTGCTCACCTCCGCTGAGTTCTTCTTCGAGAATCTCATCCCGGTGAGAGAGTAACCAGTAGATGTAAGCGATGTACAACGACATCAAGAAAGCTCCTTCAATCCTGCTCAGACCACCTCCAGTGAACAGGAAGAGCGTGACCAAACCGATGGATGCAAACATGATGAAACCGTCTCGCTTCAGCCACGAGGGGCGCACCTTCACGCCCCGGAAGGCAACGACCACACCAAGAATGAGGGTGATTTGAACCAAAATCGAGCCGTAAATGCCACCGATGGCCAAATCGCCGATTTCCGGGTTCGAGGGGATGTCGGCGGCCGCCGTTGAGGTCACCAAAATTTCTGGCAGGGAAGTGCCAATGGAGACGATGGTGAGCCCGATGACCACCTCGGGCAAGCCCGCACGGTAGGCCAAACCTTTGGCGCCTTCGATAAAAACATCAGCTGATTTGATCAGCAAAGCAAGCGCCATGACCAAGAGCGCAAAGGAAAGCCAGTTGTTGTTGATGGTGGAGTCCTTCACAACGGTGTGAAGAGCAAGGATGCCCAGAAACAGCGCTCCGTTGAGGACCAGTGTGTTGCTGAACACCAATTGAGGAATGCCGGTTTCTTGCGAAGCCGCCTCCTCACCCATGGCTGGAGGATTAGCATCCACTTCTTGACGGTTACGGGACATCATCCCCGCTGTCGTGTTCTTGATGAAGGCTTTGTACCTCCGACAGAAACCCATCACCATGCGCAGGGAGTTCGTCGGTGAATTCCTGGGCACGGCCCTGATGGTCAGTGCGGGTTGTGGGAGCGTAGCTCTGGGTGCAAGCCACACCACGGTTTCGTTGACGTTCGGTTTCGCCGTCACCTTGGCGATCATCGTCTTTGGCCCGCTCAGCGGTGCCCACATCAACCCTGCCGTCAGCATCGCCTTTTGGAGAGATGGACAGTTGGAAGGCCGATTGCTTCCTGCATACATGGTCGCTCAATGCTTTGGCGCCATCGCTGGCGCGCTCATCGTCGGCGGTGCTGCCCCGACGACCTTAGCACCCTCGTTGACGCTTGTGCAAGGATTCGGTATTGAAGTCGCCATCACGGCCGGTTTGATGGCCAGCATCCTCTTGGTGGTTCAACGCACATCCTCGCGAACATTGGTGGCGATTTGGGTCGGTGGCACCGTGGCGCTTCTCGCTTTCCTTGCGGGACCGCTGACAGGTGCCAGCATGAACCCTGCCCGAACACTTGGACCGAATCTGCTCAACGGCATGTGGGCGACGTTGCCGTTTTACCTTGCATCAACAACCCTCGGTGCTTGGCTGGCTTGCGATATCAAAGGGCGCTTGTTCCCGGATGATTCACGCACCGACCGAAGCTCGTAACATCGCCACGACGTGGTCGAGGGAAGGAATGGTGTGGTCTTCAAGGGGCGGTGAGAAAGGCACCGGTGTGTCCAATGCACCGATGACCGTGGGTGCTGATTCCAACTCATAGAAGCAATCTTCCATGATACGGGATTGAACCGTGTGGCCAAGTCCACCTGCCCACTGGCCCTCCTGAAGAACGACCAAACGCCCCGTCCGTTGAACGGAGGCGATGCAAGTGTCTGCATCAAAGGGAAGGAGCGTTCGCAAGTCTACCACCTCAATCTCGATGTCCTCGTCAGCCAACATGTCCGCAGCCTCCAGGGCGATGTGAACCATGGCCCCCCACGTGACAAGCGTGAGGTCGCGTCCGCCTCGAATCACTTCGGCCCGACCAAGTTTGTAGCGCTCGCCCTTCTCAATGTGCGTGTTGACCGTTTCGGTGTCAACGAGTTGGTTGATGTTCATGCCCCACCCTGTTTTTCCTCCGCGAAGGCCGTACAATCCTATGTGCTCAAGCATCAACACCGGGTCGGGCAATTGCGCACCTTCCATCAACAAATCGTAGGCATCCTGGGGCGTTCCGGGAGCCAAGACCACCAATCCAGGGTCGTTGGCGAACCAGGACTCGATCATGTTCGCATGAAACGGCCCCGAGCGGGTCCGGGCACCGAGCGGAATGCGGACCGTCATGGGGCAATCAGCACCCCAGCGCCAACGCAACATGGCGGCGTTGTTGACCAGGGCGTTGAACCCCAGCGCTGCAAAGCCCCCAAATTGGATTTCCACCATGGGTTTCATCCCCGACAACGCAGCGCCGACGCCGGTGTGAACAATGACCGCTTCGCACAAGGGCATATCGATGAGTTTGTCCGTATGCCCTGCGTTTTTGAGCGCCATGTTCATCCCAAACGCACCGGCGACTTCCATGTCTTCGCCGATGAAGACACAATCATCACCGTGCATGCTGGCGATGTCCGCCATCGCCTGCTGGATGGCTCGAGCATAGGTCCATCCACCCTTCTCAGCGTACGCCCATGCTCGTTCTCCAACGGGTACCGGCGCCTCGACGACCTGAGGCGGGTTGGCTCCCCTGTACCGGTTCAAACGGGCGTCGTGGGAATCCGCATCATGAAGCGACGTGATACCCTTGGTCACCGTTTCAGGTTCAGGCCAGCCCATCTCGAGGAGTTCATGTTTTGCAGCCTCAACCGCTTCCTGTTCTTCGGCCTCCATGGCCGACAGAAGGTCTTCATCAACCCCCATATCGACCAACAAGGCCCGGTGAGTTGGAATCGGGTCTTTTGCCTCCCAATACGACAAGAGGTCGCGGTCAACATAACCTGCGGGTGTTCCGCTGGGATTTCCAAGGTAGAGATCGTCGTGATGGTGGGCGTGCCCGCAACCCCGCATGGTCTCGACATGAATGAGTGTTGGACCGCCTCCCGCCATGGAAAATTCTCGAGCCGCCGCCGTTGAGGCGTGCCATGCCGCCGGGTCGGAACCGTCGATGGTCCATGCAGGGAACCCCATGGCGTTGGCTTTGTCTGCCCATACTTCAACGCCGGATTGTTTCGCGGGTGGCGTGTCCAGAGCGATCTGATTGTTCTGCAGGATGTAAGTGATGGGCAACCCTCGGGCACCTGCGAGGTTCATGGCTTCCCAGAATTCACCCGAAGAGGAGGCGCCCTCGCCGATGCACGCCACGTGAAAACGGTCGATCGATTGACGCCAGGCAGCGAACGCCAGACCGGTCATGGTTGCGCTGGCAATGGGAAGTGGGGCCGTCGGCGGGAGAACACCAACGTGCCAAGCCCCGACGTGAAGGTCCCGGCCGCCTGCATCGTCCCAACCTCCGTTTTGGTTGGAACCGGCCTTTCCAAGGTTGGCCGCCATCACGTCCAGTGGCGTATCTCCCATGGCCAAGCCAAGTCCCACGTCCCGAATCATCGGAGCGACCAAATCACCGTCATAACCCTCCCCGGGCCGGGCGTCTCGAGGAGCATCGGGTTGCCGATTCAGAGCCGTGGCCACGGCGACCACGCCCTCCTGCCAGGTGGAACGGAATCCTTTGCCTCCAAAACGACCGCCGTCCGGCGTTTCAACACCTTCCGTAAAGATGTCTTTGAGGGCTGCATCCAAGCATCGGGTACGGGTCATCAAGCGTTGCCATTCAAGCCGTTGCTCAACGGTCACGGACATGTAGTGGGCCAAACGGCGGAGCATCAACCGCATGTCCACCAAAAAATGGGCTCGTCGGCGTTCAAGCATGACCTCCATGCTGCGTCGGGGAATGACTTCCCGCTGGAGGTCCTCCCCAAGGGTGCTTTTCATCTGTTTCTTCAAGCCCCGCTCGAGAGCGTCGACAAAGCGTTGAGCGAACGTGTTCCATGACGGACCCTCAAAGGTATCGGGTTCTGCGTCCACCAGGTGGTCCCAAACGTTGGCCACCAAGAAGAGGTGAGCATCGTGTCGCTGGGCAACAAAGGACAAGACTTCCGAACGTGCAGCGTCTTTGGGGAGGGGTTGGACGAACACCAAGGGCTGGGCTGCTCGCCATTCATGGCCAAAGATTTCCGGTAGGTCT
>Ga0160423_10001885_pt1 | contig 17521 bp, 12 predicted proteins | sample CRUFie14St8metaG_FD_108191 | JGI IMG/M metagenome (GOLD analysis project Ga0160423, IMG submission 108191) | Marine microbial communities from the Costa Rica Dome - CRUD Field 142mm St8 metaG | ecosystem: Environmental > Aquatic > Marine > Oceanic > Photic zone | place: Costa Rica: the Eastern... | reverse complement strand
CCACGGAAGACGTAGTCAGAAGTATAACCAGCGCCGATACTAGTTTCGATGTCAGCTTGAGCGGTGCTCAGCAGGGACAGGGAAACTCCTGCAAGTGCAAGAACATGTGTAGGTCTCATAACGGCGGGAAGAGAAACACAGCTTCGGGCAAGATCAAAGGATAAATATACATTAAAGTTAAACATCAGCTTATATTTACTTTTATTACGTGCGAATGCGGCCCCATTCGCCAACCGGGACTCGCGACCCTATGATTCAAAGGAAAGGGACTGGCTCTCGCGAACCAGCCCCGGCGGAAAGATCTACGAAATTGCCGCTATTAATCCAGTGAATAGGCGCTTTCGCCATGGACACTCTTGTCCAAGCCTTCGTTTTCGTCCTCCTCAGAGACCCGGAAACCGGTTGTCGCCTTAAGAATAAAGACGATGACCACCGTTCCTACCACGGAGAGGGCCGCAGTGACCCCCACACCGATGAGCTGAGTCTTGAGCTGCGCTCCCACGTTTTCGACACCGGAACCCCCGAAAGTGCTCGTGCCTAGCACTGCTAGGAGAATTGAGCCCATGATGCCCCCCACTCCGTGGACCGCGAAGACATCGAGAGTGTCGTCGATCCCCAGCTTGTCTTTCACGAAACCACAGGCGAAATAGCAGACCACTCCGGCGAGAACGCCTAGAATGAGAGCTCCGACCGGCCCAACATTCCCGGAAGCCGGGGTAATGGTGGCTAGTCCCGCCACCATCCCGGTCACGATCCCTACCAACCCGGCCTTACCGGTCTTGATTTTCTCGATGACCATCCAAGTGAGGCTCGCGGTAGCAGCTGCAATATGGGTCACCAGCATGGTGAGGCCAGCGGCTTCATTGGCGGCAACTTGGCTACCGGCATTAAATCCAAACCAGCCCACCCAGAGCATGGCGGCACCGATCATGACCATTCCCGGGTTATGGGGTGGTTGCACGTTTTTCGGAAAGCCCTTGCGAGGTCCGAGCATCTTGGCGAGCACGAGGGCGGAAACTCCCGCGGTGGTATGAACCACGATTCCTCCAGCAAGATCCAGAGTGCCCGCCTCGAGCATCCATCCAGCCGATGACCAGACCCAGTGGGCCACGGGCACATAGACAATAGTGAGCCAGAGAGCCGTAAAAAGAAGCACCGCGCCGAAACGCATCCGCTCCACGAAGGCTCCCACCACAAGAGCCGGAGTAATGATCGCAAAGGTCATCTGAAACATGACGAACACTGTTTCAGGGAAATCTCCGCCGTTCAGACCTTCCACTCCATTGAGAAACAAGTGCTGAAGGTCCCCCAGAAACGCGTTTCCGTCAGAAAAGGCGAAGCTGTAGAGATATACCACCCAGAGAATAGAGGCTAGGCAGGCAATGGCGAAGCAGTGCATAAGCACGCTGAGAACGTTCTTGGCTCGAACGAGACCCCCGTAAAACAGGGCCAGACCGGGTAAGGTCATGAAGAGGACCAGCACCGTAGCGGTGATCATCCAGGCTGTATTTCCAGAGTCGAGAACAGGCGGAGGCTCCTCGGCCCCTGCCGCGGTGCCGGTAAGGGCCAAGAGAAGTCCCCCCCCGATCAGTAGTTTTATCAATTTTCTTAGGTTTTTCATTTGGTAGCAGCGTGTAACTAGCTCGTTAATACAAAGCAGATTGTATGCCATATGTTTTCACAGCGCCTCTTATCATCCCTTTCTCGATCCTTTTTTTCTGAAGTTGGCACACCTAATGCTCTCCACCCCTGAATTCAATTCAGAACACAGCACACCAACCGATGAAAATTCGATCAAACACTAGCCTTCTGGCACGATTCCGAACTCTCTTGGCAGGGACGCTTCTCCTGCTAGCGATTCTGGCACCCCCAACGGCATTTGCCGAAGACGAGCTCCCTGCGGTTACCGCGGAGATGGTTGACGCAGAACACGATGACTACGATGAAGGCGCCGTTGACCTCGCGGGCATGACCCTCTTCAAGCATATTCAGTTCAACGGGACTGAAGGTCTTGACGAGAATCAAATCGCTGCAGCTGAGGGATACGCCGACCGGTATGAGAGCATGCCCTTCTTCGGACTCAGTAACCTCTGGATTTTGCTCTGTGCCTTTCTGGTGTTCATCATGCACCTGGGTTTTGCCTGCCTTGAGTCAGGGCTCACCCAGAAGAAGAATACGGTAAACATCCTGTTCAAAAACGTGTTCATCATTTGCTCAGGACTTCTACTCTACGCGGTTTGGGGCTTCAACGCGATGTATCCCGGGGATTGGTCCATCCCCAACATTTTCGCTCTGGGCTCTCCGATCAGTGGTGGTCCAGAAGCGAACGCCGATATGTCTTACGGTGGAACCGGCCTCTGCCAGACCGGCTGGGCGGACTTTATCTTCCAGGCCATGTTCGCTGCCACCGCCGCCACCATCGTGTCGGGAGCAGTGGCTGAGCGGGTCAAGCTCTCTTCCTTCATGATTTTCGCTGCGATCCTCGTGGGTGTCGCCTATCCCATTACGGGAGGCTGGAAGTGGGGTGGTGGATGGCTCGACCAAATGGGCTTCTACGACTTCGCCGGTTCCAGCGTAGTGCATGCCTTCGGTGGCTTCGCCGCCCTCGCCTGTGTGATCGTCCTCGGACCTCGTAAGGGCAAATACACCGAGAAAGGAATCAAGCCGATCCTGGGTGGCAACATGCCTCTCGCTGCGATCGGAGCTATTCTCCTCTGGTTTGGTTGGTTCGGTTTCAATGGCGGATCCGTACTTTCGGCTGATCCCGGACTGATCGGATATGTCATTGTCACCACCGCACTTGCTGCCGCCGCCGGTGGAATTACGACCATCGCTGTCGCATGGTTTGTCACCAAGAAGCCGGACCTCTCGATGGCCCTGAACGGAATTCTTGCCGGCCTGGTGGGAATTACTGCAGGAGCAGACCAAATGACAATTCTTGGAGCGGTGATTGCCGGAGGAATTGGAGGTGCGATCGTGGTCTTTGCGATCTTGTTCTTCGACAACCTTAAGATCGACGATCCAGTTGGAGCCATCTCCGTTCATGGAGTGGTAGGAATGTGGGGCACAGTGGCAGTGGGTCTTCCCTTCTTGACGATGGAGGGCGCTGGCGCTCCGATTCTCGTCCAGCTGATCGGAACTCTCGCCATCAGTGGCTTTGCCTTCGCCTTCTCCCTGATCATCTTTGGGATTCTCAAAGCCACTATTGGGGTGCGGGTAGAGGAAGAGGAAGAGGTTAAGGGGCTCGATGTGGCCGAGCATGGAATTCCTGCCTACGGGGCAGAAAATGCTGAAATGTAATTTCTTGGAGCACCGATTCAAAAGGCCGTGGAGCAATCCACGGCCTTTTTCATGTTGCGGGCAAGGCTCGCCTGCTTTGCTCTCAAGCCCACCGATGCGACTCCTGCTCATTGACAATTCCAACACCCGGACAAAGTTCGCGGTGGTGGATGCTGTTGATGCTCCTCTGAAGGCGCACCATATCGCAACCACCGATATCTGCCCTTCCTTTATCAAAACCCTCGACGATCTCAATTTTGAAGCGGTAGTCCTATCCTCTGTCGTTCCTGAGAAAGCCGCCCTGTTCCGGGAGGTCCTGTCCCCTGCACCTCTGCATGAAATTTCGTGCAGGAGCGATTTGCCCATTGATATCGCCTACCCTGAACCAGGGCAGATCGGAGCTGACCGTCTCGCCAATGCCGTGGCAGCGCATGCCCGGGTCGGTGCCCCGGCAATCGTGGTCGACTTCGGGACTGCGGTTACCTTTGATGTCCTCGGCGGAACGAGAACGGAGGGAAGCTACCTTGGTGGCGTGATCGCCCCGGGACTGCCTTCCATGACGGATTACCTCCACCAGAGTACTGCCCTTCTCCCAGAGATTGATTTGCAGGAACCCTCCTCCGCAATCGGAAAGTCCACCACCGAAGCCATGCGCTCAGGAGCGGTCCACGGCTACCGCGGAATGGTGCGGGGAGTGCTTCAGGCAATTCGAAACGAATTGGACGAAACTCCAACTGTCATTGCCACAGGCGGTGACGCCAGCCTCATCGCATCTGGACTGCCAGAGATCATGGAGGTTGTTCAGAATCTTACCCTCCGAGGGATTTATCTGATCGGAAAGCGCAACCTTGCCTGAGCAGGAGAAGAGGCTCCTTCCTTACCTCCCTGTATGAGAATTCAGGAGAGAATCCTTTCAATTGCCGTTCGGCGCTCCTGGAATGCGGAATCCTCCATCACCGGTTCCATTCGCTCTGGAGGAGAAACCGGGAGATTCACCCACGTGCGACAGCCCCCGTAGCCTTTGACATAGGGCAGGGTAAAAGGCTCGGTTCGGTAGACCCGGACCAGAGCGCAGTGGATTTGCTGCACATCACCGCAGTCAAAGCGCTCTCTCACAAGGTCCTCCGTCCAGATGTGGAAGGGCTCTAAGGCCCTGACCTGATTCCAATCGCTCAGCGTTCGGGCCCACACTGCCTCACACCAGACCTCGAAAAACACCTCTTCCCCTACTTCCCACTCGTCCGTTTTCCCTACCGGAGGCTGCAGATCCCGGATCTGGGCCGCCTGGGCATGAAAGCGGGTCGGGAAAAGGGCAAAGGCTTCATGGCGGAAAGAGAACCCTTTTCTTCCCTCATGAATACCTCCCTTACGTAACAGAAGTTGTTGCCGCCCCGCCAACAGAGCGTCACATACAGCCATCCATTCCTTATATCCGACGCATTGGTCCACCCGGTAATTCAGGGTCGGATTGGCATGATGTCAAAATAATCCGTTTCCAATTAGCCTCCCTTCATCATATGCCACCAGTCGTGCCCGGCAAACCTCAACAGACTCATACCTTCCAAGCGGTTGGAGAAACGGAGGCTCCCCTTTCACTCAGGGAAGGAGGAACGCTGGGCTCAGTTCAACTCTCTTACCAGTCCTGGGGCACTCTCAACTCTGGGAAGTCCAATGCTATTCTGATCTTCCATGCTCTCTCGGGGTCGCAAAACGTCACAGGAGAAACCCCGGAGGTTCCGGAAGCAGGCCAATTCTGGAATGGAGAGGTCAAAGACGGATGGTGGGACGGACTCGTTGGGCCAGGGAAGGCAATCGATACGGATCAATACTTTGTCGTCTGCTTTAATCTGCTGGGCGGATGTTATGGTTCAACCGGGCCTTCCTCGATCAATCCGGGGACTGGAGCCCCCTATGGCTCGACTTTCCCTCACCTGTCTATTTCGGACCAAGCCTCGGTAGCGGGCCTTTTCTTGGACCACCTCGGGATCGAGCGCCTCCATGCCGTAGCCGGGCCCTCGGTCGGAGGACTTGCCGCACTGACATTCGCAACGAATTTCCCAGACCGGGTGAAGACCGTTATCTCTATCGCGAGCGGTATCCGTACCACCGTCCTGAATCGGCTCATCCTTTTCGAGCAGATCCTTGCGATCGAAAATGATCAACACTTCAACGGTGGGGATTACTATGATGCGAGCCATCCTGATATCGGCCTCGCTCTTGCCCGGATGATCTCTCACAAAACCTTCGTTCATCTCGATGCAATCGAACGCAGGGCAAGACGCGACGTCCTACAACAGGAAGATGTCCTCTCGTGGTATCAGGTGCGGGATCCCTTCCAGAGTTACATGCTCTACCAGGGAAAGAAGTTCGTCCAACGCTTCGACGCCAATACCTACCTTCGGATCATCGACATGTGGTCACGGTATGATGCTGCCCGTGAGGGCGATGCGGAAAACTATCGCGACCTCCTGACTCGATGCACGCAGGCTGGTCAGCGCTTTCTCGTATTCTCCATCGACTCTGATTTCTGCTTCTACCCGGAGGAACAGGGTGAGCTGGTTCTGGAACTAGAGAAGGCCGGTATTGAGCCTGTTCACATCACGGTGCATTCCGATCGAGGTCACGATTCCTTCCTGCTAGAGCCCTCCCTCTATGCTCCGCATATTCACTATGCGCTAAGGGACTAGGAAGTCGCCCGACCGAAACCGAGCCACGTTATTTTCCGGAGTCATCTTCGCCACGCTGACGAAGCGCTTCGAAAAGACAAACTCCTGTGGCCACGCTGACATTGAGGCATTCCACCTTTCCTCGCATGGGGATCTGAACGAGAAAATCGCACTTCTCCTCCGTCAGGCGGCGTAATCCGGCTCCCTCGGCACCCATTACGATACCAACAGGACCATTGAGATCGACGTCAAAAAGGCTCTCTCCGCCCCGGTCAGAAGTCCCCACCAGCCATACCCCTAAATCCTTAAGCTCCTCCATCTTCCGGGCCAGATTGGTAACCCGCATGAAGGGAACATGGTCTGCCGCTCCAACCGAGATGCGTCTCACAACTTCGGTAATTCCAACAGCTCGATCTCTCGGCGCGATGACGAGATCAACTCCGGCACCATCGGCACTTCGCAGGATCGCACCGAGATTGTGCGGATCCTGAACTCCATCGAGAACTAGAACAAAGGGGCAGCTGCTCCGCCCGAGAATCTCGCGAAGATCCCCTTCCGGCACAGACTGCTTAGTCGAACCGCCGGCGCTATGCTGGTTGGCTCGAGCGCCAGATCTGGGCTTCTGCCGGGCCATCGAGTCAGGAGTCAACGCCCATCAGCCTGCATCCGGTTTCCCGACCGGTGCTGACTGATGACTGAATTGGTGTCTCAGGCCGTCTCGAGGTCAACTTGTGGTTCTTCCTCTTCCACCTGAGGCTCAGGCTCTTCCACCGTGAACTCAATATCGACGTCCCGATGAGAATCAAAGCCAGTTCCCGCAGGAATCAGGTGACCCATGATGACGTTCTCCTTGAATCCATTAAGATAGTCGACCTTACCAAGCGTAGCAGCTTCAGTGAGAACGCGAGTAGTATCCTGGAAGGACGCAGCGGAAATGAAGGACTCCGTTTCAAGAGAGGCCTTGGTAATTCCAAGAAGAACAGGCTCAGCTTCTGCCGGCTTACCACCCTGCTCAATAATCTCCTCATTCTCTCTCTGGAAGGTGGAACGCTCCACCTGCTCTCCCCAGAGGAAGGACGTGTCTCCCTGCTCGCTGATTTTCACCTTCCTGAGCATCTGTCGAATGATGATCTCAATGTGCTTGTCGTTGATTTCCACGCCCTGCGCGCGGTAGACCGACTGCACCTCGTTCACGAGGTGAGCTTGGAGTTCCTGCCTGCCACAAGCTTCGAGAAGGTCTTCCGGAGCAACAGGCCCTTCCGTGATCTGTTCACCACGGGCAATGGAGTCTCCTTCCGCCACAATCATGTGCCGGCCCATGGGAACAAGGTGATCTACGGATTCTCCTGTTTCCTCATCAGTAACGATGACTTTCTTCTTACCTCGGACATTCGGTCCGAATGAAATTACCCCGTCGATCTTGGCAATCACACATGCATCCTTAGGGCGGCGCGCCTCAAAGAGTTCCGCCACCCTTGGTAGACCACCGGTAATATCCCGAGTCTTAGCTACCTTTCTTGGGGTCCGCGCAAGCTGAGTTCCCCCGGTGATCTTCTTCTTCTCCTTCACCGACAGGTGCGCACCTACAGGAATGGAATAGCTCGCCAGCACCTCCCCAGAGTCGGGGGCGACAATAACCACCTGAGGATGAAGATCCTCCTTATGCTCGGTGACGGTCATTCCCTTCTTTCCGGTCTCCTTGTCGGTCTCGGTCTGAACGGTAATTCCTGGAATCATATCCCGAAACTCAACCACTCCGGATTTCTCCGTAATAATGGGAACACTGTGTGGGTCCCATGTGGCGATCTGACCACCCTTACTAACTTCCTCACCGTCTTTAACGGAAATGATAGAACCGATCACGATTTTGTGCGACTCGAGCTCAAGCCCGTTCTTGTCGCGGATCGAAATACTTCCGTTCTTGTTCAGCACCACGAAGTTTCCATCCGTATCTTCGACGACTCGAAGATCTACGTAATGCAGAATCCCCTTCGCACGTGACTCGATAAAGGGCTGCTTGTTGACACCCACCGCCACACCACCGGAGTGGAAAGTCCGCATGGTCAACTGCGTTCCAGGCTCTCCAATTGACTGGGCTGCAATAATTCCCACCGCTTCACCAATCTTGGTGAGCTTCCCGGTTGCCAAATTCAGGCCATAGCAGGCCTGGCAGCACCCTCTCTTGGATTCGCAGGTGAGAGCGGAGCGAATCTTCAGCCGCTCATGCCCAATGTCCTCGATCCGGTTGGCTTTCTCTTCGGTAATCAACTCATTCACTTCGACGATCACCTCATTGGAGACTGGATCGACGACCCGCTCACAGGAGACGCGGCCGTAGATTCGAGTTGAAAGAGGAGCGGACTCCTCATCACCAGAGTAGATTGTTTCCACGTAGAGTCCCTGCACGGTCCCGCAATCCGGCTCGGTGACGATCACATCCTGCGAGACGTCCACCAGCTTCCGCGTCATATACCCGGAATCCGCAGTCTTGAGCGCTGTATCAGCCAGACCTTTCCGCGCACCGTGAGTCGAGATGAAGTATTCTAGCACAGAGAGACCCTCTCGGAAATTCGAGGTAATGGGCCGCTCAATAATTTCTCCGGATGGCTTGGCCATGAGGCCCCGCATCCCGGAGAGCTGCTTAATCTGGTTCTTATTACCCCGCGCACCGGAATCTACCATCATGAAGAGTGGGTTAGCCATCTCCCCCCCCTCGTTGAATTCCAGCTTCCTGAAGAGGACATTTGCAATGTTGTCCGTCGCCCGGGTCCATATATCAACGACCTTCTGATAGCGTTCGCCGTCAGTAATAATACCGTTCCGATAATGCTTGGAGACCTTTTCGATTTCCGCGTAAGCCTTCTTGATCTCCGACTCTTTTTCCTCGGGGATCACCATGTCCACAATCCCGATTGAGCACCCGGAACGGGTTGCTTCCTCGAAACCAAGATTCTTGAGATCGTCGAGGGTCGTGACTGTTCCAGACTGCCCAGCAACCTGATAGCACCGCCAGATGATATCTCCGATCTGCTTCTTGCCCACCGTCTGGTTAATGAAGCCAAGACCTTCTGGCCAGATTTCATTGAAGCGGACCCGACCGGGAGAGGTAACAAGCATCTTACTCTCCTTGTCTCCGAAGATTGTATCCTTCCCGTAGTCCGGATTACGAACCCTGATCCAGTCGTGCCGGCTGACCTTGCGAGACGAAAGAGCATAGTCTACTTCACCCGGGCTTTCGAAAGTCGGGACCCTGTCGTCAGGGCCGGGCTGCGAATTGGGCCGGGTGTAGGTAAGATAGTATGTTCCAAGAATGATATCCTGCGAGGGCGTGGTGATCGGCCGACCACTCGCCGGAGAGAAGATATTGTTCGGAGCCAGCATGAGCTGCCGGGCTTCCATCTGCGCTTCTACTGACAAAGGAACGTGCACCGCCATCTGGTCGCCATCAAAGTCAGCGTTGTATGCTGAGCATGTAAGAGGGTGCAACCGGATGGCCGATCCCTCGATCAATACTGGCTCGAAAGCTTGGATTGAGAGACGGTGAAGGGTCGGAGCCCGGTTTAGCATCACGGGATGCCCCTTGGTCACTTCCTCAAGAATGTCCCACACATCCGTTGTCTTGCGGTCGATCATCTTTTTCGCCGAGCGCACCGTATGACAGTGCCCCAACTCCTTCAGACGGCGGATAATAAAGGGCTCAAATAGAGCCAGTGCCATCTTCTTTGGCAAGCCACACTGGTGCATCTTGAGCTCAGGCCCGATCACGATCACGGAACGACCGGAGTAATCTACTCGCTTCCCAAGCAGGTTCTGGCGGAAACGTCCTCCTTTTCCCTTAAGCATGTCAGAGAGAGACTTAAGCGGGCGATTACCTGCGCCCGTTACCGCGCGACCATGCCGCCCGTTATCGAAGAGCGCATCTACAGCCTCTTGGAGCATTCTTTTCTCGTTCCGGATAATCACCTCGGGAGTTTTCAACTGAAGAAGATTCTTCAGACGATTATTCCGGTTGATGACTCTGCGGTAGAGATCGTTAAGGTCCGAGGTAGCAAAGCGGCCACCCTCCAAGGGAACAAGTGGTCGTAGATCCGGTGGAATCACGGGTAAGACCGTCATAATCATCCACTCAGGCCGGGAATTGGAGTCCCTGAAGCCTCCCGCAAGCCTGAGCCGCTTGGCCAGCTTTTTGCGGGTCTGCTTTGAGCGGGTGTTCTCCATCGCTTCCTCAAGCTCCACAATGATATCATCAAGCACGCACTGGCTGAGGAGATCACGGATCGCTTCGGCGCCCATGGCGGCCCGGAAACTATCCTCGCCGTAATCTTCCTCCGCGTCACGCAGGTCGGCCTCCGGGAGTAACTGGCCCCGCTCGAGCGGAGTCTTCCCCGGGTCGGTGACCATATAATCTTCGTAATAGATCACCCGCTCGAGATCCCGCGCACTCATATCAAGCATGAGGCCAATACGGCTGGGCATGCACTTATAGAACCAGATATGGGTCACCGGAACTGCGAGCTCGATATGACCCATCCGCTCACGCCGTACACGGGAAAGAGTGACCTCAACCCCGCACCGGTCACAAATGACGCCCTTGTGCTTGATTCTCTTGTACTTTCCACAAGCACACTCCCAGTCTCGGGTTGGCCCGAAGATCCTCTCGCAAAAGAGCCCTCCCTTCTCAGGCTTGAACGTCCTGTAGTTAATCGTCTCCGGATTCTTGACCTCGCCCCGGCTCCATGACCGGATCACATCCGGGGAGGAGACTGTTATGGATACCTGATCAAAGGCTTCGGCCTTTTCGTCTACCCCGTAGAGCTCACGCAGATTGGTTTCAACACTCATTATTTTGTAAAATCGCTGGTTTCAGTTTCATTAGCCGGGTCTCAGAGAGTGAGGTCATCAAGGTTGAAGTCCCCGCCATCGGCAACCTCTGCTCCACGACGGCCGGGCCGCACATCGAGTCCGAGAGATTGCATTTCCTTAATCAACACATTGAAGGATTCCGGAGTGCCGGCTTCGAGAGTATTATCTCCCTTGACGATGGCCTCGTAAATCCGAGTCCTGCCCTGCACATCATCGGACTTCACGGTCAATAGTTCCTGAAGGGTGTAAGCTGCACCATAGGCTTCGAGAGCCCAAACCTCCATCTCTCCGAACCGCTGTCCTCCATACTGAGCCTTTCCTCCCAACGGCTGCTGGGTAACAAGGCTGTAGGGGCCAACCGCCCGAGCGTGGATCTTATCAGCCACGAGGTGACCGAGCTTCAGCATGTAAATCTGTCCAACCACAACTGGCTGGTCGATCGCATCACCTGTTCGGCCATCGAAAAGATTACTCTTCCCTCCGGTGGAGCCATCCTTGCCGTCACCGATCCAGGTAAACCCAGGCCCAGGCTGCTCATCAGCTTTTCTTTCACGAGCCTTTTCAGTTCCATCGCCAATCATTTTCGTTCCATCAACCTTCTTGGCTTCGGACATGTATTCCCAGATCTTGTCTTCCGGAATTCCATCGAAAATGGGTGTGGCGACCGTAAACCCGAGGGCCTTGGCAGCGACTCCGAGGTGAGTTTCAAGAACCTGACCAACATTCATTCGGGAAGGAACCCCCAGAGGATTGAGGCAGATATCAACCGGAGTTCCATCATGAAGATAAGGCATGTCCATCTCAGGAACGATCACAGCAACTACTCCCTTGTTTCCGTGACGCCCTGCCATCTTATCACCGACGGAGAGTTTCCGCTTTGCGCTGACAAAGACTTTGACCTCTTTGATAACGCCGGGGTCAATTTCATCGCCGCTCTCAATCTGGTCAAGACGCCGCTCACGGTCAGCGTCAAGCTCTCCAAATCGACCTTCGAAAGAGCTTATGATCTCGAGAATCTTGTTACGTATCGGGCTCGGGTCAATTTCGATATGATCGTAAACTGCGGCTAATTTCCGAAGAAGAGTCTTAGTGATCTTCCGGTTCGCAGGAATGATGATTTCCCCGCTCTGGGCATTGACGACGTCCAAGGGTATTTTCTCCCCAAGCAGAATGTCGGAAAGCTTTTCGGTCAGCTGATCCGTGAGCTGGTCCTTCTTCTTCTTGTAATCGTCGTTAATTTTCTTCAGCTGCTTTTTCATTTCAGCCGGATTGACTTCTTCCGAACGCCTCCGGGCCATCCCATGGGTCGCAATACGAATATCCTGGACGATCCCTGTGCACCCAGAGGGCACCCGGAGGGAGGTGTCCTTCACGTCGGCAGCTTTTTCCCCGAAAATCGCGCGAAGAAGTCTCTCTTCGGGAGCCAGTTCCGTCTCGCTCTTTGGCGTGATTTTTCCTACTAGAATGTCACCGGGTTTGACTTCCGCACCCACTCGCACGATACCGTCATGATCGAGGTTCTTGAGCGCCTCTTCCCCAACGTTCGGGATATCCCGGGTAATTTCCTCGGGGCCTAACTTGGTATCTCGAGCGGCAACTTCGAACTCACTGATGTGAATCGAGGTGTAGACGTCTTCTTTAACGAGACGTTCCGAAATGACAATCGCATCCTCAAAGTTGTATCCATTCCAGGGCATGAAGGCCACAAGCACGTTCCGTCCAAGAGCCAGTTCTCCATCATCAGTGTTGGGCCCATCTGCTATGATCTGACCGTTTTTGATTTTATCACCAGATCTGACCAGAGGCTTCTGATTGATACAGGTTCCAGCGTTTGAGCGCATAAATTTCCTAAGAGGGTACACGTAGGTGCCCTTTTCCGGCTTCGTCTTCACCGATTCCGGATCACTGAGAAAGCGCTCGTCCGAAACCGGCAAGGTTCCGTCCTTGGTTGTAACGATGTATTCCGCTGTTGCAGCTGCAACGACCCCATCCGCTTCCGAAACAATCACGGATCGTGAATCCCGGGCAGCTTTCTCCTCCAGACCGGTGCCCACGAAGGGAGCCTCTGAAACCAGCAGGGGTACTCCCTGACGTTGCATGTTCGACCCCATGAGGGCCCGGTTTGCATCGTCATGCTCTAGGAACGGAATCATCCCTGCCGCCACCGAAACAAGCTGCTTCGGAGAAACGTCCATATAGTCGACCTTTTCAGGTTCCATCTCGAGGAACTCGCCCCGTTCCCTCGCAGTGACACGCTTGTTGGCGAAGGTGCCATCCTTATTGATCGGGTTGTTGGCCTGGGCGATAATGAATGTCTCCTCCTGATCCGCTGTGACGTATTCGATCTGGTTGCTGACCTTCCCTTTTTTAACCTTGCGATATGGTGTTTCAATGAATCCAAATTCATTGATCCGCGCGTAGGTACACATCGAATTGATGAGTCCGATGTTAGGTCCCTCTGGAGTCTCAATCGGGCAGATTCGTCCGTAGTGTGAGGGGTGCACATCCCGAACCTCAAAACCGGCGCGATCACGGTTGAGACCACCCGGCCCGAGTGCCGAAAGACGCCTCTTGTGAGTGAGCTCCGCCAGAGGGTTGGTCTGGTCCATGAACTGGCTCAACTGGCTACGGCCAAAGAAATCCCGTACGACCGCGCTGAGAGCCTTTGGGTTAATCAGTTTCTGCGGTGTCATCCCCTCGATATTCACATCGAAAAGGGTCATCCGCTCCTTGACCAGACGTTCCGTTCTGGCCAGTCCAACCCGGCATTGATTCGCCAGAAGCTCGCCAACCGCGCGCACACGCCGGCTCCCCAGGTGATCGATGTCGTCAATTGTCCCGTCTCCCTTCTTGAGGTTGAGGAGATACTTCACGGCGTTGAGGAAATCCTCCGCTACCATGATGCGTTCCGAAGAATCCACATCGATCTTGAGCTTCTGATTGATCTTGTAGCGACCTACGCGTGTGAGGTCGTACTTCTTCGGGTCGAAGAACAGGCGCTTCAGGAGAGCCCTAGCATTCGCCGCAGTCGGCGGGTCACCGGGCCGCAGCTTCTTGTAAATATCCTTGAGTGCACTTTCCTCATCTTCAGCCGGATCTTTCCGGAGAGATTTAAGCAGGATTTCATCATCCCGGGAATCAACCACTTCGATCGTCTTGATCTTAAGGGCAAGCAACTGTCGTACCACCCCGATCGTCAGAGGGTCGTAGGCGCGAGCCACGACGAGGTCTCCGTCCTTAATATCCTCGAACAGAACCATTGGACTGAGTTCCTCCTCATCCATTGACTCACTCAGCTTCAGCTTCTTAACCTTGTAGAACTGTTCAATGAGTTCCCGCTCGCTGGGATACCCAAGGGCTCGCAGGAAGGTCGTTGCGAGGAACTTACGACGACGACGACGACGGTCGAGGTAGACGTAAAGAAGGTCGTTCGTATCAAATTGGACCTCCAGCCAGGATCCCCGGTCCGGAATAATACGGAAAGAGTGAAGAATCTTTCCGTTAAGGTGAACAGACTTCTCGAAGCAAATACCGGGAGAGCGGTGCAACTGGGAAACGATAACGCGCTCTGCGCCATTGATGACGAAGGTTCCCCGGCGGGTCATCATAGGTAATTCGCCCATGTAGACTCGCTCTTTCTTGGTCCCTGTTTCGTCCTTGAGCTTGAACGTCACGTAGAGGGCCGCGCTGAAGGTCTCGCCCGTGCGAAGGGCCTCGAGAGCCGTGATCTTGGACTCCTCTATATCGTAGGCGATGAAATCCAACTCGATGGTTTCATCGTAACTAGTAATCGGGAACACCTCCTTGAAAACAGCCTGCAGGCCGGTCTCCGTGCGCTGGGACGGGGCGATGTCCTGCTGCAGAAAGTCCTCGTAGGATTTACTTTGAACCTCGATGAGGTTGGGCGGTTCAATAACTTCTTCGATGTTTCCGAAGTAACGACGGTCGGCCATGGTGGTCTTTCTCGTTGATGGGATGGCGCCATCCTTGCGGGATGACGATTTTCTATGTTGTCGGCAGGAACCCTTCCACTCCACCCAGCGCTAGCAGGGTTTCGGGGAGTCGGGATATCTAAATGTTCGTGAGTCCGGAGCTTCTGCTCCGACTTCAGATTCCTCTCCCTCTTGTTTCGTGGAAGTTGAACCTGAAGTCGAACCAGGCGGTTCTGCCGGGGCCCGATCAAAGGCCCCGGCAGAAGAAAGCCGGTTACTTCAACTCGACCGTGGCTCCAGCCTCTTCGAGCTTGGACTTGGCAGCCTCGGCGTCGTCTTTGGAAGCACCCTCCAGCACATTGACCGGGGCACTCTCGACGAGCTTCTTGGCATCGGCGAGTCCCAGTCCGCTGGCAACTTCACGCACGGCCTTGATGACCTGGATCTTGTTACCCCCGGCGCTCTCAAGAGACACGTCGAAGCTTGTTTTCTCTTCTGCTGCCTCAGCCTCTGCTGGTGCAGCGACCGCGACCGCGGCAGCGGGAGCTGCAGCGCTTACGCCCCAGTCCTCTTCCAGTTTTTTTACCAACTCGGAGGCTTCCAGAACGGTAAGCTTGCCGAGTTCTTCTGCGATTGTATTGATATCAGCCATTGTATTTTTATTTTCGGTATCGTCGTTTACGGAGCTCCGTGTCGTTTCAGACCACCAGCCGGCGGCCCGACGAGGAACCATCTGTGTTTACAAGTCTTCGCCACCTGAGCGGATCCGACTATCCCTTCAAATTTTTTCAGTAAGTTAAGTGATTGAAAATAGACTCATTCCCCTGCGGGAATCTTAATTATCGCCATCATGCTTGGCCTTGAGCACGCGCGCAATGGCGGCACCTGGCTCATTGAGTACCCGAGCCAGCATCGATGCAGGCTGGTTGATGACCCCAAGCAAGGTTGCGAGGAGAACTTCCCGAGGCGGCAGGTCGGCGAGGGCCTTGATCTGCGCTTCGTCAAGGAGAGCCCCGTCGAGGAGACCGCCCTTTACCTCGGGCTTTTTAAATTCCTTGTGAAAGTTTTTAACGGACTTAGCGGCTCCGCATACATCTTCCGTTCCGGTGATAAACGCTGTCTGGCCCTGCAAAGCCTCATCCAGCCCGGGCATTCCCGCGGATTCGAGAGCGCGCTTCATGTGGCTGTTCTTAGCCACATGACACTCAGCCCCACCCTCACTCAGACGAGTCCGGAGCTCGTCGAACTGAGGCACCGTCATTCCGGTATAATCCACGACGAGGAGGAAGGGAGAAGCATTTACCCTGCTGAGTAATTCATCTACGATAATCTGTTTGTCAGGATTCATGCTCTTATTCGGTAAGTGCTGCATTGTTCTCCAGTTTCAGGCCGGGTAGCATTGTCGCTGAAATAGTGATATTCTCAATATAGTTGCCCTTGGCAGACGCCGGCTTTGCCTTGACCACACTCTCGATGAGGGCCTCAGCATTCTCCCTTAGCTGGTCCTCTGAAAACGAGGCTTTCCCGATTCCTGCCGAAATATTTGCGTTCTTATCGAGCTTGTAATCCACTTTACCAGCCTTCACCGCCTGGACGGCACTTGCCGTGTCATCCGTTACAGTGCCAGTTTTGGGATTGGGCATGAGCCCACGAGGCCCAAGCACACGGGCAATCTTCCTCACCTCGCCCATCGCGTCAGGAGTAGCAATTGCAGCGTCAAAATCGGTAAACCCATCCTGGACTTTCTTAATCATGTCCTCAAATCCTACATGATCTGCTCCTGCCTCGGTAGCTGCTTTCGCAGCCTCTCCCTGAGCGAAGACTACCACACGGACATTTCTGCCTGTCCCATGAGGAAGACTTACGCTACCCCGGACCATCTGATCACTTTTCTTCGCATCTACCCCAATCCGGAACGACAGAGTAACAGTGGGATCAAACTTTGGAGCCGGGAACTTTTTAAGGGTCTCCACAGCCTCCGCAAGAGCGTAGGGGCGATCTTCAACCACCTCCGCGGCCTTCTCGTATCTTTTACTTCGTTTTTTTGGCATTAGCTTAATTGCAGTTCGAGCGGACCTGGCTGGATCCTCCTGCGGTTGTCTGTCTTATCTTCTTTCGTAAAAATCTTCTGATCCTACCTGCTTCACATTCCCTCAACCTCGAGGCCCATTTGCATCGCTGTGCCGGCCAGGATCTTTGCCGCCTGCTCAGGATCGTCGGTGTTTAGGTCTGGCATCTTCACCTTAACGACTTCCATCAGTTTGTCCTTGGTAATCTTGCCAACCTTTTGCTTGTTGGGCTCTCCGGACCCGGATGCGATGTTCGCAGCTTTTTTCAGCAAAACAGCCGCCGGGGGCTGCTTCGTGACGAAATCAAAGCTACTGTCGGCGTAAACGGTAATAATTGTGGGAAGCAGATCCCCGGCCTGTTGCTGCGTGGCTGCGTTGAAATCCTTGCAAAACTGCATGATGTTCACGCCTGCCTGACCCAGAGCGGGTCCGACCGGAGGTGAGGGATTCGCCTGTCCTGCCAGGATCTGAAGCTTGAGGGTGCCTTTAACTTCTTTTGCCATGGAATGAGTGGTGTCTGAATGTGAATGTTTTGACTACGTGCGTGAATTTTTCCCTTTGTCTTGATTGGGCTGTCACTGGAGGGAACAGCGGCCTAGCCGGGCTCCACCTGCCAGAATTCGAGTTCTACCGGTGTCGAGCGACCGAAAATCGTGACAGCTACGCGAAGCTTGCCCTTTTCCTCGTCAATCTCTTCGACCACCCCATTCTG
>Ga0160423_10001882_pt1 | contig 17542 bp, 18 predicted proteins | sample CRUFie14St8metaG_FD_108191 | JGI IMG/M metagenome (GOLD analysis project Ga0160423, IMG submission 108191) | Marine microbial communities from the Costa Rica Dome - CRUD Field 142mm St8 metaG | ecosystem: Environmental > Aquatic > Marine > Oceanic > Photic zone | place: Costa Rica: the Eastern... | reverse complement strand
ATCCGAATCATTAGTTCCATTATTATCTAATGAATTTTCAACATGAATCCCCGTTGCAGCATTGCTGTTACTTTTGACGTGTAGCTTTGCAGACGGACTAGTAGTCCCTATACCTACGTTGCCGCCATCTAGTATTGTAAATACTTCTGTAGTGTTATCAAAAATGTTTACTAAGTCAGCAGTACCCGTACCCTTTACATATAATACTGGAGCAGAGTTATTATCACTAATTACACCTAAATCACCCCCAACAGCATTATGACCCATTTGTCTTGCCGCTGAAATGTAGCTATGTAATTTACCAGAAGGACTATTAGTACCAACGCCAAGGCCACCGCCAGTAAAATAACTGTCCCCATATGAACGCAGCAATATAGTTGTTACTCCACCATCAACAGCTTTAATTACGCCTCCGCTAGCATTAGACTCTAATTGTGACCAGTGGCTTGTATTATACTGCGACCTAATATAGCTGCCAGTAGATGTAATAAAACTAGTTGCCTCAAATGAGCCCGTTACATCTAAATCTCCTAATATCTTAACACCCATACTATATTATTTTAAAACAAATATAACTAATTATGCTCTTTGACCAGTAATTACAAAGTCATAACTTCCAGCTGGTAATGCTTCAAAAGTCCATTGTGAATTTACAGAATCGTAAAGAATATCTGGAATAACAAATCGACCATTAGAATCGTACATTTGAATGTTCGCAGGGAACTGTATCCCAGCTGTACTTTCCGTTACGGTAAAATCACCACCACTGTGGTTACTGATTGATGCGGTATAAACATTGTATGAGTTGGTCAAGTTTACAGCATTGCTAGCATCAGCATCACTGGCTACAATACCAACGTGAGTAGCATTGCCCACCATAACATCAGCCACCAAGTCACGAATCTCCTCGTCAGTACGTTGATTGTTGTTAGAGCTAATCGTAAACTGATTAGTAGAAGTATCGTAGCTTACGCTTGTAGCACCGCTACCACGCCATTGTACCGTGTCACCACTACCTACTGTCTCGGAGTTAGTACCATCAGATACAGTCCACGATCCGTAGTTATCTGCACCAGCGGCAATGCCGTTAAGCTTGGTAAGCAAAGCATCGGTAAAGTTATTATCGGTCTGACTGTCTGCGCTAATAACACCACTTGATATACTAATACCAGAGCCAATCTTAACACCACCCAATACACTAGAAGTAGCGGTTGGAAGTGAGTAGTTATTGTACTCTGTGGATATAGGGATGTTGTAGAACGTAGATCCATCGTTGGTAAATGTCCATCTAGTAGCACTTTCATCCCATAACAACTGAGGGATGTCTGCGCCTTGGCCTCTATTTACATGGATACCGCTATCGGCACCAGCATTAGCACCAGCATTTAATTCAATGTTAGTATCCTCTACCGCTAACTCAGAGGTATTCAAGATGGTCTGTGTGCCGTTTACAGTCAAGTTACCAGTTACAGTAACATTGTCAGAGAAGGTCATGTTACCAGCCTTGGTCTGTACGCCAGTGGTACGAATTACTGTAGAGTCAACGCTAATACCATTCGCACCTACGCTAATACCATCGTTTGGATCGGCAGAGAATGTAGTACCACTTAGGGTAATACCATTGCCTGCGCTAAAATCTTTTCCGACCACAATGTAGTCAGATCCGTTATAGACTTTAACCTCGCTATTAGAAGTATCATAGTAAATTTGGCCCACCTCACTAGAAGAGGGGTCAGTAGTTCTAGTCTCTAAAGCAGCTGAAACTAATTCAGCACCGTTAAGGTTTAAATCCGCTAAAAATTTAATTGCCATTTTGTTTTTTTATATATAATTAAACTAAGTACGCTTTTCCTGTTTGAGCGTTTTTAAATCTAACCTCAAGCTCATTAAGGCTAGAATGTTGTACTTCTGCATAGACTTCAAAATCATTAGAGTCCAATACAGTTATACTTGGTTTATAACCTAAGTTATGTGCTATTATCCAAGTGGCAGATGCTACAGATTGGGTGTGATTATATTTTATATCTGTCCACTGGATATTACCACTTGAATTTACAAGTAGTGCTTGTCCATCATCGCCAGAATGGTTTTGAGAATCTCGAACCTCACCTGAGAATCGCACACTTGTAGTGCTAACATGAAGAGGTATATTGTTTCCGTTACCATCGGATAACTGCTTCTCAACTGTCATCTCGTTAGAATCCGAGGTCTTAATCAGACCTTTATAGGTATCCTTTGGTTTTTGTCCCGTTAGTGTACTCATATCTCTTCTTCCCAGGTATCGTTAATCATTTCCCACTTCATATCAATAATATTCCAGTATCTATTGTCGAACTCATAGCGGTCACCAATAGAGTTTATCTGATGTACTGATATTCCTAACGCTAATATCATTAGCCAATGTAAGCAAGAACTACTCCTTGGTAGCAAGATACACTAGTAAACTTCCCGAAGATTGTAGCCCCTGTAGCTATTACTTGTCCTGTTAGAGAATCACCAACTAATGATGTAGTATTGATGCTTGCTTCTTGCAAACAAACTATAACACGGTAAGTCTCTCCTTGAGGAGTAGAATCGTTAGGCCCTAGCTTGCGAAAGCCAAAGTCACCCATCGATGCTTGAAAGTAGTTTCTGTCTTTTGTAATGTTGTTTTCCATTATACTTCCCAATTATTATCTATAGTATCCCAAAGTTTAGTGATTAGTTCCCAATTAAATTCCCAACCTCTATCTTGTTCAATTATTATATTATAACGTATATCATCTAAAAGGTAATCTAATATACCAGTATCTATTGTTACTACATCTTTGTAGTATCCTTCCAAGTGAGTGTAGTCAATTACACCCGTTTGGGTAGTTGTCGCATCAAGGTAGTATCCCATTCTGTCTAGAATCATGTAACCACTAAGTACTGATCCCGTGCTTGGGTTATTTCCCCAACTATTGTCGGGAAGGTAGTCTACAATACCAGTGTTAATGGTCGTAGCATCGCTTTGGTATCCTCGACTAATAATTGCATACATTATCCTAAACCTACTATATTTTCATTACAAGCAAGTGATGCAATCCAACTTGTCGTATTTAGGGTAACGTTAACATATGAAAGCTCTGAACGGCTAGTTCCGCTAGAAGCCTCATAGCTCATGGACAATCCATCCATCCATCCACTAATAGTTGCAGTACCATTATTGTGAAACAAGATGCAGACTATATCCTCTCTACGGGACATATGGTCTATCTGATTCATCTTTCTATCAAGCACTGGCAGTCTAACAATAATCTCTGTATTGATTACTCCTAGTCCATTACTAATGGATTTGTTTTCTGTGAATATAGTAGTAGCATCTTTTTTATTATGCTCAAAAATAACGTGGTCAACAAGTTCTGCTTGTAGTACAACAGTTTCATCATTAGCATCTAACGCAATATTTAAATTACTTTGCAATCCTAATGCAACTTGTTTGATGCCACCAATTGTGGACTTGTTGCAATTGATATCTATATCCTCAAGTAAAACGCTACAACTAAAACTCATAGTTTATATATAAAAAAAGGGGAGGGGATTTACTCCCTCCCCCTTGTATTAATTTACAAGTTTCTATCAACCAGTTACGTTAGCCCAATTAGTAGCATCCAAGTGGTATGCAAGGCTATCTTCATCACCAGTTAATGTCAATTGGTAACGGTTCTTTTCTGCACGACCAGTACCAGAAGTACCATCTACAGTCGCAGCATAGAGTCCAAAGTCAAAACCAATCAAGTGGTAAGTACCAGCAGCAGTCTCAACGAAGGCAACCAATTCAGCACCAGCTTTAGCAATGTCATCAAGGGCATTACGGTGTGCAAGAGTCATCTTAGGAATTTCGATTGCGATAGTTGGAACTGTAGATACGATACCATCAGCAGATACAGTCTTAACATCCGTGAAAACAGAGAAACCATCTTTCAAGTTGAACTCAACTTTGATAGCATCACCATCAGCGTAAAGGTCAGCAGTAGTCGGAGTTACTGTAGCAGAACCAGAAGTAACGCTTATCAGAGATAGAACCTCATCACGGTTAGCAAGGTATACAGCTTTCAACCCACCAATACCGAGGTCGGTACAGTCGTAGGTTACATCAGCAAGAGTTAAATTACAAGGCATTTTTTTTTCGTTTTAAAGGGTTAATAAAGGGGAGGTAACCCTCCCCTCTAACTATTATTGATGTGCGTAAACGATTTCCTCGCCTTTCAAGTAAGAGAAGCCAAGTTTGAATTGGCCCCAAATCTTATCAGAAGACAATTCAGCTTCGTACTTCATATCGATAGCACGAACATCGTTGTAGTCATCAGTCAACATAACCAAGTTCTGCGGTGCAGAAACGAAGAACTCATTAGCTGGTAGTGAAGCCATGTGAACCACTTCCATACCAAAGTAAGGAGGAATGTTACCCTCGATGATACCTTGTGGAGTAGTAGTGAACTTCTCAGCGATTGCGATTTGATAGTGTTGCATAGCAGCAGTTCCCAAGAAGAAAGCTGGTTTGAAATCACGATCAGCATCACCGTAGATGGCAGCCAACATTACATCGCTCATTGAAGCGTAAGCACCTTCCATCAAGTCAAGTACGTTGGCAGAAGTGATAGCACCACCAGTAACGTAGTCGATAACAGCAGCATCAGCAGTCAATTCTGTGATGATTTCTGTAGAGGCTTGCGTCAATGCTTTCTCAGCAGACAATTTTGCGAAGTAGTCGAATACCCAGTCTTTGAACTCAGCGTCCATCGTTTCAGGGTTGTGTTGTCCTTTCTTCAACAACAAACCACGGTAAGAAGACTCAAGAGCCGTCTTACAGTTTAGGAAAGCCCACTTGTAAGTATCAACTGTCATTTCTTTCTCAGCGATAGATGCAGTAGATTGTGGATCAAAAGTACAAAGGTCGTTACCCCACGTTAGTGAAGCATCGAAGATAGGCACGTTTACTTTTGCTTTAACGCCATCGATTAGGCGGAAACGGTTTAGAACCGCAGCAGATTTTACCATAGAGTCGATGAACAAGTCTGGTCTACGATCTCCGTATGGTAAATTTGAAATAGATACAGGCATTTTATTATGATTTAAAAAATGTTCTTTTAATTAATTTACAATAATTATTTGCGATTGAAGAAGTTATTAATCATCGCAACCTTCTCTGGAGTAATAGCATCAAATGATACTGTCTTATCTTCAACTTGCTCTTCTTGCTCTTCAGCTTTTTGTTCAGCAGCAAATTGCTCTTCAACTTCATTTTCTGTTACTTCCTCCTCAACGGCTTCGTAACGATCTTCTTCTTCATCATCTTTGGAAAGATCGGCAGCTTCTTCACCAACTGGAGCAATGTACTTCTCCTTTGGTTTCATAGCCATTTCTTCTTCTTTCTCTTCATCATCTTGGACTTTCATGTCTTCTTCTTTTTCATCTTCAGACATATCTTTCATCCCCTCGATGTGCTTTTGAATCATCTCGATGGCGGTCTTTAGGTCTTCTACACCAGCGAACTTATCCTCAAAAGATGTCATAGCCTCAAGTAGAACTGCGTTCTCTTCTTCAAGGCCTTGGATTTTTGCTTCGTACTTAGAAACCATAGCCTCGAATTGAGCCTCTAGTCTGCCAAGTTCTTTAGCGAAAGTAAAATCAGTCATTTTATTTTCTTTATTTACGGGTTTAATATCAGCTTGAATTTCAATAGAGAAGCCATTAACCTCTCCATCTTTAATCGCACTAAACAATTCATCAGACTCAATCTTAGCCTTAACGAATACGGTTCCGTTTGGTAAGTCATATCCGTAGTCCTTAGACTTGTCGTTATCTGACTCTTTCATCCAAACTTCAAGCATCACCACATCTTGAGTATCGTACTCGTGGTGAATGCCAAATTGGTTAAACAAACCTTTCTTAGAGTAATTGTACATAATATCACGGATAGTCTCCTCCGTAAAGCGTACATAGTAATAGCCATTTTCTGGCGAGAAGCGCAAGATTTCTTTGTTAGGGATCATAATCGGCCCAACAACTTCTTTCTTCTCATCGTTTGCAAACATCTCAATCTTCTTCACTTCATTGAAGTAGATAAAGTTTTCTTCAATTGCAGGTTTGTCTACAAGAGAAATTTTGTACATTCCTTGTTCAAAATCCTCAAGTGTGATATCGTATAAAGGTAAATCCTTATTCATTACTTTTTACTTTTTGAATGCCAACTAGGTAGCAAATCATTATCTTGCTTGTACTTAGGGTTAGATGGTCTACCGTTCTTAACCAAATACATAAATGCGTTTAGCCTCGCCAACCCCCATTGTACAGCTGATGTGACTTTGGGTGAGTGAGATGTATTGTATGCGCCCATACCACGAAGTACAACACGTTTTGCAGCACCAACACCAATCTTTTTATCTGGGTACTTTTCATTGTAGGAGTTTACCTTATTAGTTATTTGCTTAATAACTTTTGCAGAAAGCTTTCCGCCCTTGCCAGCACCTTTAGGATTTTTGTTAGGAGTATCGCTTTTAGGAGCTTTGGGAGATTTGCTAATGCTTCCGTCTTTCTTTTGGGTAGCGTAGCAATCGCAATACTTATACGGGCAATCTTTTCCTTTATTACCGTTCTTTGGGCACTTATCCTTGATTTTACGATTACCCCACGGGAGGTCAGCCACATCCGTGCTTGCTCGGACAGTTCCCTTTCTGATTGACTCTGCTTTTCTAATTGCCCAGTTAACACCACTTGAGCCTCCCCAGCCCAGCCAAGCAACATAGCCTCTGTCTTTCCAAGGAGTGTTCTTATACTTAGGGTCAATCGCAGCATTCTTTCTATGGCGATTAAACGCAGCCATTCTAGCAATAGTCTCATAACTTAGTTTTCGTTTATTCGCTAACTGATTTGCACGAGTCCAGCCTACAGAAGTCATGCCCTTTACTTCAGAGCCATACTTCTTTTTCCACGCAAGAACTTTCTTTGCGTTGTTTACTGCTGCTTGTGGATAATCATTATATGTAGCCATCTACTTAATTTACAATTATTCTATAATTCCGCTTACATCTAGATACGCATTATCTTCGAAGACATCTCCTGACGCTGATTTTATTAATACGTTTTGATTATTAATAAGAGCTAGTGTATTTTTTCTCAGCATAAACAATACGCTGCCAAGTTGTGATGTCGGCACAACCATAGAAAATTCTATTTTTAAATTTTCTTTTGATTTTATTTGTTCTGTTGAAGATATTAAATCATAGTAATCTGTAGTATTGCCATCTTCATCCTCTGCTAATAAATCATATCCAGATGTATTTTTATTAGATATTCTACCGTTAAAAACGTGAGTTTCTAAATCTCTGTATATTCTTTGAGTTTCTGTATATAAATCTGGCCTAACTGTTTCTTCAATTATAAAAGGATATTTTATTCTTGTAGCTACAATAGGATTGTCTATATAGCAAAATCTTATACCTAGGTTTGTGTACTTGCCAAATACGTTTTGCGTGTAACCAGCTTCTCTAGAAGATATAACTCCCTCTTCGATATTAGAGTTAGATTCAAAAAACAATTCACCGCAAACAGACTTAAAGTATATAGTGCTTTTAAATGAAATTTCTAAATCTGTTATGCCATCTGTATTTATTTCTTGTGTTGTAGATCCTCTTGTTTTATCGTTAGTGATTTTGTCAAAGAAGTATCCCTTGTCTTGGTTTTTTAGAATTAGATTTTTTACCGCATCTTCTGGTCTTTTTACCACTATTGATTTTAAATTATCGATAGATTCGTTAGCAGATTGAGTTATAGTTCTTCTTATATGAAGTGGATCTATAATTATATTGTGAAAAGAGCCGTCAAAATCATAAAGCAAAGCACACCCAAATCTTTTACAAATAGCACTTATAAAATCAACAGGCGTTATATTAGATTTATTTAAAGAATCTGAAACAACATACTCATCATCATCAAAATAAATACTATAATCTTCTGTTGCCCTACACTTCACATGAAAGTCAGAATAATCAGTAAACTCCGTTTCTAACTTTCTAATAGCACTTACAGGGAAATTTTGAGTGCTAAAGGTAGACGCAAAATATTCTTGAGGTACACCACCGCTAGGCTGATAAGCAGTAACAAAAGTAATGTTTATATCTCCAGAGATAGGTTCCGCAAAATGAGATATTGCATATCTACTATCTCCATTGAAGTCCATTGTTAATTCTTCATCCGATGGTAAGTAAGCATCTACACTAGAAAATTCTAAAGCATCGTATATACCTGGATTAGAAAGTGTGTTTATTAAAGCTCTGTTATTAGTGTTGCTATATTTAAAACTTGTACCCGTGGAGTTTTGGTCTTTGGCTGAAAATCCTCGAACCGCTGTAGCATTTGATGCATTTAAAACTATTTTGTTGCCATTGGAATCCTCTAATGGTATTTTCTTTTTTAAGAAACCATCTTCGTATAAACCTAAATACAATCCAAATGTCATGTTGCTGTTTGATACATTTACTCGCCAAACCATCTTGTCTTCATCGGCAACTGGTATATCCACAGTTATAACTCCCGTAGCGTTTGAACTATTTCCATTCAAATAACTTAGCTTACCAGTAAAACTCATATGAGGAACAAAGTATCCCTTTTCTCCACTTTCAGACAACACATTTATATATGAAGAGTCTTTTGCTTTTCTTACACCATAAGTTTCATAAGATGTGTGATTAGTGGCGTATATGTTACCGTAATTTTCAAAGCTACCACCGTGAGGGGTTGTGATTAATTTAGAGTTACCGTCAAGGTCATACTCAGATGTCAAGTCTTCATTTACACCAAAAAACTTTTCTCCCATTTGTATGTTGAACTCCCTAGTATTTACATTGTTTTTTGCAAACAATTTGGTGGGAATTATAGCGTTAAGTTTTTCAGCTTCAAAGCTGGGATCGTATTCGGTTTCGTTAATACCAAATAGTTTGGACTTTACCCTAACTGGTATTTGAGATGTACTTAGATAAGTACCGACTTGCTCTAGATATTTTGGTACGGATAAAGTAGGAACTATACCACTTCTTTCTTGTCCTGATCCGTATTCTAAAAATTGCCTAGCCTCGTATCCAAACTGCTCTATTTCGTTTGCAAAATCTATGTATGGAAAATTTACGATCCTAGAGGGATTGGGGTCTTGGTTAATTACACCAGCTTCTCCACCATTAGAAGTAGTCTTTAGAAATTCTGTAAAAGGCTGCTGAGTCGTGTGATACGATGAAGATAATACATCGCCTATGTAAACATCCTTTAAGTCTGACAAAAATCTAGACAAGAAGTCTTTTAATTCTACTTCAACATACGGTTCATCAGAATTAAATTCTATAGACAATACTTTGCAAACTCCATACATAACCGTGTTAGAAGAATTTTCTACATTTATCTTATAGAAAAAATCTCCCGTAGGGAATGCTGACTGATTATTGCTTATAGGATTATACCCAAAAAAAACCTTATTAGATGCTGTTAAAGGAATGCTAATCTGAGAAGAGAATGGTATTTTAACAGAACTAATATCATTGTCATCGTAAAATTCAGCATTGTAAGACAAGTTCTGATTAGGGAACAAGTCTATGTCGCTGTATGTTACGTTGTCGCTACTAAGTCTTAATCTGAAATTCATCGAGTGGCTACGTTAAATACCAATTGATTTCGAAAAATATTATTTACAAGGTTAAACCTTTCTTCTTGAAAAGATACACCATATGCATAGTTTTCACAATGGTCTACCAAAATCATTTTTGTTGATAGCGCAGTATCTTTAAAACTTCCAAAAAATCTCCTGGCCTCTGTGTTTATAGCAACCTCGTAATCCTTGCTAATATTATATGCTTTATACTCTTCTGAGAATACAGCTCTGTTTACAACAGCGGAAAAGTTAATAGTAGATATTTTAGTATACCCCGTAGCGGTATACAAAGTTGCGCCTATTACATCGGTAGATGGAACGCTAGATGTTAAAGGATATATTTCTTGGTCAAATTCAAACTTAGCATTTGTACCTGAATTTATAGCCACACCATATATACCACGAATAAAATTTCCTTCGTAGTATTTGACGTGTATTACATCGCCTGGTGAGAATGAATATCCTAAAGGATGGTTATCTGTGAAATCAAATCTGTTGTTGGTCACAGCTACCTCGCTAAACCCAGTGGCAAAAGATGTGGATGAAACTGTTCTAATCTCGTAACTCATATTCTATCGTTTCTTTCTTTTAATCTACGCTCTGTCTCGTTGTTAGACAAGTCTTTAGATGTTACAAAAGCTCTAGTCGGTTTCTTCATATCTGTAGCAGTAGATATGGTTGCGTGGGCAATTGCCTTTAGGTAATTTACACTTTCTTCTGACTGAGCATTTACAGTAAACCTTGTAACTCTTTGAGCATCTACCAAGCCACCTTGAGCGAATTGCATTGGCTGAATATTAGTGTTTGGTTTGTATGATCCATTGATACGCTCTAGCAAACTTCTGTGGAATGCAGCGGCCTTCTTGTTAACGATAAACTCACCGCCTTCCATTTCATATCCACCCTGACCTTGTACAGTAAACGGCACACCACCTTCAGCATGGCTAGGGCCAGTTACAAAACCCCCTTCTTCAAACTGTACTGGGAAGAATTTTCTTCTACGAACTGCATCAGCTTTAGCGGCAGCACCAGCTAAAATCGTAGCAGCACCTAATGCTGAAGATATTATCGCTTTATCAGTTCGCTCTTTACTAAAGTTTTGTATCAAGTTAGATGCAATAGCTTCAGCGGCCTCAATAGCGATGTTGTTAAGGTCTGCTTTTTTCTCCGCTTGGAAAATCTTTCTATTGATTTCATTTTGCTCTTGCAGCTCTTTCTTTCTCAATTCTTCTTTCTTTACTCTAAATTGAGATTCAGTAATCAACTGATTATCTAGCTGAGACTTTAATATATCCTCTTCAGTCTTGTATCTATTGCGAATAGCATCTAATTCAGCGTTTAGTCTGTTTTTAGTATTTTCTAAAGCAGTATCATTGTAGGCTTTAGCAGCATCTGCTATAGCATCCAATACAAGCTTCATCAGTTTTTTGATTCTTTCTGTTTTCTGTTTTTGTAAATTATCAGCATCGCCAAAAAGTAAAGACAATAACTGCTCGTTGATTTTATTAGACAACTCCTCAAACTCCGCTGAGAAGAAAACTTCTGGGAACTCTACTCCAAGGGTCTGTTGCAAGAAAGACTTAGCAAGTGCTTGAGCCTTTGCTTTTACTTCCGCCTTATCTGCATCGGTAAGTTCTATGCCCTTGCTTAAAGACTCTTTAAATGCTTTTGATAATGAATCGGCTAGTGATTCCGTTTGTCTTGCTAAATCACCGTAATCAATGTTTAATCCTTGGAATCCTAGTCTAAATCCTTCTAACCTTTCTTCAGCTTTTTCCAATACACTACCATCTAAACCAGCCTCTTCAAATAAGCCCTTCATGCCTGATAAAGTTTTTGCAAATTCATCAGCGGCATCATCTAAATCATTAAACGCATCTATTTCGTTTTGAAGTTTCTGCTCGTTCAGCCTAGCCAATTCCTCACTAGCAGCAAGTCTTTCAGCCTCTGTTTTAGCATTTTTTGCTAAGTTTTCTTGAGTTTTAATATCAATGTCTAACAAGGCTTGTTTGTTAGCAAGTTCCAAATCTCTAGACTTTTTAAGATTTGCTAATCGCTTAAACTCTTTTTCAAATTCTTTTTGCGCTAACTTATTTCTTTCTTCAATAGTAACAGTAAGGTTTGCTATAGAATTTCTTTCTGTTTTGTACTGCTCTAATTTTGCATTAAACAACAAAAGTTCCTCTCCAACAAGTTCGTTACCCTCTTCCTTTCTTTTGTTTTGATTTTCAAGAAGATTATCTATTTTGGTCGTTAAGTCTTCATATTCTTCATTTGCCTTTTTGTTAAAGTCAACAGCATCTTGTAGAGTATTTATGTCATTGTCTCGTTCATCACGAAGGCTTTTAAGAACATCCTCTCTTTCCTTTATAATTTCGTTTCTTTTTTGCTCAAGCGCATTAGTAAGACCAGCCTCTTGAATTAATGTTTTTACATATTCTATTTCAGCATCTAGTCCTTCCTCTCTTCTTTCAGCTATTCGTGTTTCTAATTTCTCTATTTCTCGTCTGCGAGCTTGGCCTTCTTTATCATTTTTTCGGCCTTGGGCTGATAACAAATTTTCAAATTTAATAGCTTCAGCATTGGCCTTATTGAGTCTTTCCGTAGCCGCAGCCCTTTTTTCTAAATCCCTTGATTCAAGGTCTTCATCTGCTCTTGCCTTTTCTCGTCTTGCCTTTGCAATAGCAAGTGAGGTTTCTAATTGCTTTTGAACTGATTCTTCTTCTTTTTTAAGGGCCTCAAGCCGATCCTCCATGGTTTGAAAATACCCTCTTCTACAATTTTTGCTGCTTGTTCATCTACACTTAAATTAATCTTTGGCTGCAATATATCATACAGTTCTGGATCGTCTAGCTGTGCTTTCAAAGAACCAACTTCTTCAGCTGCTTCTTTAAGACCCTGGCTAAATGTTCTAGGATCCGCTTCCGCAATAGCTTGTGCTGCTAAGGCTGCATTGTAACCATCTTCATCAATAAACTTTAAAGCGGTTCGCAAAAGTGAACTTGTCTTTAAAAAATTACCGAAGGCAATTTGCACACGGTTTACAGCAGACTTTAATAGTTCTAAGTTACCTTGGAATGTATCTACTTGTTGTGCTGCTGCAATAGCCGCAGAACCTTGAGTAAAGTACTGATCATTTAAATCTGATAGCGTTTTGCCCACTTCTCTTTGCCTACTAGCAGCATCTACAAGCGTGATTAGCTGTGCTGCATTACGCTTACCCACAAGCTCAACAGCCTCTGCTAATGTTAAGTTTTTCTTAGCGAGGTCTTCAATCGTAGTGTTTAAGTCCTTACCAGTTTTAGAGAGTTCGGTCATAATACCACGAAGACCCGTACCAATACGAGAGGCGGTAAAACCGTTATCTGCTAAGAGTGCCATAGCAACAGCAGTCTCTTCAAAAGTAGTGCCCACGTCTGCACCAAGAGGCCCAATGTATTGCAATGCAGTACTAAACCCTTCGAATGAAAGTGCTGAAGAGTTGATTACCGATACAAGGCTATCTGATACACGAACTGTTTCACCAGCATCTAGATTAAACTGGTTAAGGATTTGACCAATACGCTGTGCCACTGGTCCAACCCTTTCACCAAGTGCTTGTGCTGTACGAGCCACCGCAAGTGTAGCCGCTTCAATTTCAGTAACGCTGAAACCTAACTTACCAAGTTCTGTTTGTAGTTGTACAATCTCTTCAGATGTAAACTTAGTACTACCAGCAACATCAAGTACGTTTTTCTCAAGCTTACTAAGTTGCTCGTTGTTGATACCAGTCACCGCTTGAAGTTGTGCGAGTTGAGCCTCGAAATCTACTGCTGCTTTAAATGAACCCACTAAAGCTTGTCTCAAAAGTTCTTGCGACTTTTGGAATATCTTTGTGCCTATAGCAAGTAGGTTTATTCTCCCAAGAAGTTTACCGAACCCCTTGCCACCAGACAATCCTTCTTTTAAACCCGATAAGAATGTTGGCTTCTTAGCACCTTCTGCATTGAGACGATCAATCTCTTTCTGCATCTGCTTGTACTTCCTACCATTCTCCTTATACCTTTTTTGGAGTTCCTTGAAGTACTCAAGTTCTATTCTCTTTCTCTGGTCGGCAGACTTTTTAGAGCTTCTGATTTTTTCAAGGTCGGCTTTTACAGCTTTTTCAGAAACCCTCTTTTGGTTCAACGCTTGTAAATTCGAAAGCTGTTTGGAGTAACCACCTATCTGCTTGAAGACTTTTTGTGCAGACTGAGCAATTTGATTCAATGCTTGTTGAATCCCCTTTATAGTATTCTGAATACCGTTACCGCTATTTGTTGGTTGTGTAGCCATTATCTTACTCTATTATTTGAAAACTTATATTCGGCTTTGGCAATTGCTTAATGTTATCGGCTATCGCACCATCACCAGCAACAATGTTAGTCATTACATCTAAACCAAAGTCCGCCACATATTCCGCACCTTGTTCCTCGAACCATATGCTTACTGCTGCGTTGATTCTTCTGTTTAAGAAAAAATACATATCATCAGCGTATGGATATCTTGTAACAAACTGCTGTCTATCTATAATTTTTCTAGTTATCGAATACGCTAACATATTTCTAGCTGTGTTCCCAGTTAGTGGGTACATATATGTGTACTTCTTCGATGAACCACTTTTTAATTTTTTCCTTACCTCTACTTTTAGACTCCCACTTGTGTAGAGTCCCTTTTTATCCATCCACTCTCTAATCACCCTCCATGCTGGATACATCGGTGAGGTAGAGTACTGTCTCTTACCAAACTCGCTGTCTAGTTTTTTACCGTATCTACCCCAGGGTAGTTCTGGTATATCAACTCTTATGTTGTTTATAAAGCCCGTTTCCTTGTCTATCTTAGACCTTACTGAAACCTTGGCTAAATAATTTTTTCTCGCAACGCTACGCTGCAAAGCACCGCTGACATCTTGATTGTTGTCTTTCAGTCTTCTCCTGAAAAAGCTTCTTAGGTCAGAGCTTTTTAGTTCTGCAACAATCAACGACCTTAACCTACCCCTTTGCTGTGCTGGACTAAGCATTATCTATGTGAACTTTATACCCTTTTCTAGCAAACATCATAGTAACATCAAAGTATGCACTTGTAACATTCTCGTCTTCGGAGATAAAGTTTTCTACCTCTACCTCATCTATGTAACAGTTCTCATCATTTTTGATTAAGAAGTCTTGCAGTTGGCCTATCACGAATAGATTTTCTTCCGTAGAAGTGATAGATGCTACCTCATTCCTTGTTGAGCATCTGTCAAGAACCGCACAATTGAATGACAAGGTGTACACGGGTCTAGCCAAATCTCTTGAGATGTTTGCGCTGCTAGGAATCATTATAAATGTTCTATACTCAAACTCTCTAGATTCCAAATCAGACTCTGAGCCTAGAAGTATAAACTCATTAATCATGTTATGATCTGCACAAAAATCCTTTATCTTTTTGTAGAAAGTGCGTAAGTCGTTCATATTAACATTTCTATAATTTACAATTTACTAAGCGCAGCATCTTGTCTTCGCTGTGCAGACTCGACCTTATTTTTCTGAGCCAAGAAACTCATTTCGGGAAGCACCACATCCATGGGCATCATGTATATTTCCGAATAAATACGGATATCTTCTTTTGCTAAAAGCCTAACGATAGAATACCAATACCATTGCTGGTAAAAATCTCTTCCCACTTCGTGATCCTCCACATCGGTTTTCTCCTCTACTTCTTCTGTTTCTTCATTTACTTCGTAAAACACACCAGCAAATTCTTTAAAAAGGACTTGCTCACGATTTGACAAATATCTGTTTAGAATATTGTAAAGGTCTTGCACTGGAGAGTTTAATACGTCCTCTTTGTTCTGCTCCTCTTCCAATGGGCTAGTGTTGTCAAACTCCTCGTGGTGTTTAGGTCGCAACAAAAGTTGCAGTAGTGCAAGTTCCATTTCTTCATCGCTGTTGAACTTCTCCTTACCCGTTAGGATTTGCTCTACCATAATAAACTGCCCAAGCACCATCTTTTTTACAGAACTACAGACATTAAATTTTTCAGATATGTATGGCGTAATTCTTTTACTATCCTTTAGCGGATATACAGAATCCATATCCTTAATTAATTCAAAGCGTTCTAAGAGGTTTTTATCACCAATTAATACTCTATCATCATCATCAATAGAAAGTCCCTTAGAAATCTCTATATGGTCTTTAAACGTAATCATAAAAATAGTGTTACACCCCCGTCTTGTTCTTCCGATGCACAGTATGCACAGATTGCTAAACTCATTACCATATCATCGTGCTTGCCATCGGTATTTGAAAACTGCAAGTTCCCGGTAATTGGGTTTCTTTTAGATTTGAAGTCGTAAATTTCTTTAATTAGGTCTTCGTTATTTGGTATTTTAATTTCTTTTTCTTCGAATAATTTCATTAAGTTCTTGATAATCAATGGCTTAGTCTTTGAGGTTGTGTGGAAGGGCAACATCTTATACAGCCGATCATCATCGGTGAGGTCATCAAACAGCAAGTCGTTGTTGTTTACCTCGAAGTAACAGGCCGCAAGTTTATCCTCAGAATCGTGGTAGAGATAAAAATCTTTTATCCTCTGCTTAAATTCTTCAGAATCCATATTCTCTTCTTTGAAATTAAATCTATCGATGGCAATCACTTCGTAGTTTTCGGTCATTGCAGTAAGCACGGTGTAATCTTGAGCCACACCAATATCCATTCCGATGTACAGCCTTTCGTAATCACTAACATTCTGCGTTACTACTGACTCCTCTACATTGCTGAATAGTGCATTTGCCGAGATGGGCTTACACAAAAACTCTTGGTCGAACTGAGATTTGGTCATGCTCTTCTTGATGCCGAGTACAGTCTTGTCCACGTTTGGATCGTTGAGGTCAAGGTAGGTGCGCTTGATGCTCTTTATCTGTCTCCAGTTCTCTTCGAGCTGTCCGTCTCTGTACCAATCGAAGAACCAGTTGGGCCCATTAAATGTAGATGCCGCACAAACCTTACCATCGGTTCTCGTAACCATCGGGAGTAAAACCTCGTTAATAAAGTCAAGGCGCATATAAGCCGCTTCATCAAGATAGATGTAATCCAGCGTGGCCCCACGAAGGTTATCCCCTGAGTCAGCAGAACGAAACTTAATAAAAGACCCGTTATAAAAATACATCTCGTTTGCCTTTCTGTCAAAACGCTTTACTATCTGATTCCACAAATCTTGATGGTTAGAAAACATCGCCTCGATATCTTTCATAACCTTATTGGCCTGGTCTTGTATCGGAGATACCCAAAACATTCTATGCTTGGGATTATTCAATCCTCTCATAACAGCATCATTCTGCATGAAGAAGGTCTTTCCTGTTTGTCGACCAGCGACCAAGCAACTGATAAACGGCTGGTCTGCGTTTGTGAGCCTATTAAAATCTCTTTGTGGCTCAGTAGGCTTATATAGTTTAATCTGCATCTATGTCGATATCTAAGAAATCTTGGTCTTCAACTGGCTCTGTTAGGTCAATGGTTGCCTTGATATCAAACTTGGTCTGCTGTACCTTGGTCGGTGCTTTGTATCCTTGCATATCATTGATGATTTTGATGGCCTCCATAGCAGCCTTCATATCACCCTCAACCAATGCTAAGTCTCTGATCTTAATCAAAGCTGATAGGTTCGTACCCTTTGCAGCCTCGATACTCTTCATCTCGGAGTTTGCCATAGTCATCAGCTCACGGTGGAATGCTGTGCCTTGGTTTCTACGATCACGGTAGTAGGAAGTGTAGTTCATATCACGGGCAATAGCAGCAGAAGCATCAAATCCTTCCTCACGAACTCTGTCAAGGAAATCGGACTGAAGGGTGGTTAGTGAGCTGCCGCTACCCTTAACAACCT
>Ga0160423_10001880_pt1 | contig 17548 bp, 27 predicted proteins | sample CRUFie14St8metaG_FD_108191 | JGI IMG/M metagenome (GOLD analysis project Ga0160423, IMG submission 108191) | Marine microbial communities from the Costa Rica Dome - CRUD Field 142mm St8 metaG | ecosystem: Environmental > Aquatic > Marine > Oceanic > Photic zone | place: Costa Rica: the Eastern... | reverse complement strand
TTTCAGAACTGTTTCTAGCTTATCAAGTTGTCCCTTAACGTCAGTTGCATTTTGCTCTGCAACAGTCATTTTTTGATTTAAGTCTTCATAAGAATCAAGTTTTGCTTCAATCTTTTCTAACTTAGCATCAAGCATAGCTGTTCCATCGCCTTTTTCTACAGCTTCTAGTCTCTCGTCATTTACTTTTTTGAATTCTTCAAAAGCGTTTCCAAGATCACTGATGCTGTTCTTAATATCTTCTGACATAGTGTCCTCCTAATTATTAAGATTTTTTAAGGTTTCAGTTAAGTTTTTCATCTCATCTAAGAGTTCAGTTCTTTGCTCAGCATCTCGCTGATCAAATGACTTGTAAACTGCGCCTGCAGCTACTTTTGCTTCAGAACGTGATAGATTGAAAGCATCTCGCAGTCCATTCTCCCATTCCCTAATTGAAATATCCTCACCTTTTACTGCATGAATCGTAGCTTTTGGATTCATTGGAAAAGTAACTAAAGATACCTCCATTAATTCTACTTCTTTTATGATACGTTTATTTGCACGTCTATCATATTCTACTTCTTTTGGGTTTACTCTAAATCCTATTGATAAGCCATCTAGTGCGCCCATTTTCATTAGTTCATATGCTTCTTTACCTGCTTGCGTTTGTAGTGCAAGTCTGCCTTTTACATACAAACCTTTGTCATCTTCTCTTATTTCATCAAACACACCGATAGGCATATCTGTTTTATGTTGGTATAGCAATTTGACCTGATTGGGTTTTTTCTTTTTCAGTGATTTTGCAAATGCACCCTGCATAATTACATCATTACCTAAGTCTTTGTTTCCAAAAATTGATCCATAACCTTCAAACTTACCATAATCCTCATCTTCATCATCATCAACATAACCTTTGAATTCAGTTTTATAATCTATAAACTCATCATCTTCTTTTTTCTTAGGTTTTTTCTTTGGTTTTTTCCCCATGCCATAGCCGCTTAGTTCACGACCTGTTAATCTGGTATAGTCTGCATGACTTGAACAAGGCATAAATACAAGTTCACCATCTGCATTGTGTGTGTGAGTGCCACTACACCCAATTTCTTCTGCTCTAGCTATTGCTTCTTCTTCTGTTGTAAAAACATCACGTCTTACTTCTTCTTTGCCTTCTAAGGTATCTTCCTTATATGAATCATAGCTGCTGCTACAGACTGCTGTTCTTTGACTTGTATCTGAATATTCATCAACCATAGTCTTGTCTCCCATACATCTATCTAAAAATTGCTGCCTAGATTCTGTTGCTTTTGGTTTTGGTATAGGCATTTTTCTATATATAGTATCCTAATCATTAATTAAGCACAATATCTTGCTCATCTGCGTAGACGATTACACATCTGCAGTTTATCACATTTTTTGCACCACCTCTTGGATCACCTACGTAAGCCATAGGCATACCTCCAATTATGAAGTCCTCATCCATAAGCACTTCTTGACCATTTGCTGCAGAGTGTGCTGATCTTGTTCTTAAATCATTTACTGCAGTCCATTGTTTCTTTACTGATGCACCTGTGTCATCTGCAAGCTGTTTGTGATAACTAAAATCTGCAAATCCTGCTGCGCTGCCAGTCTCTGTTCTTGCTATCAAAATTGCTCTGCTTGATGCAATAGGTAAATATTTTTTTGTAATATTATCTGCAATTTCTCTTATTGAAAGATTTTCTGCTCTGCCTGCAATAATGTCATTTTGTATTCTTTGTGCCATACGTCTTGATATGTTTGATAAAAAAAGTTGCCTACTTGCAAAATAACTAGCCACTAAAGCTTCTATATCAACTGAACGACCAAACACAAAATATTCATCTTGTTTTTTTAAGTAGTCATATCTGTTTTCATTCATTCTATAAATAGCAGCAAATATTTTTTTATATTGTGCAAGTGTAGTTGGAAACAGTTCTTCATTGAGGCTTCTTGTTGCAACCTCAACATCATATGATCCATACTCTTTATATAAATGCATGCGCACCCTAATAAATCGCCTAAAAAGCGTGTTTAAGCGCTTGTAATAAACTCTTTCTAAGTTTTTACGCAATACCACCTGCTGCCTAGAAATACGCTTAGCGTTGACCTGTCGTTGCCTAAAATTTCTTAGCTGTTTTTGTGCTTGCATCATTTTTTGCTACTTAATGGATGTCCTTTTGGAAATAAGTCTTGATCATGCTTACCACCTTGAAACCTGCCAGTGCGCAAGGCACTTAAATAAGAATTCACTCTGGCATATGCCCACTGATCTGGTCCAGTAACTCTAGGTCTTACGCTTTGAGGATTGGTTCTATAGGCTCCCACACCCCTACGAAATACTGCTTCAAGCATACGAAGTGTTGCTCTTTTCTTTGGGTTGTCTCCATATTTTTCATTATGATCATCAACTTTCTTTTGTAATGCCTTCTTTACTTTTGCTGATACTTGTTTGTCATCTTCTTCTATATTTGTCTGATCTTCTTCTGGAATATAGAATTGCCAATTTTCATCTACAAATTTATCATCTGGGTCTTTACGCCCTTCCAGTTTTTTTGTAAGTTCAAGTATTGTATCTTTCATTTGCTGTTCACCAAGTGTTCCAATGACTCCCCATTTGACTTGCGCTATAACCCCTGCAATGTTTGACATGTTTGGCTCTGTTTTTCCGCCTGCAAAATGCTTACCATCTCTAAAGTGTCTTGCTGCCCAAGCTTCTCTCTCTTTTATCCAATCTAACACTGCAGGTGTTTCTGATCCATCTCTTGCCCTACCCCATAGAATAAATGCATCATTACCCCTTATGTTGCCACCTGCTTTCCAAATCTTTTTGCCTACGCCTACTTCCTTTAAGTTTTTAGCAAACCTGTAATCAAATTGTGGATAGTTACTATTCCTTAATGAAATCTTTTTATCATCACCTGCTTTTGGGAAGTTTGTTTCTTTTGTTTCTACTTCACATTTTTGGCAAACGTCATACTCTTTTGCATCATCATCACTATCTGTAACTTCTGGTGTTGGAACTGCATCCTCATTAAGTGGGAAAAGCGTTGCTGAAATATATAAACCATCTGCACCATCTACTGGCTCTAAACCTATTCTTTCTCTTGCTTCATTTCTTGTCATGATACCTTCACGCACTGCACTTGTTATGTTCTCATAAACCTTTCTTCTTCTTTCTGTAAGTGCAGGAATCTGATCTATGTCAAACTCCAAATGTAAACGATCACCAAACATTGGAACAAGCCACTCATTAAGATCACTTGCTATCTTTCTTAGATAAGGAATAATTGTTTCCTCATAAAGAGCAAGTCTTGCTTCTGCCACATTGGCATATGTTTGCGCATCTGGCACACCTACAAGCTGTGATGGCACGCCAAAACATAAAGCTATTTCAGTAGCACTCATTCTTTTTAAATTAAGGAAGTCCATATCTTTTGGTGATAAACCCATTTCTTTCCAATCAAAATCTCCCTCTAACAATAATGGTCTGCCTGCATTATTTGTTCCTTGAAACCTATTGTTAAGGTCAGTAAGCAGTTGTTGTCTCTGTGGCTCTGTTAAATTTACATTAAAGCCTTCATCATCTTTTGGTTTAAATATGACTGCACCACTAGGTCTTGCACCATTTTGTAAAAGGTTTACATTATGTTCACTGGACATATTAAATTGATCTATTTCCACTGCTGCAGCATTAAGTGGTGAACACCCATAATAGTCATCTAATGGATTCCATAACTTAATGTGCTTAAGTTCACTAAAACCATTTTCTTGGTCTACTTCATATACTGACTCTGTTCTGCCATTGATAATATATTCATATCTATCTGGTATAGCTTTACCATGTCCTTTTATTGTTATTCTATCTGGACGTAGTTGATGTAGTTCCTGTGGCGCACCCATTTCGCTGCCTACTTTGAGAACATAAGCATTACCACTTAACAAAAGATAGCCATATAAACTATTAAAAAACTCTGAGTAACTTTGTAATGGATTGGGTCTGTTAAGCAGAGTTATGAGTGGGTGTTCTTCTAATATTTGGTCTCCGTCTTTTAAAATAAAAGGAACTGCGCTTGCGCCCTTTGATATTTCATTTACACACCTGTAAACAATCGCATTTTGTAAATATCCTTCCTTTGCTAAGTCTTGGTATTTATATTCTTTACCTTGTTTTGATGCAACACCAAAATATCCCATCATGCCTGTTTGCTTTACTTCATTAGGTTTTAAATTAAAAATTCTTTGAAATATGTTTCTGTTGTCTGCCATTAGCTAATTCTCCAATTTACACGTCCTCTTGACTTACTTATTTCTGTTAGTCCCCAAACTAAAGCATCTAGTCTATCTGGACTGGGTTTTGGTCTTTCTCCAGTATATGTGGTCATTTGCGACTCAAGTTCTGGAAAAGTACCAACATGATGAACTCTTTTCTGTTCATACAATGCAGCTATTGGTTCGGCTCTGACAAGCTTACCACGTGTTGCGGTTACTGATCTATAAGAAACATTCCTATCAATAGTCCTTATAAGTCTTTCCACTAGATCACCACCATTATTTGTTTCAGCTATTATTCTATCAGCTTGCCATTCATAGTAAGCGTTAATTGCTATTCTACACCATTTATCTGGCTTGTGCTTCCCAGAAATATCTTCTAGAACGTAAAACCTATCATTTGCATCTTTACCTACTACAATAATGCCTGTTTCATCTGATGCACTATTACTGGTTACTGCAGGATCAATACTTACACAAATTTGGGTGAGTTCTCTTTCTGTATCTTTTGACAAGCGTGTTTCTTCAATCATTTCATTATTCCATAAGGCACCATCCATAGTGTTAATAATTTCTGCATAAAGTTCCTGCCTGCCTAAAGTTGTGCCTTCATATTTCTCTTTGAGCATTTGCAATGCTGACTCTGCTAGATTTGCTTCATTTTCAAATGTGCTGCCAGATGTAATATGCACATCATCCCTTTCAATTAGCTTGTTAATAAGCTGTGTTGGCTTTGGTGTTGTAGTTATGATGCATTGTGGATTTTCTCCTAGACGCAAACCAAACATCAATTGATCAAATGTTTCTGGGTATCTCCATGCTGCTAACTCATCACACCATGCTCTATGAAACTGTGGACCCCTCAATCTATCTGGCTCAATTGCTGCAAACCCCATAATTTTTGATCCATTTGCTAATCGTATTTCTGCAGTATTTGTTGAATAGCTTTTACGCCCTCTAGAAACAAAGTAACATTCTTCTGGAATTATTGAGAGCAGTCCACTGGGTCCACCAAAACATACCCTTCTTAAATCACCAAAAGTGGGCGCAATAACTGCACTTATAGTATTAGGGTTTCTTAGTGCGTAGAGCGCAATGTCCTGCGCACCAGTGCGTGTTTTACCCCATCCCCTACCTGCAAGTATCAACCAGATATGATAATCACCTGCAGGCGTTATCTGTTTTGATCTAGCTGTGGTCAGCCAATCAGTGTATAGACTTAGTGTCTTCTTCTCTGATACCCTCGGCGATTGAATCCAATCGTTCAAGAGCTCGTTTGAAGGCATCGCTATCTTGGACATTTGTATTTACTTCCATATTTTCTGTTGATTCACCTAATGCAAGCTTGGCAAGTCTTTGCGCATTTGTTGCAGCAGTTGAAAGTGCAACTAAACTATTGGGTTTTACTTCTTTATCTGGTGCTGCATTTTTTGAGATCATTTTTGCAACTTGACCCATTAAACCTTTTGCAATCTGCAAACTTGTTCTATCAAAGTTAATACTTTCCTGAATAAGTTCTTTTCTCCTAATTTCATCTAACTTGATTAAATATTCTTCTTGAAAGTTTTTCTGTTGAATAACCCATTCTTCTTTCTTTGCATGTTTATAAAGTGTCGGCTTTGGTATGTTGTAATCAGCAGCTAATTGATCAATAGTAAAAAGCTTTCTGCCGCCTGTATTAGCCTCTATGCCTTGAACAAACTTGTTTCTAATTTCTTCTAACAAACTTGGTGTTAATTTATTCTTTGATGTTTTTTTAACCATTGATTATCATTTTTTATCCAATTCTGTAGGTTTTCTGGTCAAAAGTAAACAAAAAAAGCACAAAAAGGGCATTTTTTTACCTCAAACTGTTTACAAATATAAACATTAGGGTAATATATTAATTGTAAGTAATTAAATTGATAGGAGATAAAATGAATACGACACTTACTAAATACCCAGACGCAGGACAAAGAAAGTTCGGATTAGAGCTTGAGTTTGTTGGGTCTACACCAAGACGAGTTGCAGATGCTATTGCTGATGCAGGTGTTGAATGTTTTTATGAGGGTTATCACCACACAACAAGAAGCTACTGGAAAATTGTTACAGATAGTAGCTTAGATAGCAGATACAGTGGAGAGATAGTTTCACCACCAATGCAAGGTAAAGATGGCTTTGAGCAACTAGATAAAGTGATTAAGGCTTTAGATACTATTGAGGGTATTGGTGTAAATGTCAGATGTGGGTTACATGTTCACATTGATGTTAATGATCTCACAACCAAACAGATTATAAATGTATATGAAAGATACTGTGATTATGAAAGTCAGATTGATTTGATTATGCCAAGAAGTAGAAGAGATAACAATTCAAGGTGGTGCAACAAACTTTCAAAAAGCACAAGACTTAGACAATGTAAGACAAAGGGAGCGCTTGCAAATGTCAGAGGCAGGTATCATAAAATCAATATGCAAAGTCTTACTAATTATGGAACACTTGAGTTTAGACAACATAGTGGAACACTTAATTTTGAGAAGATTGCAAATTGGGTGAGTTTCTTACAAGCTTTTGTTGAAAAGAGTTCTAAGCTTGCGAATACAACACTAAAAGGCAAGCCAAGTAAAAACAGACCATATGCATTAATAAGAAATGCAATAGAGAATGCAGGACATGAAATGTTCTACAGTGGTGGAGGTGTTTGGACAATAAATACAGTTGATGGAACATTGCAGCTTTCTAACAACAAACTTAATACCTTCTACAATGGACCAAGGGAGTCAGACTTGGATAAAGCTGCATTTGCATACTTTGCAAGAGAAAGTGGACTTTGGGCGCACTATCCACAACCAAACTGGAATACTCCTCAAGTTGAGCAGGTTGAGGTTGAAACAGATGATGGATGGCTTGATGGCGTTGAGCCACAGGTGCAAAAATTTTACAAAGAAAGAGAACTAGACTTAAATTAGGAGAAAGAGAATGAATTATTTGAAATATGAACTAGAGCCAACAGAAACAAAAAAATATCTGTATGGTGCATATGGAAGCAATCTGAATATGCAACAGATGGCAGTGAGATGTCCTTATGCAAAACCTGTTGGCAGTATCCACCTTGAAGGCTTTGAACTTAAGTTTAGAGGTGTTGCAGACATACAAAAGAACAAAAAGGGCAGCGTTGCCTTAGGTCTTTGGGAGATTTCAGATGTTTGTGAGCATGCCTTAGATATATATGAAGGTTATCCCAAACTGTATCAGAAAATAATTGTTGAGGTTACTGGTCTGCAAAAAGCTTTTGGCAAAAAAGATTTGATGCTTTACACCATGAACAGTAAGCAGGTGTATCCACCTTCCAATAGATACTTACAATCTATTAAAGATGGCTTTACTGATTTTAACCTTGATACACAACCATTAATGATGGCGCTGAAAGATAGTTACAGGGCAACTACGTAATACCTAAAGGAAAAGCTTCTAAGTTTGGATTAACAAATGTTTTTGAGTTTCTAAACCTAGACCTTTTTCTGTTTATCGCAGAATAAACCTGTGCATGATCTACAAGATTTGGAACTATTATTTGATACTTTATTTTGTTGGTTTTGAAATAATCTCTCATAAGAAGATCATCTGCTGTAGGCGCATCTTCAAGACCTGCCCAGTTCAGACCAAATTTATGTATTTCACCTGCCATTCCTGCAGGCAGATAATGACATTGATTCATGAGCCATGTGCTGCCATTTTCCCAACGTGTGCCAACTTCTAAATCTGCTTTTCTCATACTAAAGAACTGCAGAACATCATCTGGATATTGTTCAATAATGTCTGTTACCTTATCCATAAAATTTTCTGTAAGAATAATATCATCTTGCAATCTTAGTGATGGCTTATCTGGATATTCTTTCCATGCTCTCATAAACGTATCCATTGCATCTTGTTTCTGATCCCAGACAACATTAAGACTTGGAATATGGTGTCTTAGATATTTGACTATTGGAAGGCGTTCTTTGATACCTGTGCAGACTACATCAAACATTTTTACACATAGCTAATAAAGTTTCAGCAGGGTTTTTGCCAAGAGCATTTTTTACTGTGTCTGCTTCATCACCACTAAAAACTAAATTTAATCTGTAAAAATTAGCTTCTTGAACTGCCATCTTTCTTTCTTCTTCTGTTTTTGCATTTGCGACAATCTTTTCAACTTCTCTTTGTCTATTTAGTGCTTCAACAGTTAATGACTTCACCATTGTTCCATCATTTGTTTTATGCTCTACACCCTCAACTCCATCTTCACTTGTATCATTATCAGATGGCACCCAAGCTGTTGACCATTCTTCACCTGCCATTGCTTCTGGAGCAGGAATATCTTCCAACATTCTTTGCAGTTCTAAATCATCCATCATTAATGAGTCCTGTGCCCAGTCAAGCGCACCAACAGACTCTAAATCTCTTAATACGTTAGCTGTAAGTTCAATATCTTCACTGCCTCGCGCCCTGTTATGGCGCAGAGTAGCAATTCTTGCTTGCTCTAATGTCATTGGGGTAACCACAATTGGAATCTCCTTATAGCCAAGCTCCTTGCTGCAACGCCATCTATGCTCACCATCAACAATACGAAACATTCCTTTTTGATCTTCATGCTCTACGCAAACAATCGGTTGTGTGAAACCGTCTTCTGTCATTGATCTTTTTAACAATTCAAATTCATCATCTGATTGCCTGTTTGGATTGTATGTATTTGGCACAATCTTATCATGTGTTATGTATTGAACATTTAAAGCTTTCAATACCTTATTTTTCTTTTCTACTTCTGCTTTACCTTTAAACTTAGCCATCTTTTACCTCTGCTCTATTTATAATGGGAGACATTTCCCAGTATTTGTAGTTATCATGATAGAAATATCTACATTTGTAAGTATTTCCTTTGTGATTAGTGTAATTTTCATCAACGCCTTCTAATACTATCATGCGACTTAATTTTTCATATAAAAATGGTTGTTCATGCCTTCTTATATACCAATGAGGCGCAATTTCTGCATACGTTTTTGCCCATATCCAAGATACTGATTCTATATGTTCAGTTAGATCATCTTTCAAAATGTAGGTTTTCCTCCCCAGAAGCCACTGCCTTTTCTAAAGTATTCTGGCTCCATGTATGGCAAATGTCCTGCTTTCAAACTAAAAGGATCACCATTCCACATTGACATAGCTAGTTTTTTATATGATCCAAGTGGATTTGCTCTGATGGCGTTTATTTGTGGAAATGGCACATTACCATTTAATCTTTGATGCTTTTCTAGCTCTTTACGTAAGGCAAGTTCAGCACGTTGTTTAATCCATTGTGGCGCTTCATCAATACACTCTCTTGTAAAACAATCTTCCCAAGTCTCACCGCTTTTTCTTCTTGGTTGACATGCAATCTTGCCAAACTGTGCAACTGTTCTTATACCATCAAGTCTTGCACACAATTTATCAAACCATTTTGGAAAAGCTTTCTGTGCTAACTGTAAATCAGGAATGCCTGCAGTTGTCATTGTTAAAGGCGCTATTCTTAATTTATTTTTTGATCTCCCATGCTTGACCATCACATCATAAGCATGATTATAGTCCCATTGAAAATCTTGAATGGCTTTCCATATATCACCATCAACCCAATCATATATGGGTCTAAGATATTTCACACCAAATTTGTTTTCTTTTGTGATGTGTCCTTTGCTTGAAAATAAACCCATACGCCTGTTCGGACTTTCTTGAACTCTCAATCCGATACAGGAATATAGGTCTTTCCCCTCTTTGGTTGGAAATCTTTCTCTTGTTACAAGAGCATTGATGTTTTGTTCTTCAATTTTGTATGCATAGTCTGGTGGTTGTCTTACCCAATCAGATGGATCAACTAAATCATCAAATATCCACCAATAAGGATTTTTTCTATTAAATACATTTATAACAGGTTGACCTGCCCAAACATGATGCATATTTACCTCTGGTCTGGCTGCAACTCTTTCTAAGTATTCATATGTATTTGGGAGAAGTATTTCTTCATCACGATGTATTACATTTATTGGCAATTTACCTGCTGCATCTGCTGCCATGATTGCAAGCTCCATACATACAGTGGAATCTTTTCCTCCACTTTGTGAAATAACAATTGTGTGATCTTGCTCATAGAGTTCTTGAAGCCTGTTTAATGCTGCATCAAAAACATTGAGGTTTAGTTTCAACTTCATTTTTCTGCCATCACGAAATAATATTTACAATGTCGTAATTTATGGCGATCATTTATAAGTTGATTAGCTGTTTTTTGCACGTCTGCACATTCCTTTATATTTGCTATACCCAAAATATAATACCATGCAAATCCTTTATCTTGTAACTTTTGATTTATTTCAGATACGCTATAAGCATTGAAAGTCTGATCATAGCCATTTTCATCAAAACATTTAAGCTTTTTATATGGACCATTTGCATTGATAAATGTTGAAATGTAAAGACCTCTTTCATTAAGCAAGTCATATGAGTGATCAACTGCAACATCAATTCCACAATGATCTGGAATACCAAATAAACTTATGACACAATCATGTTTTTGTTTGTGATCAAAAAAATCTTGTTTTTTAAATTTATATTTAGCGTATTTCTTTTTTGCAACTGCAAGCATATTTGTTGAAATATCTATACCAGTGTAATCACTTGGTTTTATATTTACTAAATCCATAAGCAAACCAGTTCCACAACCTGCATCCAGAATAGAGCCAAATTTATAAGGTATCATTGCTTTTAAGAATTCATTTTCTGCTTGAATCTTTTTATCTGAATAATCTCTATCATACTTAAATGCTAGTTCATCATATATTTCTTCTAAGTTTTTCATATTATGTGTAGTCCCTCCCAAATATTCTACCTACTTGACTTAACCATAATGGCGTGGAAACTGTATAACCGCATGTGTGACACTTACCGCCCTCTTTATGTCCAAGCTTAAGATCAACGGCTAAAAAGCCTTCATAATCGCTACACTTGGGACAATCAATATATCCGCTTCTATCTTTCATTATTAACATACCTCTAATAATCCCATGCATCACCTAAAATGCTCTCTGTAAAAATCCGTCTGCTCATATCATATTCAAACTTGGCTTCACCAATGGCTCCATACAATCCTTGCTCACGTATTTTTCTTGTAATTATCTTAACAGTATTTTCATCAAAATCTCTATGCACTGTTACAACTGCATCGCTTTGGTTATGCCAATGGCTAGCACCTGCAATATCATATGCTGTTGGTGGCGCATAGCTGCCGTTCTGGTCTTTTATCATCTTTGTTGGATGTGCAACCACCCATACTGTGCAATCATGTGTTCTGGCAAACCTCTTGCAGCTAGAAATAAAATCTCTTATGTGTTCATCTTCTCTATAATTACCTCTACGCCTTGCATCAACCTCGTTATAAGGATCAATCACAATGCCATTAATACCAAACTTCATGCAGCTTTGTTTTGCTATATCTAAAATCTTTGTAACATTTGGAATGTGTTCTCTAGTTTCTATAAAGTAGAAATGATCATGTATCCACTCTAAGGTGGTATGTAATTCATCTGTGTTCATTCTTTGGTTAAATCCTTTATCAAATGGTTTTTGTGCAACAATCTGTGAAAGCCTTCGTATGTGCATCTTGGTTGAATGTTCTGGAGAAAACAATGCAAACTTCCAATCATGTTGTTTTGCAAGCTGCACCAATACCTGATCTAAAAATGTACTCTTGCCATGATTAGGAATACCAGTCCAAACATGGAAAGTTCCCTTTTGCACTTTGTAAAGCTTATCTAAACTTGGATAACCAATCTCAATTGGCTTGTCATAATTACCATTATATAAATCTATAACTTCTTTTGTGTAGTTATGCACAGTGTAAAGTCCATCAACTGGTAATGGTTTTGCTTTCAATATCAAGTTTTTTAAAGTTGCTGATCCATGTTTTACCAAAACGTCATTTGCATCTTTACAATCTTTTGGTGTTTCAACATACCAACATTTATCCTTTCCATATCTATGCACTAGTTCTTTATTAAGGTTTTCACCTGCGCCATCACTATCAACAAATAAAATTATTTTTTGTGCTTTTAAAGGGTGCGTCTGTAAGCAGCTAAATCTTTTATCATTTTCTTTATATGAAACTTTGGCAGGAGCGCCATCTGGTAATGTTGTGCAATTCTTGTATCCAACTTCCCACAAACTAAGCACATCAATTTCACCCTCAACAAAAATAACTTCTTTGCTATCTTTTACGTGGTGGTAATTGTATAAACTTTTTTTAGCTTTTGGTGTCTGCTTAAACTGCTTATCAGTTGTTCTATATTTAATGTTATCACACCTATTGTTAAAGCCATTGTAAGGAAAGCCAATCCATTTGTTGTCCTTACTAAAAATATTAAATTGTTGATATGTCTCTCTACTTATTGATCTGCTGCGAAAGTAAGTATCCAAAAACTCATTCGCACTTGCATCATAATTAACAACTTTAGTTGTAACTTTTGAAACAGTTTTTTTCTTATAGCCACCTTCTCTCAGTCCACCACTAAAATTGCAATGATGACAAAGCCACACAGCTGAGCTTTCATCAATCGTCAATGAAAGTGGTCTATCTTTCGGATTGTGTGGTGGTTGACACTGTGGACAATGTAATTTGTGTGTTCCAATACTGTAATCACTTATATCAATATTGTGTTGGTTTTTAAGTTCAGCCTGCAAGTTCATTTATTTTTCCTCTCTTTTTTTGTATAGGTTTAGTATTACTGGAACTGTGTGTCCTAACAGTATGGACATGTGCTTCCATACGCAAGTAATACCTATTTGAAGTGCCTTTTCTTCTCACAATCTTTATGTAGTTTTGCTCAACAAGGCTTGCAAGACATCGTCTTATTTGCCTATCACTAATACCACAAATCTTGGCAAGATGTTTTTCACTAGGAAAGCAGCTATGCACCTCATCAGCATAGTTTGCCAATATGAAAAGAAGCAGCTTCTCAGATGGTGTTTTACATGTCCTGTATTTTGCCCATCCAATTGCTTCAATACTCATAACCCAAATTGTGCCAAAAAAAATTAATGACTACAAGTGCTAAAGATCATAAAAGTCATTTGCTGAAACGTTTCCTGCTGTTAGGTTGTGTATTTGATGCATTTCATCTTTACGTGGAATGCGAACACCTCTGCACCATTTTGCAAGTGCGTGTCTTGAAAAATTACTCCCATTATTTTTTGCATGCTCTATAAAAGCATCATGCGTAAATGAGTTTTGTTTCAACCAATGATTTAATTTCATAAACACATCTTAATATTTCTAGGGTTGCATGTAAACCCAAAACGTGCCAAAATGGGCAGATATTTTGATAATAATATGAGTAATAATCCTTTTGAAACACATGGCATAGAATATCTAAGTGCTTCACAAATCAATCAATACATAACTAATCCTGCTAAATGGATACTTACAGTAAGTGGTTTTAGAGACAACTTTGGGTCTCCTGCTATGTGGCGAGGTATTGCTGTTGATCAAGCTACAACAGAAAGCCTTTATAGAGATATATCAATAAAAAGAATACAAAATTTAGCAAAAAACATTTTTGACGACAAAATGTATGAGGCAGATCAGCAAGGTATTTTTTATGATAAAACAAAAGCAAGTAAAGAAAGAGATGCTTTACAAATTTATATTGATGTTGCTGTTCCATATTTTAGAGAACTTGGAACACCTATCGCAACACAAAAAAAGATCAAATTGGAGTTTGATGAATTGCCGATACCTATAATTGGCTATCTTGATCTTCAATATGAGGGCATTGTGCGTGATATTAAAACTGTAAACAGAATGAGTAGCGTCATACCTGCATCAACCTGTAGACAACTTGCAATTTATGCACATGCTGAAAAATGTAAACCTATCATTGATTATGTTTACGTTACAAGCAAGACACAAGAAGTTAAGTCTGTAACTGTGCCTAATCTTGATGGTTACTTAAATGAAGTTAAGAGAGCAGCATCAAATATGATGAATTTGCTTTCTTTTAGTGATGATATTGTGAATGTAGCAGACCTTGTTTTTCCAAACTTTGATGCATGGGATTGGTCAGAGAATGAAAAAGAAGCTGCTCGTAAATTATGGAGAATATGAAAATGGATAAATTGAATAATGCTATGAAAGATATTGCCAACCTTAAGAATGAGGATAAGGTAAATATTAAAGGTAAGTTTTATACAACAGTGGATACTAGAGTGCATGCATTTAGAAAGTACTTTGGAGTAGATGGTTGTATAACAACGAATATTGCCTTTCAAGATGATACGCAGGTTGTTGTGAATGCAACAGTAAGCGTATATGTAGATGGTGAAATGCGTGTAATTGGAACAGACTCTGCAGAAGAATTTAGGGGTGATGGGTTTATCAACAAAACTTCTGCTGTGGAAAATTGCTGCACCAGTGCCATTGGTCGTGCTTTAGCTGCCTGTGGTCTTAGTGGTGGTGAATACGCAAGTGCATTTGAAGTTGAAAATGCGATACACAATAAAGCACCTGCTACAAAAAAAGAAAAATCAAATCACAAATACCAACTTCTTAAGAATGGTAATATGATTATCGGACAACAAAGTGAGGACTCATTTCTGAATTCATGTCGTAACTTTCTAGATGATCCAGAAAATGCAGAATGTAAAAAGACCTACAATGAAAGTAAAGCTTACATAGTAAAAGCAAAAACTGCATCTACTGGTGAAACAAGAGATGCATTTAACAAACTTTTGGAGGTGTATGGTGAGTAATATAGAAAATGTATTGAAGTTTACAAATCCTACATCATTAAATGATTTTGTATTTATGTGTATGCGTGATGGAAAGTATTGGTCATATTGGACATTACAACGTGTGATAAAAGATAAGACTGGTAAATTTTATGGTGAGCCAAGCATTTCTGCTGCAATAAGAAACTTACGAAAATACGAAGGTCGCAAACGATATGGGTTGCCACTTGATATGTCAGTAGAAGTTGTTTCTAGGCGCAGGATTGCAAATAGTAGAGGTTATGAATTTAAACTTGTAGGAGATACAAATGGATAAAAAAAGGCTTGAAAAGCTTATAAAACATAAGTTAAAAAAAGAAGGAGTTAATGAGCAATGGATGGAAAAACATTTGATCATTGATACTTTTGAAGATATATTTAAAAAGAGGGAGAAAAAAAATGACAGATTATGATGATAATTTGACTGGTGCTTTTTTCATGGAAAGCAAATCAGATGTAATACAACGTGGATTTTTACAAATAAATGGTGAAAAAAAATATGCCATCATTGTTGAAAGCAGAAATGATAAAGATGAAAAGAAATATGAAATCTTTACAAGCTGTGGTCTGATCTTTTATCAAGATGAATCAGAGAAAAGAAGCAGTAAAAGTCCAGATGTTGGTGGCAGAATAACTATTGATGAACAAAAATATAAATTTGGTGGATGGAATAAAGTTTCACACTCCAGTGGGAAAGAGTTTACCAGTTGTTCATTGAAACCATTTCTAGATGAAGAAACAAAAGCACCCTTTTAAAAATCTAGATAACTACATCCAATATGTGAAAAGCTTGCCTTGCGTTATATGTGAGGCAGGTTTTTCTTCTACACATAGAATTGTGCAAGCACATCATTTGTTGAAGCCTTGGGTCGGAACAAGAGGTATGAGCATGAAAGCAGATGATAGAAACATAATTCCACTTTGCTTACATCATCACCAAATCCTGCACACGAAATATGGCTCTGAAAAGCTTTTCTTTGAAAGTTTTGGATTACCTGCAGATTATGGAAAGCAATACGCAAAATCACTTTGGGAAGGCAAAATAACTCCTTCTGATGATGATTTACCCTTCTGAAAGCCTAAAAAAGTAAAAAAACATGCACTTTTTGCCCTTTATGGGTTGTTTTTTATAATAAACATGCCATACTAGGAGTATGAAAAAACATATTTTGAAGGAGAAACAAATGATAAATTTTCATAAAGAAGAACAGATCAGACACCTTAGTAGCTTGATAGCAAAAGCTAGACAAGGTATTACTGAACTAAATGAGAGTATTCTGAAAACAACAGATACAGATAGCCTTGATGTTTTACGACAAACAAGAAACACCATGATAGCTAATGTTGGTTTTTGGAGTGCAGAACTTAAGAAGGTGCAATCATGAAGGCAGCTAGTTTTGAGATGGCAGCTTACCAATATATGAGCAGAACTTCTGATGCAGGTGGCAGATACTTGCACCCAGTAAAAGATGAAAGTTCAGAGTTTAATAACTTTTGGGTTTTACGTAATAGCAGTGATGGATTTATTGCTGCAATAGATAAGAAAACAGGGAGGATCATAAATGGGTGATTATGAAGAAATGATGGTGGCAAGGGTAATGCTTTCCATGATGAAAAGTTTGATGCCAGAACTTATACAAAAGCTTGGATATGATGAAGCTGATGTTGCTATGGCTAAAATTTTTGGTGATGATTTTGAGGAACATAAAGAAGAACTTTGGCAATGGTATGATTTTGAGATTGCGCCAATACTTGATAACTTGAGGAGTAAAAAATGTATACAAGAAGTAGACGACAAATAGTTCTTAAAGAGCTAATACAGGAGCTTTCAGACAAATACAAAATGGATTTTATGAATTGCACCTTTGAAGAAATGGAACTACAACTTGATCTAAATGATTGGGAGTTAGTTCATTACACAATTAAATATGGTCATAGACCTACAATACATTGATCAAGAAATGCAGGAGATATTCATGACTGTGTCATTAGTCATAAGTGATGCAGCCTCCTATAACGTGCCTGCATTTTTTGTAGAGTGGCTTTGTTCATTAGCAGTTTTTGCGCTAAATTTTTGCTGTGCAGCAGAGCCACTCGCTTTACAAGAGGAAAATAATTATGAAAGAATTTGAAAAATATGTAGATTACAAACCACCATTACGAAAAAGTGTTTCGGTTGACAAAATCAAAATTGAAAAAAATGTAAAGATGCCAAAAAAGAATGGCAGACTTTACAGTGTGTTAAGTGAAGATGTTCGCAATGCCCTTCAGTCTATGGAAGTTGGTGATAGCTTTGAAGTAGATCAGCTAAGAACTGTGCAAATTGTGCAAAACTATGGCAGAACTATTGGAAAAAAGTTTGCTAGTAGAAAATATTTTGTAGGTGAAAGACAAAGCACTAAAAATCAGAGATGGCGTATTTGGTATGAAAGAGATTTCTTTGAGCATGAAATTAACAAATGGAAAACAGATACAAGTA
>Ga0160423_10001879_pt1 | contig 17548 bp, 13 predicted proteins | sample CRUFie14St8metaG_FD_108191 | JGI IMG/M metagenome (GOLD analysis project Ga0160423, IMG submission 108191) | Marine microbial communities from the Costa Rica Dome - CRUD Field 142mm St8 metaG | ecosystem: Environmental > Aquatic > Marine > Oceanic > Photic zone | place: Costa Rica: the Eastern... | reverse complement strand
TTATTCAATTGATAGCTTGCATTCACGCTCAGATCATGTCTTTTGTCAAATGCATTTGGGTACCAATTGCCATCATTGATGCCTGGACCTCCAAATGCTTGCCCTTCTGTTTTTTGCTCTGATTTTGACCAAGTGTAGGCCATCCAATATTGTAGTTTTCCAATGGGTTTTTTAACTAATATTTCTGCACCATAGGCACGAACAATCCCTGGCATCGTCACTTGTTCCACAGCATCATTTGCAACCAAATCAGCACCATCGATATAGTCTAGTCGATTGCTGACATTTTTATAAAATCCTTCAACCTCAATACTTTTTTGAGATTGTGTTTCTCTAACATAACCAATGACCCATTGGTCGAGTTGTTGAGGTTTTAAATGTGGACCACTCGGCGCCCAGATGTCAAGGGGTGTTGGGGAACTGGTGTTGGAAATCAGGTGGAGGTACTGGTTTAGTCGATTGTAAGATGCTTTGAAAGCACTGTTTTCCATGGCATACGACAAAGTGATTCTTGGTTCGATATGGCTATAAGTTGCAGATGATTCATTTGAATTGTAGAGGCCTGTAGGAACTCCTTTTTCATAGATTCCCAATGAGCTGTTGAAGCGAGTTGACATACCGTTTTCATAAGTAAAAAGACCATCTTGTTTTAACCTTGTAAAATGATTGAAACGGATGCCAAACTGAAAAGAAAATGAGGATGAAAGATCTTGTAAAATATCTACATAAATACTATGCTCCATTGCATATTTCTTTTGCAATTGTTCAGCATTGATACCTGAGTCCAATCGAGCAGGTTCGATATAGCCAGGGTTGAAGGTATAGTAGGTCGATTGCAGCCCAAAGTCAAGACTGGTTTTATCGTTAGCAAAATAAGAGAAATCATATTTTAGGTTGAGGTTCTGAATACCAGAATTCCAATCAAAACCAGCAAAATCAAGCAACAAACCATAATAGTAGTCACTGTAAATCAGCGATAGATTTGAAAATAAGCGTTGTGAAAACAGATGATTCCATCTCAGATTAAATACAGCATTTCCATAGGTGTTCACAAAGCTTTCGTCGACATTAAACACATCTCTTCCAAAATAGCCTGAGAGGTAGAGTTTATTTTGATCATTGATTGGAAAACTCATTTTGGTGTTTAGGTCGTAGAAGTAAGCACTATTCGGATTGTCAGTTAGTTGTAAAAATAGATGGGCATAAGTTCCCCTTCCACCAACGACAAAGCTTCCTTTGCCTAGGGGTCCCTCTGCTAGCAAGCGACTGGTTACGAGTCCAATGCCACCATTAAGCTTAAACTCTTCTTTGTTTCCTTCCTTTTGGTAGATGTTTAAAACAGATGCAAGTCGCCCACCATATTTGGCTGGGATGCCACCTTTATAGAGTCGCAAATCTTTAATCGCATCAGGATTGAATACAGAGAAAAATCCAAAGAGGTGTGAAGAGTTGTAAATGGTAGCCTCGTCCAAAAGGATTAGGTTTTGATCAGTTGACCCACCACGTACATTGAATCCAGAAGCCCCTTCTCCAGCACTTGTTACACCTGGGAGTAACTGAATGGTTTTGAGTACATCAGGTTCACCAAAAACAGCGGGTGTTTGCAGTACTGTTTTTGAAAGAAGGCGATTGACACTCATTTCAGGTTTTTTGATGTTGACTCTTTCTGTGTTGTCAATCAAAACAACTTCATCGAGTTCCTCTGCTGCAGGGTTTAGCAGTATATTTTGTTTGATGTTTTCGTTCAGTGATATAGAAAACTGAAGTGATTGATAACCTAGGTATTGTACAGTGATGGTGTATTCGCCAGGAGGGACACTAAGGGAGTAAAAACCATAGCTATTTGTAACCGTTCCTGTATTGAGCTCATTGATGAGTATGGTAACCCCAAGAAGGGTTTCCTTGGATAATGAATCAGAAACATCCCCACTGATTGTGACTCGATCTTGAGCCGACAAAAATTGAAACAAAAAAAGGAATAGGGTAACACAACCAATTTGGCGCATCTGTATAGCAATTTTGACAAATATACAACTAACTAGGTTTTTCGCTCACTATTTTTTTTCCAAACGCCACATGAGGATGCCACCTGCATTGAAAACAATTCAGCATCATTGTTACAGTTGCCATAGGATGGGCTGATTATTTGTAGCTATTCAACTGAAAAGAGTTTACTTGATTGCATAAGTTCTGAAATCAATAGTACAGTTGATGAGTAGGTATAGCTATGTTGATGGTGGTATGCAATGGCACTTAAGGCCATGGCAATAAACAATAAGGGAAAATGGCTTCGGTGCTTAAACAAAAAATCACCTTGTTGTTTTAGTTGTTCTTGTAAAGCCATAAATATTGGGGATAATAGAGTTTTACGACTTTATAAACCAAATGATAGGCTTACGGTTGATATAAAGTTTGTAGTTTCCTTTCGAAAGACTTGTAACGTTTATCACGCCGTTAGCTGTCAGTCGACCCTCAAGAAATCGTATGCCTTTGTCATTAAAAATTTGGTATCTCGAGTTTTTTGGATATAAATGACTGATGTTTAGGAAGTTACCAATAGGTTCGTTAAAGAGTGGAGTTTGATCATTGTCGTATTTCTCCAATGTAACACGATCGGATGTTTCCTTATTATCAAAGGGTTTTACGACTGGGATATTCAGATTTTCATTGTAGGCATAGACAAAAACATCTTGGGCTTGTAATGAATGAGTTGCAAAAGCAACCATAAACAGTAGTAGGGGCAGTGGTTTCATAAGGTTCAACTTTGGCAAGTAGAACGATTACAACCTCTAAAGGATATAGAATTTAACTTTTGGAAAAAAACTTTTGTAGAGATGTAGGTCATTCATGCTTGAGATTAAGATTTAAGTTAATATCCCAAATATATAAAATAAATATTAGTTATTTATTTTTAAATAGATGAAATAAATCAATTATTTTTTTTAAATAATTGATATAATTTACAATGAGTCTAGCAGATTAGCGTAGAGCCTTTTCTAAGTTTTCTTTGATAGAATCTAAAAACTCTTGGGTATTGAGATAATGCTCTCTCTTGAGATTTTTCTCATGAATAAGCAATGCCAAGTCCTTTGTCATTTTGCCACTTTCAACTGTTTGAATACAAACCTTTTCAAGAGTTTCACAAAAGTTTGTAAGCTCTTGGTTCTTATCTAGTTTGGCACGATGTGCGAGTCCACGTGTCCAAGCATAAATAGATGCGATAGGGTTTGTAGATGTTTCCTCACCATTTTGGTGGAGGCGATAATGTCTTGTTACTGTACCATGTGCTGCTTCAGCTTCCATAATTTCTCCATCAGGGGTGACAAGGGTTGAAGTCATCAGGCCAAGCGATCCAAAGCCCTGCGCAACTGTATCCGACTGCACGTCTCCATCATAGTTTTTACATGCCCAAACAAATCCACCATTCCATTTCATAGCAGCAGCGACCATATCGTCGATCAGTCGATGCTCGTAGTGTATGCCTGCTTCTTCAAACTTTGTTTTGAATTCATTTTGATACACTTCTTCAAAAATGTCTTTGAAGCGACCATCATAAGCTTTCATTATGGTGTTTTTGGTGCTGAAATACAATGGCCAGCCTTTGCTCAATGCACGATTCATACACGAGCGAGCAAACCCATAAATAGATGAATCAATATTATACATGCTCATTGCAACGCCACCTTCTTGAAAGTCATAAACCTCCCAAGTTTTTGATTTACTGCCATCTTCGGGTGTAAAAGTCATTGTGAGTTTCCCTTTGCCTTTTATAATGGTATCAGTTGCTTTATACTGATCTCCAAACGCATGACGACCAATACATATGGGGTTGGTCCAACCTTGTACATATCTCGGGACATTGCTCATAATGATTGGCTCTCGAAATACTGTACCTCCAACGATGTTTCTGATCGTACCATTGGGCGATCGCCACATCTTCTTTAAGCCATACTCCTCTACACGATTTTCATCGGGTGTAATCGTTGCACATTTAATACCAACCTTATGCTTGTTAATTGCATTGGCAGCATCAATTGTAATTTGATCATTGGTGGCATCCCGACTTTCTAGACCTAAGTCGTAGTATAAAAGTTCAACATCAATGTAGGGAAGGATGAGTTGTTCTTTTATAAACTCCCAGATGATTCTTGTCATTTCATCGCCATTGATTTCGACAACAGGATTAGCAACTTTAATTTTGGTCATGACTTTTTTTTTGGTGGCGCAAATATACAACGTGAAAGTCAAAGAGCATCAACGTTTTCAATACTATTCAGATTGTTATAATATTCTCAAAAAAATAGAGTAAAAATTGAGAAAAAAAACCTCCCAGATAGGAGGTCTTTAAAGTCAGAAGTTTTAATTCTTTTTTTCCTTGATTCGCGCTTTTTTACCTCGCAATTCTCTGAAGTAAAAAATACGTGAACGACGTACTTTACCACGACTGTTCACTTCGATTTTCTGAATGGTTGGCAGATTGAACGGGAAAATACGTTCAACACCAACTGTTCCAGATATTTTTCGAATGGTGAATGTTTTTGTACTTCCAGTTCCTTTGATTTGGATCACAACTCCTTTGAAGAACTGGGTTCTTACTTTTTCGCCTTCGCGAATTTCATAATAAACTGTGATGGTATCACCCGCTTGAAATGAGGGGAATGTTTTTTTCTCGACGAATTCGTCTTGAACATACTGAACTAAATGTTCCATGATTTCTAGCTAAAAAATAACTAAGAACAACATTCACGACTATCGCCAGCGGTTGAACCTAGGGGTGCAAAATTAGATATTTTTTTTTAGTTTGCAACTGTTCTTTTTTTTAATATTAATACAATCAAAAATCATTACTTCCGATAAAGCGGGAACTGATACATCATCGTATAGTTCAAACCCACGCACCAAGGGCTGGCCTCAGACACACGATGATAACCTGGAATATAGAGATTACTGAAGTTGGTTACTTCCTTATCATTCATCAAATAGTTCATCCGAACACTAATGCCCATGTACAAGTTGTTCAGTAGTTCTGTTTTAACACCTGCAATTATTTCAATCCAAGTCGCACTCAAATCATCGAATAATTGGGGTTGATCGAGTGATTTGTATAAGTCTTCCGCCCAAAGGTGATCGAGCTGCCTGACTGCATAACCATTGAGCTGTTGGCTATGGGTACTTGTGCCAAACCTAAAACCTGTCAGCAGCATATTCTCCATCCCTTCCCAGTTGTTGAACAAATTGAAATCAACACCTAGCTTGATGTACTCTCCACTGGTCTGAAAGTCAAGTGTCTCACTCACAACACTTTTGTCTTCCATTCCTACTTCCGCTGCTAGATATAGCTTTTTTGTTATGCGATAATCTGCAGTGAGTTCTAGCCCTTTATAGTCGTTTTCGATCATAGAGCGAATGGGTTTACTCATATCAATCCCAAAGCGGATGCTATATCGCTCTGTATATTTTGGAATGCTATCCTGCGCATAGCCAAAACAAACCACGATAAAGAGGAAACAACTAGTGATAGATTTTAACATGAGCAAGGGTGTCTACTATGACTTCATTCGTTACAATTTCAATTGTGTTTATCCAACTTTGATTGCTGTCGATTTCGATTTCATTTATGTAAAATGTGCTTTGAAACCCACATGCGCGACTCAAATACATATCCTGTGTTTGGTAATCGATTAATAGTTCATCACTCATCCCTGCTGGTGTTGTAAAGTCGAGATTCATTTTATTGGTATTTATTTGAAAAGGAATTGCAATTGAATCAGTATTGATCAATTGTAAAACAGATTCATTTTCAGTGTCTTTAACCCTCAAGGTGTCGACCGACTTGAGCTGACTTGGCTGGTTGGCATCATACAAGCGAAAGACGAGTTGTGGTGTTGATGGGTTTTCTATGTTGCATACATCATCTGGTTCACAACTCGGGTGAAGCAACAATATCAATAACAGATAGCGAAATTTATACATGGATTCCTTCCAAAAGTACAACATTTTCTACGTGTTGGGTGTGGGGAAACATATCGACAGGCTGCACTTTTTTTATTGAATAATGATCACTCAACAGACTTAAATCTCGTGCTTGTGTCGCAGAGTTACAACTCACATATACAATTCGTTTGGGTAAGATCTTAAGCAATTGCTTCACGACATCTTTGTGCATGCCCTCTCGAGGAGGATCTGTTATGACAACATCTGGGGTGCCATGCGTTGCGATGAAGTCATCTGTAAAGACTTTTTTCATATCGCCTGCAGCAAAATCTACGTTGGATAGTTTATTTTTCTTTGCATTTTCTTTTGCTGCAACAATTGCTTCAGGAATTGCTTCAATCCCAACAACATGTTTTGCTTCCTTTGCGACAAATTGTGCAATGGTTCCCAAGCCAGTGTAGAGGTCATAAATGATTTCACTCCCAGTTAGACCTGCAAAATCCCGAGTGATTTTATACAACTCATACGCTTGCATCGAATTGGTTTGGTAAAAAGACTTGGGCGTGATCCAAAAGCGCAATCCCTCCATTTTTTCTTCAATATGTGGGTTTCCAGCATATAAATTGACATCTAGATCATAGATGCTATCGTTTGCTTTTTGATTGATGATATAATGCAGTGAAGTGATTTGTGGGAACTTGTCGATGATCGCTTCTAGCAAATCTTTCCTTTCTTCTATATGATTTTCAAAAAACTGAATGACTAGCATTATCTGTCCAGTAGATGCTGTACGAATCATCATGCTGCGCAACTGCCCTGATTTATTTTTGAGGTCATAATAACTTATCCCTTTATCCATGGCATATTGATGAATAAAATTTCGAATTTGATTCCCTGGTTCTTGTTGTAAAAAACATTCATCGATGTGTACAATCTTATCCCATATTCGGGGTTTGTGAAACCCCAGTGCATTTCGATTCATCACCTCTCCAGATTCAATTTCAGCTTTGGTCAGCCATTTACTGTTGGAGAAGCTATACTCCATTTTGTTGCGATAATTATATTGTGACTTGCTGGGTACAATTTTGTTCAGTGTAGGGAAATCAAAACCACCAATCTTTACAAAATTTTGATAGACCTCTTGTGCCTTGTGTTTCAACTGTGCTGTGTATGAAAGATGTTGCCATTGACAGCCGCCACAGGTGCCAAAGTGATTGCATTTGGCTGTTGTTCGATCAGGGCTTGGAACAAGTAACTTTTCGACCCGACCCTCAAAATAGCTTTTCCTTTTTTTGTAAAGAAATACAGCAGCAACATCTCCAGGAACAGCCCCTTTGACAAAAACAACAACACCCTCATTTGTGCGCCCAATCGCCATGCCTTTGGCAGCAATGCCAGTGATGCTTAACTCTATTGTTTGTTTGACTTTCATTTCGATTGCAAAAATAGATAGCATAAGTCATATTTCATCAATTCAAATGCTTTATTTCATACTTAATTTTGTATGTTTAAAGGATAAAATCTTATAACATGAAAAATTTATTATTTAGTTTTTTGACAATATCCTGGACCCTAATTTCATCCTTTAGTTATGCACAAGAAGATGAAAAAGAGAGTGAACTGGAATCTGCTCTAAGTGGATTTTCTTTTCGTAGTGTAGGTCCTGCATTTATGTCTGGTCGTATTGCAGATATCGCAATTGATCCGACAAATGAAAATGTTTGGTACGTGGCAGTTGGTTCTGGGGGTACCTGGAAAACCACAAATGCTGGAACAACTTGGACCCCACTTACTGATGACCAGTCCTTTTACTCAACTGGTTGTATCACTCTTGATCCAAACAACTCTTCAGTTGTGTGGTTGGGTACTGGAGAAAATGTTGGTGGCCGTCATGTTGGAATCGGGCATGGGATTTATCGCAGTACAGATGGTGGATCTTCGTGGCAAGATATGGGTTTGAAAAAATCAGAACATATCTCAAAAATCATTGTTCATCCAAACGACTCGAACACCATTTGGGTGGCGTCGCAAGGCCCTTTGTGGAGCTCAGCAGGGGAAAGAGGTTTGTATAAATCCACTGATGGAGGTAAAAATTGGGTCAACAAGCTCAGCATCAACAAGTGGACAGGTGTTACTGATCTTGTCATTGATCCAACCAACCCAGATATTCTGTATCTCGCAAGTTGGCAAAGACATCGAAACGTAGCTGCTCACATGGGTGGAGGTCCTGGAACTTCACTGTACAAGAGTGTTGATGGTGGCGAAACATGGGTTAAAATCGATAATGGTCTTCCCTCTTCTAATATGGGTAAAATAGGATTGGCCATTTCTCCTATGAATCCAAAAATCCTATATGCAGCAATCGAGCTCGATCGTCGTAAAGGAGCTGTTTATCGATCATCAGACAGTGGTGGGAGCTGGACAAAAATGTCAGACACAGTCTCTGGTGGCACAGGACCTCACTATTATCAAGAGCTTGTTGCTTCTCCTCATCATTTCGATCGTATTTATTTGATGAATGTTCGTGCCCTTGTTTCTGAAGATGGTGGAAAAACATTCTATACGATGAGTGAGGTCAATAAACATTCTGACAATCATTCATTAACCTTTAAAAAGAATGATCCAAACTATCTCCTTTTTGGTACTGATGGTGGTATTTATGAATCCTTTGACGATTCCAAATCTTGGAAGTTTGTCAACAACCTACCCTTAACACAGTTTTATAAGCTCGCAGTTGACGACGCAGCGCCTTTTTATAACATCTATGGAGGTACGCAAGACAACAACACTCAAGGAGGTCCCTCACGTACGTTTCGAACCAATGGCATATCAAATGCAGATTGGTATGTGTTGCTCGGTGGGGATGGACATCAACCTGCAACTGAGCCTGGTAACCCTGATATCGTTTATGCACAGTGGCAGCAAGGAAACCTTTATCGAATTGATAAAACCACGATGGAGGCTATATATATTAAACCTCAAAGTGGCATAGGAGAGCCATACGAACGTTATAATTGGGATGCGCCTATCCTTGTCAGTCATCATGACCCCAAGCGATTGTATTTTGGAACCCAACGTGTGTGGAGATCTGATAATCGTGGGGATAGCTGGACACCAATTTCAACAGACCTTACAAAAGACGAAGAACGATTGGCTTTACCCATCATGGGTCGTCAGCAAAGTTTTGACAATCCTTGGGATGTGTATGCAATGTCAACCTACAATACGATTACATCACTGAGCGAATCAACATCAAACCCAGATCTTTTATATGCTGGTACAGATGACGGAATTATCCAATACACCAATGATGGAGGGGATACTTGGACAAAAATGACTGTTGATAAGCTACCTGGATCCCCATCAACAGCATTTGTCAATGATATAAAGGTAGATCTTCACAATGATCAAGTGGCTTATGTAGCTCTTGATAATCATAAATATGGAGATTATTCGCCATACCTGTACAAGACCACGAATGGGGGAGAAAAATGGGTATCAATTACAAAAGGCATCCCCGATGGAACGCTAGTCTGGAGAATTGTGCAAGACCACATCAATCCCAACTTGTTGTTTCTTGCAACAGAGTATGGCGTTTATGTGAGTTTGAATCAAGGAAGTGAGTGGCATAAATTTTCAACTGGTTTACCTACCATTTCAGTTCGTGATCTTGCCATTCAAAAAAGGGAAAACGATCTTGTTTTAGCCACCTTTGGGCGCAGTTTTTATGTGTTGGATGATTATAGCCCATTGCGTGACATCAAAGCTGAAAGCCTACAACAATCGGCGATGCTATTTAAAACTCGAAAGGCACTTCAGTATCACCAAATTCGAGGGGGAACCTCTAGTCAAGGGGGATCATTTTATACTGCAGAAAATCCAAAATATGGCGCCATGTTTACCTTTTATCTCAAAGAGGGTCATATGACGTTGAAGTCTTCTCGTCAAAAGGCAGAAAAGGACAAAAAGAAAGCAGATATTCCATTCCCAGGATGGGAGGCACTTGATGCAGAGAAAAATGAATCAAAACCACAGTTGATTTTAGTGATTGAAGATGAAACCGGAGAAGTCGTTGATCGAATTTATGCTCCTCACAAAAAAGGAGTTCAGCGTGTAAATTGGGACTTGAAGAAGCCCTATATCAGCGTTGCAGATGCCAACGCAAAGCGGAAAAAGCTTAACGCTTTACGTTTGGATATTGAACCTGGTAACTATACAGTGTGTTTGCATCAACAGATTGATGGTAAAATCACAGCACTTGCAGGACCACAAACTTTTGAAGTAGAGCGCATCCGAAAAAATGTTTTAGAGAATCCTATTGCTGACCAGCGTGACGAGTTTATTGAGAAATTGGTTGCTCTTGATAAAGCGATTGATATTGCAAATCATTCATTTAAAAAATCATCTACACACTTAAAAACGCTTCTAAAGGCACTTCCTTATGTCGATAGCAGTCAGGAGGATTTGTCATCAAAGTTGCACAGTTTACGTGAGTTAATGAATGAAATCAATAAGTTGATGGAAGGTAGTTCGTCTAAGGCTGAAGTTGGCGAAAAGGATGATCTCACATTATCCTATCGATTGTATTTTGCAGCAAGTGGGCTGTATGGCAACTCCTATGGACCAACGCCACTTCACATGAAAAGCTTTGAAGTGGCTGAGAACTTGTTTGCAGAGATCAATCCGATGATTGCATCATTTGTTTCTGCAGTTGAAGCTGTATCATCTGAAATGGAAGCTGCTGGCGCGCCAGTTGTACTGGACTAGTCGTTTTGGAAATGATGTAGCAGCAAACCAACAACCAAGCTATAGCTATTGATACCTGCTGATTGGCTGTTTGCCTTTAGGTAGGTGTCATAGCCTTTTTTGAACAAGGGTTCAAAAGGATTTGTGTAACTCTGCCAAAACGCTGACAACTGTTGATACTGTTTTAAGACACCTTTATCGATGTCTTGATAGAGTTGTTGGTGATCAATATCTTCTCTCTTTCTACATTCTGAAAGCGCATATCCCAAAGCAAGGTGATAGCCAGCATATTGCATATATGCATTGTCGGATTTTATTGCTGCGTCGATTGCAATAAAGTTTGCCTCTTCTTCTGCTGCATAACCCAGCTGATGCGCAATCTCATGAGCTGCTGTTGTGAATACTCTCAGTTTGGGTTGACGCGTATTGACTTGTGCCTCAAGGGTAAAGGGATTTAAATAACCTCCATAACCCATATAACTCAAGAGCAAACCAAAAGATGATTTTTTGATATTGGGGGTAGGATATCGATGTTGCTTTTGAATCGCTTGCGTGGCAACATCAAAAACCTGCTTGTTGGTATAATTGATTTCAACTACAACACTATCATTTTGTGCTAGCTTTTCATGCAATTGATTTGTTTGCTGAATGAGGTAATGCGTAAACGTCTCTAATTCCTCTGACGCATAACTTGATGGTACATTGTTTTGAATCGACAAAGGCGTCTGATGATAATTGAAACCCCACTGCAGATGAAACACAAAGAACAGAATCCCAAACCACCCCAAGGTTTTAATAAGCGTTGCAGGAAGACGCAAGCGTTTGAAATAAAACAAATGTTTTAGAACAAAGTAAAGCCCAATTGCATAGAATACATCACCAACTGAAAAAGGGATCCATGCTGTCAGTCGTATGCTCAGTAGAGACAGCCATGCAAAAATTCCTTCAGTATAAAATTGATCAATAAGATCAGGCGAGCGTCTAATCCACAGCAAAAACAGCCATTGTGGAATGATTGAAATTGCAAAGAATCGATACCAACGCAATCCTCGACTTCTATTCCAATCCGACAACTTCAACCTCAAAAATTAGATTTGTTTGAGGTGGGATACCACGACCACCATTTGCGCCATATGCTAGTTCATAAGGTAAATAAAGGGTTGCTTTGTCCCCCACAGATAATAGACGTAAACCTTCTTTAAATCCAGTAATCATTTGCGCATCAGCATCGACGCGAGCAGGGATTGGCTGATAGGGTCGGTTGGGATTATACATGTTATATGCTCTTGCAACATCCGCAAGACTGGTGTCTAACAAGCGTCCGTCCTCAAAATAAACAGCATAATGAGTCAATACAGTTTTATCTGTCGAAACTGCTTCTCCATTCCCCTCAGTGGTAATCACAACGCCAAGACCACTGTCAGTGTATGTGGCAGATTGCTCCAACGCTACCAAGGCATCTCGCTTATCGTTTTTCACTTTATCTTTTTCTAAAAAATAGTTTCCAAAAGTAGTAGCAGCATCAAACTTTTTAGCATCCCTTCCTTTGCGAATGATGGTAACGCCAATGATAGTGTCGTTTTGCGCAATTGAATCCACAACCGATTGCCCCTCTGTTACACGACCAAACACTGTGTGTTTCCCATCTAGCCAAGGGGTTTCTTTGTGGGTGATAAAGAACTGACTCCCGTTTGTGCCAGGACCAGCATTAGCCATCGATAAAACGCCTGGACCATCATGCTTTAGTTCAGGCACAATTTCATCATCAAATCTATATCCAGGCCCACCCTGACCAGTACCATTAGGATCTCCACCCTGTATCATAAAATCTTGAATAACCCTGTGAAAAATCAAGCCATCATAATATGGTTTGCCACTGTAGATAGAATCAACTTGTGTGTTTGTGCCCTCTGCCAATGACACAAAATTTGCCACTGTCACTGGTGTTTGGTCATAAGTCAATTGCAATTGAATTTCTCCTTTATTGGTATTGACTTTGGCATAGATGCCATCCTCAAGCTTGGGTGAGCAACTCAAAATGGTTAAAACAATGATCGCTGTAAATAGATGTATGATTTTCATGATGATTTATTTTGAATTAAAGGTATATAAATACGTGCAACTGTGGGTGTATATGGACCAATAGATGATCCATCACCTGAAGAACCATAGGCCAAAAAAGAGGTCAAGACAACCGAAGTTTCAACCCCAATAGGTATGTATGAGAGTGACAAAACAATGCCTTGTGGTACATCTTGATTGGAGACTGGATTCTGAAATATTTTCCAATCATATATAGGTTCTCCATTTAAGTGTTCGAAAAGAACATAAATTTTTTTAAGATTTTCTGGGGGAAGAATTGGACGATTCTTTGGGTTGCTATAGCTGTAAAAAATGCCATGTGGCGTTTCTGAAAACACAGACGTTTGAGATGTTAACCACTGTTCAATCACTTCAACCTCCCGCGCAAGCCTCAATTGATTCTCTTGAACAGAATTCTCGATGTGCTGACTTTTTGACTGCTGTATGGGTTTGCGTGCTTGCTGTTCAGTGCAACTCAACAGCGTAAACATCGTAAGCACACACACTATGCCTTTGATAAGTCTTCCTCGCATTGCTCTAATTTTTGGATCAAAAGTTTGTGTGTGTCTTCAAGCGAAAGATCCGACTTTCCGCCAGCAGCATTATGGTGCCCTCCACCTGAAAAATTTTCACGCGCAAAATCATTGACAGAAAAGTTTCCTTTAGACCTGAATGACATTTTTACAAAGCCATCTGTCGGATGCTCAATCATCAATACTGCTAGCACACAATTTGAGATGCTCAGTCCATAATTGACGATTCCTTCAGAGTCGCCCTTTTGAAAATCACATGCTGTGAGTTCTGCATGGCTAAGGGTGATGGTAGCAGTGCGTAAGCGTTCATCAAAACGCAGATTGTTCAGCGCAATCCCTAAAAGTTGAAGCCTTCCCAAATGGGCAGTGTCTTTTACAAGGCGACCAATCTCAGTTGGATTTGCTCCTTCTTCAATCAAATGAGCTACGACTCTATGCGTCGTTGGTGTTACTGACGGGAAACGAAAAGAGCCTGTATCAGTCAAAATACCCAAATAGAGCGCTGTGGCTATGTTGGCATCGATTTGGTCTCCACCACCAAGGCCTGCAATAATATGATAAACCAATTCGCAAGTCGAGCCCAATGATGGGTAGGAAAATGTGAGGTCTGCAAAGTCATCAGGTTCTTGATGATGATCGATGATTATTTTTTTTGCAGTACTTTTCGACACTTCAACGCCCATCTCACCAATTCTTTTTAGCGTATTAAAATCAAGTATAAAAATGAGATCTGCTCGTTCAATCAGACCTTTTGCATGGGTTGGATTTTCTTCAAAAATCGATACAGCAGAAGAGCCAGGAACCCATTTCAAAAAATCAGGGTATTGATTGGGACTAATCACCTCAACATGATGATTGTGTAGCTGAAGAAAATGCATCCATCCAAGACTACTTCCTATGGCATCACCATCTGGGTTGGTGTGAGGGATAATGACGATGCCTTTTGGCATAACTAATAGCGATTGTAGTTCCTGAATATTTTTGATTTTCATAGATTGCGAAGATACATAATGATTAGTTGTCAGTAAACACACGACATTTTGTATTTTTGATTTTGCTTATTTATCATCAAAGTTCACACTGTGCGCATAAATTTTTTTAAACAACGAACCAATAGGCGCTTTAATTATACGCCGAGGTACTACAAAGGTAAAAAGGATGAAAACCCCTATGATTTTGATTCTACCTTTTCAAAATATAGAGACATCACCAATTCAAATAATTTTGGCGCCCATTGGCAAGCAGCAAGACAGCAAAGCCGGAACAGGTCAAACAGAGGGTTTTCACGCCTATTCTTTATCATCCTTATCTCACTTATCCTTATTGCTTTGTATATACTCGACTTTGATTTGTCTATTTTTAAAAATTAGAAATGCCTGATATCATTTCTTTATTGCCAGATCATGTAGCCAATCAGATTGCTGCTGGTGAAGTCGTACAACGACCAGCTTCGGTTGTAAAAGAACTTCTGGAAAATGCCATTGATGCAGGGGCTACTTCTATCAAACTCATTATTAAGGATGCTGGCAAAACAATGATTCAAGTCATTGATAACGGAAAAGGGATGACAACAACAGATGCTCGACTTTGTTTCGAGCGTCATGCCACCTCCAAAATCAAGAAAGCAGAAGACTTATTCTCGATTTCGACCAAAGGGTTTCGGGGAGAGGCCTTGGCTAGTATCGCTGCGATTTCGCAAGTACGTATGCGCACAAAAACGAAAAATGATGAGGTTGGAACTGAAATTATTATCGAGGGTAGTGAGATTAAAGACCAGCAAGCTGTAGCGGCCGAAACAGGTTGCTCGATGGCTGTTAAAAATTTATTTTTCAACATTCCTGCAAGACGAAATTTTTTGAAGTCAAACAACGTGGAGCAGCGCCATATCATTGATGAGTTTCAGCGTGTGGCGTTGGTTCATCATCAAGTGCGATTTGAGTTTTACAGCAATGACACCATCCTTTTTCAGCTCGAACCTACAAAATTACGCCAACGTATTGTGCAGGTATTTGGTAAAAACACCAACGAAAAATTGGTGCCTGTGCAAGAGTCAACTGATATACTGAACTTAAACGGATTTATTTTTAAACCAGAATTTTCAAAAAAATCAAGGCAACATCAATTCTTTTTTGTCAACGATCGTTTTATCAAAAGCCACTATCTTCATCATGCAGTAATGGCATCATTTGAGGGTCTTTTGGCACCTGGGATGCAACCTGGTTATATGCTGTATTTGACTGTTCCAACTGACACTATCGATGTCAATATTCATCCTACAAAAACAGAAATCAAATTTGAAGATGATCATTCGTTATATGCCATCATCCGATCTGCTCTGAAGCATAGTTTGGGGCAATTTAATGTCAGTCCTGTCCTCGATTTTGATCGCAATCAATCCTTTGATGTTCCTTTGGGCAATAAGCCTCCGAACCAATCACCTGGCATTCAGGTCGATCGAAAATTTAACCCTTTTGATGAGAAACAAAAAGAATCGTCGTGGGAACCTTTATATGAGGGTTTGCAAAACATTGATTTGCCCAATTCAGATAGTGAGAAGATTTTTGACAACAATGCAATAGAAAGTGATTTGCCATGCTTTCAACTTCAAAAAAAATACATCTTAGCAAAGAGATCAGAAGGTCTTATTCTTGTGCATCAACAGCGTGCGCATGAGCGCGTTTTATACGATTCTTTTCTTCGCCAATTTGAAGACAGAAGTGTTCCTTCGCAGGTTTTAGCGTTTCCTGTCCAGGTGGATATGAACCAACAGCAGTTTGCCGAATTTAGTCCTCATCAAAAAACTTTGGAACTTATGGGTTTTTCTTTTGGAAATGCAGATGCCAACAATTTTGAAATCACAGCAATTCACAACAGTTTATCGCTCGATTCAGTTCCTGATCTGCTGTCTAATTTTCTTGAGGAGATCGAAAATGACCCATCGATAAAGGGAGTAAAGCTAAGCCGATTGTTGGCAAAAACAATGGCAAAGCATGGTTCAATTCGCTCAGGTGCAGACTTGCATCAGCACGCTCAATCTCGATTGATAAAAGATTTATTTTTATGTGATGAGCCTTCCAGATGCCCAAATGGAAAACTTATATTTGTCTCGATGACCACTAAAGATTTAGAAAATAAACTGAACATATGAGATCCCTTCCTGATATTGTAAAACAACTGATTATCATCAATGTTTTGTTTTTCTTGGGTTCTATGAGTCTTGGAAATGCAGCATATGATTTACTCGCTTTGCATTATCCACAAAACCCAAAGTTTGCACCTTGGCAAGTTGTAACCCATATGTTTATGCATGGAAGCATAAACCATATCCTTTTCAATATGTTTGGACTCTGGATGTTTGGGGGTACGCTTGCCCAAATGTGGGGTAGGAATAAGTTTCTGTTTTTTTATTTGTCAACTGGTCTTGGGGCAGCAGCACTTCAACTGGGGATCAATTATTTTCAAATTGGCACAGTAGTGGAGCAACTCGTGGAAGCAGGTTATTCTGCAACTGCCCTGACAGAGACATTGCAATCTGGACAGTACAATACAGCGTGGGCGAATGTTATTTCGCAAACCGAACTCAGTCAACTCCTAACGTCATTTAATATGTCAATGGTTGGTGCTTCTGGGGCGCTATATGGAATACTTGTAGCCTTTGCTTTCTTGTTTCCCAACACAGAACTGATGATTATTTTTCTTCCCATTCCGATCAAAGCAAAATATTTTGTTCCCATTCTTCTCGCCAGTGATCTCTTTTTTGGTTTTAGCTCCTATTCACTTGGTCCAATCGCTCATTTTGCTCATCTTGGTGGTGCTGTAACTGGGTACATTATGATGTGGTATTGGAAAAAAGAACAGTTCAATAATAATCGTTGGGATATATGAATTTCTTTGATCAAATGAAATATCGATACCAGACCTTTGGCGTGGTCGAGCGACTGATTGTCATCTTGGTGGCATGTTTTGTTTTGCCATTTCTGCTTCGAACTGTCTTTTATCTGTTTTCTGCTCCTTTCGATCAGTATTTCACTTGGTTTCAACTCTCCTCTAGCTTCGATGATTTACTTTTTCGACCTTGGACCTTGATAAGCTATGCCTTTTTCCATGGCGATTTTGGACACATATTATGGAATATGATTCTGTATACGAACAAATCCTTCGCATTTACTTTCGCTTGACTCAATAAATATTCCTCTTTCTAGTCTTTACTTGTATGATTGGAATCATGCCTACAATGACACCTCAACTAGGTG
>Ga0160423_10001877_pt1 | contig 17572 bp, 18 predicted proteins | sample CRUFie14St8metaG_FD_108191 | JGI IMG/M metagenome (GOLD analysis project Ga0160423, IMG submission 108191) | Marine microbial communities from the Costa Rica Dome - CRUD Field 142mm St8 metaG | ecosystem: Environmental > Aquatic > Marine > Oceanic > Photic zone | place: Costa Rica: the Eastern... | reverse complement strand
GGTTAGCTGCTCGACAGTATATTCGGGAAACGCCGCGACAAGGCGATTGATTTCCGTCAGTGCCTCTGCCCTGTCACAAGAGTAGTCGGTGCGTTTAATTTCACCGTCCATATATACTTCATCGCAAAAGTTTCGCGTAAAATTAGGATGAATGTTTTCTTCATAAATACGCAAAGCCCTCTCATCTTCAACTTGTTCATCAACGGCTTTTTGTTTTTCTGCATCTGTTTTGGTTGGGCTAACAGGAAGTTCGCAATAAAAACCAGTGTCAGGGTTGGTGTAGCAAAGCTGCACCACATCACCATCGACCCTTGTTGTGTAATCAGTCATGTTTCACCTAAGTTATTGAAATTGATTTTGTGCCGCTTGTTCCAAAAAGATTGCTTTCGTTACTCCATGTCCACGTTCCTCTAAACCCTTGACCACCACCTAAATTATTGGCTGCACTTCCTTGAGCAAAGCTCGCACTAGTGCGCGAAAGTGAACTGCTGCCAATCGTTAGAGTTGACCAACCACTGTTTGAAAGAGCCGTGTTGTCGCTAATGACAAGCCTTATTCCTGTACCTCCGGTAGTATGAAAAAGAGCTTCGACAGTTGCGCCAGAATTAGAGAAGCCAGACGCATTTCTGCTGGTTAACGAGCCAAAGTCACCGCCACTAACACCACTAAACAGACCGCTTTCACTACTATCGTTAAAACCATGATTGGTTGACCCATATTGACCCGCAACTACAAGCTGACCAACAGTCATCGTTGCTGAATACAGCGAACTGGATGCCCCATAGTAATCAGAAAAAGATGCAACCGCGCCGCTGCTTTTGCCAATCAAGGCACGCACGGCTGAAGCGTCAAGGTTTATCTGCGTTCCCGCAGAGTTTCCTAGCTCCGTGTTAAAATCGCTGAGTGCAAGTGCGCCTGATGATGGAAGTGCCATTTGCTTGCCCTATTATGGTGTGCCAAAGGCTGTAATGTCATTTGCTGATATAACCGCGCCATTGGATGACAGCGAAAAGACAGTTGTCCCGTTGTAGTTAAAATCTAATCTGTTGCTTGCGCCAAGTTCAATAGTCCACTGGCTTGTGCCAAAGCTTATACTGTTGCCATTCGTGTCAAGGTTGCCGCCTAGCTGCGGAGTTGTGTCCTCAACTACGTTATCAATAGCGTTTGGGTTGGCTGTTGCACTTGCGGCGATGGCATCAAGTTTAGTATGGTCTGCATCAGTAAAAACATTGCTGTCGGTTGCACTATCCACAAGCGTTCTAATCTCTGCTGCGGTTTGGTCAGCCGTTGCGCTTGCCTCAATGCCGTCAAGTTTCGTGTGGTCTGCGTCTGTAAAAACATTGCTGTCAGTCGCGCTGTCCACAAGTGTTCTTATTTCTGCGGCTGTTTGGTCTGCCGTTGCACTTGCCTCAATGCCATCCAACTTAGTTCCATCTGCCGCAACATCCCGACCATCTACCGTGCCAGAAACAATGATATTCCCCGTGACATCAATCGGCTTGTTGAAAGTCCACTTGTCGCCACTGCTGGCATAGTTAAAGGTTGCGCTTGCGCCATCAATAGTTATACCAGCACCATTGGCTGCGGCAGCATCAGCCGCGCCAGATGCTAATTCGATATTCTTGTCATCGACTGTGAGGGTCGTGCTGTTAATGGTGGTTGTTGTGCCGTTGACCGTCAGGTCGCCGCCGACAACTACCGCCCCTGATGCATTGAGCGTTGTGAATGAGCCAGCCGCCGCACTCGACGCGCCGATAGTCGTGCCGTCGATTGTGCCGCCGTTAATATCTACAGTCGCCAACACATCCTGTTCGATGGCGTTGTTCAATTCTTCGCGGGTGATTTTCTTGGTTTCACCAGTGCTGGTGTCCACCATGACAAAGGCATCAGTCGCGGCTGTGTTTGCGCCTGTGATTGCATCGAGTTCTGATATTTTCTTGTCAGCCATTTTCTATACCTTGATGATGTGATTAACGACCAAAAATGGTTGCATGATGTTGTGTGCTTGGTTTCCGCCAGCATTTTGTGTGGTTGTGGCGGGGTTGCGAGGGTCGTTAATGTCATCAGTCGCAGCCACACGGAAATTGTTGCCCGTTGGAGCAGAACTATCAAACAAGCTGATGTTGTGGTCGTGCGCTGGCAACTCTGCCTCAGTCAATGTGTGTGTTTCTCCGCCACCCGTTGCAGCCAAAATGCGGTTCGTGAAGGCTTGCCCGTTCGCATCCGTGCCTGTAGCCTGACCCACACCGACAGGGACACGCCCACGCAAGTCAGGAAGCTTGAATGTTGTTGCACCATCACCCGCGCCATATTGCGTGCCTATCGCAGTAAATAGGTTCGCATAGGTTGTGCGGCTGACAAGCGCACCATCGCACAAAAGCCAGTTTGCGGGTGCAGACGAGCCAGCGAATTGCAGGATAGCACCAGGCGGAGTGTCGCTTGTGTTAGTGTTGCCAGAGAACTTGCCCATGACAATCCATCCGTCATTTGCCTCGTTCCTGAATTTCAATTCAACATTAGTTGTGTCGAACCAGAACATCCCAGCGAAGACACTTGCTGGCTCAGTCGGGCTGAGATTGCTGCTTCGTATGGCCGCCAATGCGTTATTCAGGTCACCCCTGACGTTGGCTGCGGTATCGTTGCTGATTTCATAATCGTGGGTTGCCATCGTTTAATACTCTACTCTCGCAAATAACTCGTCGATGCTTGGTGTAACATCGTCCGAAGTGCTTTTCAATTCTACCTTAAAACGAAACGCTCTGCCACTGAATTGCCCCGATTTAAATGGTTCATAACTTGACCAAGTGGGAGAGCCAGACGGGTCATCGTCTGTTCTTGATATAAAGAAGATGACATTGGTGTCTGGGAACTGCGGATTAGCCGTCAAGCTATCCCACAAGCCAGACAGTGTGTCGATGTTCCCCGTCAAATCGTCCCACAGACCCGCCCCTGTATCAAAGCGATTATTGCCAACAAATCCTGTGACACGAGCCTGTCTAACGCTGCCCGTGTCAATGTCATTGGCGAAAGTATATGTCGCTGTAGACGGGGCAGTTGCAGGGGACGTAATACGGAGATTGTTGCTGGTCACTGAGCAACCCGTCTTTGTCCCTGAGAATGATGGGTGTTCAGTCGCCGTGTCAGTCGTTGAAAATTGATTTAAGGCTGCGGACGGAACAACCACACTGGTAGAATTTTCGCTTGGTATGCCGACCTTATCGAAAGCCTGTATCATGTAAGTGCCAGAACGGGCAGGAACACTAACGCTCGTCGCGGGTCTAGGCACTTTCTCAAAGCTTGTTGTGGCATTGGCAAATGTTGCACCAGTCTCATCAATGGAATGTCTTATTTTATAGAAACTCAGGTCAAGACTGGATATTGCCTCCCACTCCAACGTGGTTATGTCACCATTGACTGTTGCCGACAAAACAGAAACATCATCTGGCGGGTCAATCTGAGCCTGTAGATTAAGCTGCGCTGTCGTGTAAGCTCCTTTACGGCCAATCGTGTTAATGGCTCTGGCTCGAACATCGTAAAGACCATTCTGCAAGTCGATTGCCTCAAAGACACCTAACTCACCAACGCCAAGCTGGTTAAATGTTGTATCTGAGGCAAGCTTGAACTCAACCTCTACATAGTCAATGCGAGAGGTTTCAGTCGCGCTGATTGTTGCCCTAATTAAACTAACAACGTGTTCATTGATAATCCGCGTATCTTGCTCCAACGTCAAACCAACATTAGGGACAGTAAAAGCATCCGCGAGGATAGTATTGTTGCTCTCGAACAATGCCTCGTCAGCATAAGGTTCATACACACTAGAACTGACCTCGCTCAATCCTAACGTCACCTCAATCAATCCATCCTGCGTGGGAACAAATTTCCATCCTGTCACCTCAAAGGTCTTACTGCTAAAGCCGAGATGCGCGTTGGTATATGTAACGATGTCGCCCACCTGTAGCTTAAACGCACGAATGCCAAAGTTACCAGACAGTGAAAGTTGCTCCCTATTTCGGAACAGCATTATTTTGGCAAGACGCTGCGCCATTGTGCTGGTGGATGTAAACGGCAGCGATATGTCAGCCACCATCTCCTGATTGTTGTCAGTCTGTAAAAAGGTGGTGCTGGTGACTTTCCTAAAGTCGGTCATCTGCCACTGTGTCTCTTCGCCTTTATATTTGCCAGTCACCGCATTGAACCCCTCGCGGCGGCTGTTGCGCGTCTTAATCTGAATGTTTGACCGATTATCGTCTTCAGTCAAAGCCAGAACTGGTGACGTATATGCACCAGCTTTGACGCGAAACTTGCCTTGTGCATACCACATCGAACCCGCCATTGAGCGAGTAAGGTCGCCAATCACCTTCTCTGGCGTAACATCCGTGATGAAAGACCCATTAGCCGTATATCGCGTCTCAGTCCCTCCAGCGACTAAGCTGACAGTCTCATCACATATAGCTGCTGCTGCGGCGAATGAGACATCATCAATTTCATCTGCGTCTGCATTGAGGCCGTAATCTGATGTGAGGTAATCACGCAAGACAAGCGCAGGATTGTTTGAGAATGTCGTTGCCTGTGTTGTGGGGTTGTATAGTTTTTTGCCGCGCACCACAAAGCTGATTGTCGGTTCACCATTAGGATAGCTTTCTGCATCAAACTCAAGCTTTATATACACATAAGCGATGCCCGACAGCGTGTGATTTCCCGTCCACTTTTGCGCTGATGCTTGAATTAACTCTGGGTCAGCAAACTGAGTGTCTGTGCCGAGATGGCGATAAACAAAAGCCTTACCACTATATTGTTCAGGGGCGGTCACTTCATTAAGTCTGTCTCCCTTTACGTTATTAAATCCCAATTCTACGTCATCGAAATATACTTCTTCAATCTCGTCAATTTCATGTCCAGCTATTGCCACGACCATATGCAAGAATTTGTCATTATCGGTTGTCTCCTTATAAACGATAACACCGCCAACTTTTGCGCGTCCATAGATTATGGCATGAGGGGCGGCAGGGCTTACGCCAGCAACTTCATAGCCACGAACTTCCTTATCCAGTGTAGGCACATCCGGGGCAAGGGCTTTTCCGAGTTCCGACAGGGCGTAAACAGCAGCGAAGTGATAGAGTGCGCTCCCCAATATATAAGCACCAGCCGTGGCTGTGCTTATCAGTGCAACTGTTGCGCTTACAGGGTCAGCAAAAGCCGAAGTGCTTGTGAGCAACATAGGGACAAGATATTTTAGCATCAATCAACACTCCAACAAATATCCGTCTCTAATGGTTGCAGGAAGTCCAAACCCTCTAGAGTCAGGAAAGCAATCTTGTCAGAGACAACAACACCGAAAGCATACCCAAGAACAGTGTCGCCTTCTAGGGGTCTTGCCGCAATGCTCCCTCTCGCCATGCTGGCGTCCCTATCCAGCTTGCTGTCAATGGCTTCGATAATGCTGGCATGGCCTGTTTCCTTCAGCTTTCTGCCGTAGTGCATCTTGGCCTCATAGGCTGTTGAGTATTGACCGAACCACTCATCGGCAAGAAACTCATCTTTCAGCGCATAATGACAAGCGTTAATAAATGTAAAGCAGTCATTCACGCTCCACACCATCGGCTCGTCACGCAGCCTCTCAATCATGCCGTCAAGCCTTGTCTCCCAATCTTCGTGTCTCATCCTCGACCCCACTGGAACTTTTTGGCCTGTAGGTCTTCAACAAAGTCAAAGCCTTTGTCATTCGGAAAGCGAGACTTTTGGCTCTCGCTGGTGTATCTGCGCTCACGCGGTCTTTGCAGGTCAATCAATCGGCTCTCAACATAAACCGATATGGAACTGCTTTCAGCACCCTCATCAATGTTCATCTGGTCAATGTAGCCACTGAATATCTCAGCCATAACTGGTGCTGCCTCTGGCTGTAAATTAATAAAATCGTTTCCCTCTGTGAGAACGTAGTCACCGTCTTCTTGTTGCAAAAAGGATTGCGCGTTGTCTCTGATGCCAAAGTATATGCGGCACTTTCTCCCCTGATATGGCTCGGCCAATGCCAGTGCCAATAGGTCGGACGGCAACCCGGAAAGCGTCAGTGTCGCGCCTTTTGCTGATATGTCTAAGCTTTCATCAACTGATGATATTTGTATCAGCGAACCACTGCCAACATATGTATTGCCGCCAAGTTCGACCTCGCCCAAGCCTGACCAAAAGCGCAGTGTCGATGTGTCGAAGAACAACTCAATGGCAAAGAATACGTCAACTGTTGTCGCCTCGACTGCCGAACTGAAACCTGAAGGAATGTCACGGCTCATGCTATCGCCTCGACGGCAGCAAAGGTGATGCCGTAATGTGTAATCTCATTGATTGACCAGTTAGTCTCATTGGTGGCCAAGCGAAATACACCTTTGGCATTGGAGACAACGATAGTCGCAGCATCGGCTGGAGCGGTTCTAATCGCTGGAAATAAGTCCAGATTTCCTACGCCGCCAGCAGTCGTGTCAACGTCATTAAGAACCTTGTGCAATGTTGCCGCGATACCTGTGCCAAGCTGAATATAATCACCCGCTAAAAGATAGCCATCAACATCTGCTGGCAAACCAGAGACGGTCAAGTCATCACCAGTCTGGCCAGCACCGCTAACAACAGGCGTTCCGGGTGTCGATGATGCCGAGCCTCTTGGTGTTGCCGCAGCAGGGTCGCCAAGCAGGAATGTGCCTTGCATACCCTTTAACTTAATGAGGAAGGAAACCCACTGTTCGCCTTCTGCGCGGGTCATCGGAGGCAAAGTAATCTCTGCCTCGAACATTTGACCCCCGTGGGAAAAGACCTGTTCCTTAAAGGTAAATGGTGAGCGAGATAAGCCGACAGAGTTTCTAGCGCGCAAGTTTATTGAACGTATGCCTGTGATTGTCGGTAGCGTGAGAGGGTATGCAATAGCCATTAGAACGCCCTGCTAAATGAGCCGCCGCGCTTCCTTGCATCCAATACGGCTGCTTTTGACGCTTCTGCAATCTGCGGCATAAGTTGTGTGATTTCTGCGCGGACAGTTTGAGAAACCCCAGTGGAAATATTGATGTTTTGCACGACAGTTGCGCCGCCACCCTGCATTTGGTGGTTGGGTATAATCCGACCGTTAGTTCCAGATGTAAACAACTCTGGACCTTTCTCACCAACAAGATAGGTTTGGCCAGAGGTAACGGGACCGCCCGTTGCAAGTCCTGCTATCTTTTTACTAAACTTCTGCATTGGACCAGAGCCAGCTATTGATTGGACAAGGCTCTCCACTACCAATATATCTATCAGGCGGTTAACAATTTTTGCTCCCATCTCACGGAAGGCATCACTAGCATCCTTTGTGCCTTTAACTATGTCTCCAAATGCGCTGCCAAATCCCTCTGATATGGCTTCAGTGACGGTCTCTGAACGCTCTCCTAGAGCGTCTAGTTGCTCTTTAGCTTTTTTCGCGCCTTCGGTAAGCAAGTCTACGTTAAAATTATCAAGAGCCTGTCCAGAAATTGCCACTTGGTCGAGTGAGTTTTTCAAGTCCAACATAGCCTCTGTGGTTGCGCCACCGTTCTCCTCGATGAAGTCTAGGGCTGCTGCGATATTATTATTGAGTTCGTCCCTTGTCTTAGATGAAGCAATGTCACGCAGCTTGTCGCCAAACACCCCAAGCTTTTCGTCTGCAATCCCGAACCTATCAGCTACATCATCTATATTATCCCTGAAGATGCTCATTGCGCGCTCGATTGGGCGACCAAAATCAACGCCCTTGCTGGTCAGTCTGTCTTGGCGCGCAATAACTACATCAAACTCTGTGGCTGTTGCCTTTAATGCCTTTGTAACCTTTGCGAACTCAACCTTCTCTTGCGTTGCCGCCAATATGCGCTGAGAGTTAATAAGTTTGATTGTGGCCGTGTTAAGTTCACCAAATTGCTCCTCAAGCTTCTCTAGGTCATCTAAGTCAATCTCTCGGTCGAAGTTCGATGTCGCTGTCGCCAGCGCTTCTGTTGCTTTGGCAAAGTCACTAGCTTCTTTAGCTGATTTCATAAATGCGTTGCCGACAGCGGCAACGATAGCAACAGCAGCGCCCAAGATAGCACCGAATGGACCGAAGATGCCGAGCAACTGTGAACCCTGTTGACCAAAGGCTTGGATGGCGGATGTGCCAGCACCAACCTGAACAGCAAAGTCACCAACTTGGTAACCAGCTTGCTGCAAGCCAGTCATGGCAAACTTACGAGTTGACCGCGTAGTCTTACCCATGTTCTCGCCAAGCTGGTTTGCCCCCCGGCGAGAACGATGCAAAGAGTTTGTAAATTGGTCAACGGCCTTTGTGGCTTGTCTGGCAGGAGCAGTCACTTGGTCTTGTAACTGAACCATTACAGTGAGTGAACTAGCTGCCATCTTCGTTGTCCTTTAAGATGTTATAGTAAGCGACCCATTCATTATATTCATCAAGCGTGATTTGTTCAATCTCAGCAATCGTCTTGCCTAGCTTTTCTGCAAGTGCAATCAGATTAAGTCGGAACGGGTCGCTCCTTAGTTTTTTTCCTGTTCCTCAACCGTATTGGCAGAGAACACCGAAGCGAAGACAGTGCTGATAAGAGATGCTGGTTCATGCATCATTACCATCTTGTCTTCTAGGGTGAAGCACTTCTCACCATCTTCGTCTTCAGCCTTCAGGATAATCAAATCCACTTGGGCTTCCATTGATGGATTACGCAAAAAGTCAGGATGCTTTCGACTAATCTTGTCCATATCCTGACCAGTGACTTGCCCGGCGTAAATACGCATTGGCTCATCACCTTCGCCCCATTCTGGGACATCCGTAATGCTGCGCTGGCGCACGGCACGGTTAGCGGCAATCCGCTCTCTCAACTTAGACATAGGCCACCTCTCGTCTAGTTATTAAGCAATGTCGGCTTCGGTAAGTGCGCCTGAACCCTGAATGGTAAGTGTCATCTCAACCATGCCGTCAACAGTGTTGGTTACTGTTCTGCCAGTCACCAAACCGCCGCCAGTGAACTTATGAAAGTCATCAGAGCCGCTTTCGGTTTCACCAGTTGGATAAAGTTCAAAGTCGATATTCGCACCAGCAACCAGACGAGACTGCTCTGCGTCTGCTGCATCATAGTAAACGTCAATCGTGCCAGTGAAGGTGTTCATGCCAGCTTTATAGACGCGGTTCAAAGAACCCATCACGCTGCAATCAATCACATCAGAACTGCTTTCGATTGTAAATCCGCGAACCTCTGTCATAGCAGTCGCAGAACCACCATCAGCGGCAGTCTTAACAACACCATTGTTGCCAATAAAAGTAGTCATTTTTCAGTTCTCCAAGTTTGCAAACTAAGATACTAGGCAGAAGCCTCAATATCGTTTTCGACTGTAACATAGGTGACAGAGATAGTGAAGCGCGCAACGCCCACCGACTGGTCACCCTCTCCATCATAATCAACTTCAAAACTAGTCACCTGAGTATCTTTTGCGTAACCGCCACGGGTCAAATCAGTGTAGAGGGCTTCCTCTACCTGAACCGCAATGGTGTCTAGCGTGTTGTCGATAGACGAAGTTCCTTTTGCGTAAGCCTCAACCAAAACCTCAAGTTCTCGAATTTGGGTTCTTGGCTTGCCAACAGTTGTGTATTGCGTTGTCTCATTGCGCGTATAAATACACAAGCCCGGCAGCTTGGCGGTGGCCAGTGGAAATAGCCGTGTCTGGAACACGCGAGAACCAGTAGTAGTAAGGCCAGTCAGCGTAGTCTTAATATTGTCTCGGATGCTTTTGCGAACATGAGCCATTAGTCTTCCTCAAGAGCCAAAACAGTCACGCCAGTTCCATCATCTCTAACAACGCGAATTGTGTAGTTTGTTGAGTTGATGACAATGGCATCTCCTTCTGCTGCGTTAACAACATCCGAAGTCCTGCAAGTGAATATGGGTTGCTCAATAGCAAAACCAACAGTGCCGCCAGCATCAGCCTCGTAAAACTCATGGTCATATATTCCCTTTACAGAAGAAGAACTGCCAGCCAAAGGCGTATAAGTAGCAGTAACGCCGAAGTCATCGGCGCTAAAGAAAACCTCAAGTTCTGTGGCGGTTTCTACAGCCATGATTACTCCGCTTCAGGAGTGTCAAGTTCAGTCACAGCCCGGTTAGTGGCCTTCTTGGTTGATTTAGTTTTCTTCGGTTGTGGAGCATCGGTTTGCTCTACACGACCCATTGCCAACAGCGTAGCCGCTTCATCTGCTGCGATTTCAATAACGTCACCCGCTTGAACGCGCTGACCAGCGACAACTGTGTTTTTCAGAATAAGATAATGCATTTTTCCACCCTTAATAAGAAAGGTCAGGAGAGAGGCCGAAGCCCCTCTCCATCACTTTAATGCTTACGAACCATCATTGTTGACAGCAAAGCTGACAGCATGACGAACAGCAACATCAACAGTTTGCAGGGCTGTCACAGAGACAGTTCCGCTTGTGCTGTTGCTGAATGGGTCTGCAACGATGTCCAGACCGCCATACATACCAATCAAGCAATCGGCAAAATTACCGAAATACAGGTCACCAGCAGTGACTTGATTTGATACGACAGCATTGTAGCCATTGATACGACCATCAGGCTCAACAACGAACTGACCAGAACCAGTGTCTTTGGCAGTCGTTTTCAACGCGCCATACATGGAGGCTGGCAGGATGTAAGCCAAGTTGCCCAACAGAGCGTTGTCTTCAGCAACGGCAGTTTCCATTGCAACAACTTCTGCGAAGGTTGGGTTGGCAGCAGCAAAATCAGTCGGGTTGTTAATGCCCGAAGTGTTTTTGATGCCTGTCGGCTGACCCGAAGAACCAGAGCCTTGCAATGCACCAGCGTCGATTGACAAGGCGATGCCTTGAGCAAGGTCGTTACGGATAAGGTTTTCAATATCCAAAGAAGACTGCTGCATCATCAAACGAGTGATTTGCGTATTCGCACCAACAACTTTGGGGGACATTGTAACCTGACCAAAGGTAGGTTCGCTTTCAGCAGAAGCAGCACCTTCAGTTGCAATCCAACCAGCAGACGAAGCGGCTGTTTTCTTCGGAATAGCAACATTACCTTGCAAGCCATTCAGCATGGTTGCACCAGCAGCCATTACGCTAGAAGCGTTGCGAAGAACGTCGATGAAATCGCCGCCACGGAAGTCTTGAGCAATCAAGCCACTATCATCAGAGGTGTTGATGTCACGCTGCGACCAAGAGCGAAGCACTTCAGTCGGTAGCATAATGCCACGGGCATCACGGCCAGTAGCAGCTTGTGCAGCTTCAGATACTTCACGCTCAAAAGCGGCTTCTTCTTGAGCCTTGCGGTCAGTCGGGTTTGCCATTGCACGGATAGCGCGCATGACGGAGAACTGACGAACTTCTTTTTTCGTCATACCGACTTCAGCTTCTTCGAGAGGCTTGTCGCCGATTACGTCGAGCAGTTCACCACGGAACTCGCTCAAGTCTTTGTGTTCGGCAACAGCTTTCGCAGCAAGGTCGCTGCGATTATGTTTTGCGCCCAATTCAATAATTGAGGCGACTTCTTTGTCACGAGCAGAACGAGCCTCGTCTGCCACGACATTGATATCGATTTCTGACATTTCTGTCTCCTTAGTTTCGATAGTTTCAGTTTTAGGTTCAGCAGAAACTTCCTCAGAACGCCCCACGCCGACTGACGTATCAGCCGGGATGCTCACAACAGAAACTTCCATAACGCGCCAAGAATTTACGCGGTAGCTATCCGCATCTTCGCGCTCCATTTTGTTGACTGCATAGCCAACACTGATATTCGCACGGATACCATCCGTAACGTCATCATATACCTCTTTAGCCATTCCGTTCTTACCGAACCGAACTGTTGCCCGTAACATACGAGACGAACTATCGAGAGTTACATCCTCAACAACTCCGATTTGTTGGCGTGGGTCATGGTCAAGCAAGAGCGGCATACGCCCAGACTTAGCAAACGACAAGTCCACACTTTCTTCAGAGTGGTCGAGAATTTCTTTGCCGAACTTGCGCTCAACAGGTTCTTCACTGGAGACTGCAATTTTTACTCGGCGTGTTTCTTCATCAATAGCACCAGCGTTCATATCTGTAGCGCGGTGCGTCAGTTCTGTGGGAGCGGTTCGGTCACTTTCTTCTTCAGTGGCTTCTTCCGCTTCTTCTTCGCCATGATGTTTGGCGAAAACAACGGTTAGCGTCTCGTCATCGTCCTGAACGGCGACAACGTGGCGTTCTTCCAGTTCATCCGTCTCAACGATTTCCTCAACGATTTCCTCAACGATTTCTTCGTTGGTTTCTCTAAGGTCAGTCATTGTTTCAAGTCCTATATAATCAAAATTGTCATCAGAGCGTTCTTTACTCGACATCGGATGCCCTGATGGTAACAAATCCGTGTCATGTTTGCCACTGCGGAATTTTCCGTTGCGTAGCACATACAAAAAGCTATTTACGCGCGCGTATGCCCACTGGTCAGCAGACTTAACTGTTGGGCGGACGCTGCCGGGATTAGTCTTATAAGCGCCGACCCCTCGACGGAACACAGCAATCAATGTGCGTGTGCTTGTCCGTTTGGATGCAGTGTCGCCAACCTTTTCGTTGTGGTCGGCAGCTTTCTTCGCCAGCGCAGTGCGAACTTTGTCGCTCACTTCGGCGCGCTCGTCTTTATCAATAATCTTGGTCAAGCCGCGCGCCCAACGCTGGCCAGCGTCTCCGCCCCACAACGCCCAAGCAATTCGGCCATTTGATGGATAGCCCTTCTCGCCGGGACGAAAGCCTTCAGCCTTCTTGTCCACTTCATGGCGAGAGAAGAAAGAGTGCATACGTTTCACAGTGCTTTCGGATAAGTTCTTTCCGCTCTGTATGTCACGCGCACGGGCGATACCAACCTCAGTTCCACCACGACCAAACTCACGCCGCCATTCAAGACCACGCTTGGCTTCTTCTACCATTCCGTCAGTCGGCTTATAACTCGCCATCGTCTTCACCTGTAACTTCTGGCTCGGCTGGCTGCTTCATACCGAATGGCTCAAACGCCATTTTCAGTCCGTAACGGTCAGCCATTTCTTTGTCGCTCTGGATTTGTGCAAACAGTTCCTCAACATCGCGGCCATAGTTGGCGGCGACATCGTTCATGCTAATCAGGCCGTTATTGATGGCAGTGACTGCTGCGTTAATCTCTTTGAGCGGGTCAACCCAAGCGAAGCCGCGACCACGGAAATGCACATTGCTGGCAAACTTATTATATTTGTCTTCGGTTGACGGGATGTTGGTTGTGCCGAAGTCTAGCGCGCTATCTAACCAAGCCATGAACACTGGCTCACAGAAATGCTCAATCAAGAACGATTGCAACATCTTGTAATGGTCGCGTTCCTCAATCGTGCCTTGACGGATAGAAGAATACGAAACGCCAGTCAGGTCATTCGCCAAGCTAGTGTAAGATACGTTCAGGCCAGAGGCGATACCGCGAAGCACGGCGGCTTCAAACTCACCAAACGCAGTAGTCGGGTGGGTCGGGTCAATCATCTTGAAGTCATGGCCTTCAGGTAGCTGACTGTATGAACCCGGCTCCATGTCAATTATTGGAAGCTGATTTTCATCTTCATCATCGCCGACAAACTCATCTCCAGATGGTGTCGTGATGATACCAAACTTCGCTGCGGCGGCACGAGCTGCTACCAGTTCCGCTTCTCGATAACCGCCCAGCATCTTCAGGCTGGATATAACTGGTGACATAAATGGTTCGCCGCGCGTTTGATGCTGACGTTGCTGAATAAAGATATGAATAATCTCATCGGCAGGAATAACTTGATATTTCTTTTCCTGCTTGTCTTTTATGAAGAAGGTATCATTCGGATGGCTGGTCAGAACGTGATATGCGACTGGACGCTGGAACTGGTCAATCTCAACACCCATTCGGATTTGATTGCCATTTCTCGCTCTGCCGTTCTTGTCGTGGTCAACCCGTTCTGGCTCGATGAACTGCAAGCTGAAGCCATCCTGATATCTATTGTTGCGAACCTTCTTAACAAAGACTTCGCCATCTCGTGCCAATGCCTCTGCAACATATGCTTGGCAATCTTTCCATGACATCCGACCAGATACTTCTGCGCTGCCCATCTTAGACCAGCGTCGGAAAGCGTCTTCAATAATCTGATTGCCGCGAACATCCAAGCTTGTGTCATCGTTGCGCGCGCGAACCTGTAGAGTAAAACCGCTTTCGCCAATGACGTTTGTTTTAATTAAGTGCAAAAAGCGACGAGCATATTCATTATTCCGAGCAAGGTCACGACTACGATTACGCAGCGTGGGAAGCGCTAAGCTAAGTTCTGCGTCAGCAGAATTATTAGATGCCAAGAAGTCAGCGAACAGTCGCCCCTGATTAGCGCCAGAATAAGTGCGATATTGACGAGGCAGTTTTGTCCGCTTCATCGGTTCTTTATCTCGGCGCAGGAAGTCAAACAATGCCATCTTAGAACCTCAACAAAATTGTGCTTTTGGGTTTACGTCCATGCTTGATAGCTTCCTTGCGCTTGATTGCGGAAACTTCACGACGATAATAATCACGCCACTGAACTAACTCTTCAGGGCTTAACTTAGTCAGTGAGCGACCAGCAATCGAATAGCTGGACACATCACTATCGGCTTTACCTTCTAGGATGCTCTCAATCTTGCCAAGCATAATCTCAGCGTGTTGTCGGGGGTCAACCTGATTATCGTAATCGGTAACGATATCAATTTCGCCACGGTCAACAACAATGCGCTCATTATCGCTATTGCGCTCAATCTCTAGCTGATAGTGATAAGTGCCGACTGTGTAGTTGGCTGAAGTCGCACTTGAAATACTAAAAAGATAATCATCTCCAGATGCTGTCGCGGCCACGTTCACTTCAGTCGCGCCGCCAGTAGAAATACGGGCAACAAAACGCATAGTGAAAAGTGAGTTTGAGTAATCGTCTGAGAATTGAGTTATCTTGAACTGTATGAAGTCGCCGACAACAACCTCAGTCGGAACTCCTGTAGGTGCATTGGCACTATCGAATAAATTAGCCACGGCAAGCCCCTTGCGTGTAGAACGTCTGTTTTCTATCCCGCGCTTTTACACGCTTTGCGTGACGACCTTTTCGGCGAACCTTCAGCTTTTCTCGCGGTGCAGAAATTGTGTTTCTACGCGCCATCTAACGCCACCCATTTACAAAGCCACCTTCTCTGCGAGGCATCTTGCGCCTCACTTTAGGCTTCGGCTTTTCGTCCAAATCGTCATTTGCTTTAGCCTTCATAGACCTTTGCGCGATTATATTAACATTGACACCCACTATTGACAATGCCGCCAATGCATAGACGCGACAGTCAAGTGCTTCGTTCCTCGGACGCACTTTTATCCACTCTCTGCGGTGAAATCCTTTGTGGTATTTCCGCACAACCTTCTCGGCTGTAAGCATGGCAAAATACTCATCATTGTAGTGCTTGGGAAAGTGGCAATAACCAGCGCCAATCTCCTTAATCTTCAGGCGCGAATAGACAGTCTCTTTCGCCGTATCTACCCCGATAGGAAATAGTTTGCATTTTATGTGATTGTTTGTGCTGGGTCTTCCGACAATCGGCTTGCCTTCACCGCCAACACCTTTGATGGCAAAGATGCGCCGTCCTAATCTTGGCTTGCAAAACTTATACACCGCTTGCGTGTGGTGACCACCAGTATCAACTGCCGCAGCTTTGATGCCCAATTCTCTGCCATCCTCTGTGCGGAACTGCAAGGTCAGGTAACTATCAAGGTCAGCCCAAACTTGAGCAGACGCCGGGTCTCCGAAGAACGTCTTATATTCGACCGACCAACTTTCTTCGTCCCTACCCCATCCGACAACCTCCATCTCAAGCCTGTCATCTTGAACGTCAACACCCGCCGTAAGAAACACAACTTCTTTCGGTAGCTGGTCACTGGTGTAGTCTTCGCGATGGCTTGCAATCTGAAAGTCATCTAGCCTTTCGCCATCATCCTCCCAGCTTTCGCCTAAGTAGGTGTTTACCCAAACGCGAAGCGTCTCTGGCAACTTCTTGGCTTGCAGGAAATCGGCCACGGCGGATGATAGGGGTGTCCATGGGCTGCACAACCCAGACAGTCGGAAACCCGCCCTTCCGACAAATGGAGCGGTGGCTCTCCATTCCCCTTTGCGTATCGCTTTGTATCGCGCCGCATCATCCCACGCCCCTCCACATTCCTCACAAGCATAGAAAGCTGTGTCCGGGTTTTCATCAGTCCAGTGAACATTTGACCATCGCATAACTTGATGGTGTCCGCAGTCAGGGCATGGCACATGATACTCGCGTTTATCTGTGTTTTCAAACAGTGCCTCAATACGCGATGCGCTTCTTATAGTTGGCGTAGATACAGCAACCTCTTTCCTGTTCCAGAATGTTGCCGCACGTTTTCTTGCCAAGTCGATTGGGTCTCCTTCTGAGCCAGCAGACACGGGGAAGCGGTCAACCTCGTCAAATAACACAAGCCTGATTGGTCGGCTGGCCAATGAAGCAGGACTGTTCGCACCGCACATTGTTATGTGTCCGCCAAAGAAGTTCTTCTTGAGTGTTGTGTTGCCACTGTCTCGCGCCTTCGGGTCAGCAACCTTGCCCTTTAGGGCGGGGCTGTCCCGCAACATTGGCGCAAGCCTATCCTTTGAGAATGTCTGCGCCATGTCGAGTGTTGGCTGCACTAGCAGAATTGGTGAAGGGTCTTGGTGAATGTGATACCCTATTAGGTTTAGCAACATTTCCGTCTTGCCAACTTGCGCGCAGGACATAATCACAACGCTTTCGATTGACGGGTCTGAAACCGCGTCAAGTATCTCACGCTGATATTCGGCACGACTTGTGTGCCATGCACCTACTTCAGCCGAACTCTCAGGCGATAGCTTTCTGAAACTATCCGCCCACTGACTAACAGAAAGTTTCGGAGGAGGTTTGAGTGCGCGCGCGCTAACATTTGCCAGAGCAAGACTAAGCGTCTTCGTCTGCTGCTTGCGGGTTGTATCCGACCAACTCATTCAGCGCCTCCTCAATCATGTCTTCAATAATAGCTCTGGCTTCGGCTGGCCTTTCACACGATATCACAAGAGGAGCGGCCTTGCTCGGTATGGCAAGCAATCGCGTTCTTACTGCGCTGGCTTGTCTGCCGAACTCTTTTGCCACCGAACCTATTTCAACAAGGTCGCCACGAAGCAGGGCGTTCTCCATTTCCTTCGCGTCAGCCTGTTCCTTTGCCAGCCTTGCGCGTTCTTCAGCCAAGTCCAGTTCCCCGGCACGCAGTCTGCCAGCAGCCACTTCCCTTATGTGGCGAATGTATTCCTTAGTTGCTTCATCTAAATCGTATTTGCCACGCGGTTTCTTAGTTATTGTGCCGCGCGCAATCAAATCATTGACCATTTTAGTCGAAAGGTCTAACGCCTTCGCTATCTCAACGATAGTTGCCATCAATGTCTCCTTTTGCCACCGATTAAGGTCTACCATATATAGTATGCATCGCCAATGCCCTTGTATTTAGAACCATTCTAAAAGACAATCGCGCCTCCGCTCACC
>Ga0160423_10001876_pt1 | contig 17574 bp, 2 predicted proteins | sample CRUFie14St8metaG_FD_108191 | JGI IMG/M metagenome (GOLD analysis project Ga0160423, IMG submission 108191) | Marine microbial communities from the Costa Rica Dome - CRUD Field 142mm St8 metaG | ecosystem: Environmental > Aquatic > Marine > Oceanic > Photic zone | place: Costa Rica: the Eastern... | reverse complement strand
CGCATTCAGTTCAACGGTGCGATCGGTCCCTACAAGGGCGGTCTGCGTTTCCACCCCTCGGTGAACGCTTCAATCCTCAAGTTCCTCGCCTTTGAGCAGATTTTCAAGAACAGCCTGACTGGCCTCGCGATGGGCGGTGGAAAGGGCGGTTCGGACTTCAACCCGAAGGGCAAGTCCGACGCCGAGGTCATGCGCTTCTGCCAGGCCTTCATGATGGAACTCTGGCGACACATCGGCCACAACCTCGACGTGCCTGCCGGCGACATCGGTGTTGGCGGTCGTGAAATCGGCTACATGTTCGGCATGTACCGCAAGCTCCGTAACGACTTCGAGGCCGGCGTCCTGACCGGCAAGGGCCTCGACTACGGTGGCTCGCTCATCCGCCCCGAAGCCACCGGCTACGGCTGCGTGTACTTCGCCCGTGAGATGCTCGCCACCAAGGGCAAGTCCTTCGAAGGCGCCACCGTGGCCATCTCCGGCTCCGGGAACGTCGCACAATTCGCCGCTGAGAAGGTTCTCGACCTCGGCGGCAAGCCCGTGACGATGTCCGACTCCAGCGGTTGGATTCACGTGCCCGGCGGCATCGACCGTGCCATGCTCGCTGAAATCATGGATCTGAAGAACAACCGGCGAGGGCGCATTTCTGAGATGGCCAGCCACGACGGCGTGACCTACACGGCCTCGCAGCCTGAGCCCTCGCTCAACGGCCTTTGGGGCGTCAACGTGGACGTTGCGCTGCCCTGCGCCACGCAGAACGAACTCAACGGCGAAGAAGCCGCGATGCTTGTCGCGAACAACGTCATCGCGGTGGCCGAGGGCGCCAACATGCCCTGCACCCCCGAAGCCGTGACGGCCTTCCAGAACGCTGGGGTGCTCTTTGCACCCGGCAAGGCCAGCAACGCCGGCGGCGTTGCGACCTCTGGCCTCGAGATGTCCCAGAACTCGCTCCGCTTGTCCTGGACCCGTGAGGAAGTTGACGCACGTCTTGAGAAAATCATGATCGGTATCCACGAGAACGCCGCCGCTGCCGCGAAAGAATACGGCCGCGAAGGCGACTACGTGTTCGGTGCGAACGTGGCCGGCTTCCGCAAGGTGGCCGACGCGATGATCGCTCAGGGCGTCGTTTGAAGTCCTCGCCGCGTTTTGCAAAGCCTGCCCTCACGTGCGTTCGCTCTTTCCGCGAAATGCACTCCCTTGGGCGCATTTGAGGCGTCAATCCCGCGTTGGTTTGACCTCTGTTGGAGGAAGCATCAGAAGCAAGGCAGGCATGGAATGAGCATGGTTGAGACGGAGGCCCTGTTCGCCGTCCTGACCGTGCTTGCCATCGGCTTGGTCACGCCTGGTCCGAACAACGTGACCTGCGTGGTGCACGCAGGTGTGCACGGAGCCCGTTCGAACGTGGTGCTCATCGCTGGCATGCTGGTCGGTTTCCTGACCGTTCACATCGTGAGCGGCCTGCTCGTGGAGCAGGTGAATGAAGGTAGCCTGCTGTGGGTGGCGTTGCACTGGTTCGGTTTGCTCTTTCTTTCCCTCATCGCGCTTCGTTTGCTGACGCTGAAACCCGCTTCAATCCGTCAAGCCATCGACGATGAGGGCTTGGAATCCTTGCTCCGCCTGCAGGACGGGACGGTTCCCCGCTTGGGCTTCCGCACCGGCGTGATGATGCAGTTCGTCAACGGCAAGGAATGGGCGCTGGTCATCACCATCATGCGTCAAGCGCTGGACGGTTTTGGTGGTGGCCTTTCGGGCATGTTGCTCATCGCTTCCCTCACGTGCACCGGTGGCGTGGCGGCGATGAGCCTGTGGAGCGTCGGCGGTGGACGGCTGACGGGCGTTCTTCGCGACGATGTAGGCGGCCGGCGCGTGCTGGTTGGTCTCGGCCTTCTGGTGGTCTTTCTTCTTCTCGCTCTTGGGCTCCGTGGTCCGTGATCAGTCGGAGTTTTGCTCGATCCAGTGTGCGATCAGGTCGTGTTCAGCGCGCTGGAGGTGTTCGGCAACCGTGGCCTGACGGATTTCGAGCCGCTCCGCTAATTCGCGTTGCGATGATCTTCGAGGTGTGTCGTAATACCCCATTTTTTGTGCCGTTTCCAACACCTCCCGGCGACGTGGTGACAGCGGCGGTCCCACGCCGGCAACGCCCGGTTGAGATTGAGAAATCCGTATCTTCAAGTTGCCAGGTACCAGGGAGTCCATGCCTTTTCTGTACGCTCGAACGCCTTTCGCGGTTCCTGAAATGGTGATGCGGAAGCCCTTCGTGAGGTTGAGCCACGTCGGGCGGGAAAGCCAGCAGCCGCTGGTGGTGGCAAACAGGCGCATGAGTGGTCCCGTTGTGTGAGCGGTCGCAACGACGTGGCGGCCGTTTCGGGCATGGATGGTGTGGACATGCAGCGAGCTTGCTTCGGGAATGTCCTCCACGTCCATTCCTTCCCTGAAGGTAATTTCCACAACAAGATCCATGCCGTCCCCCTGTGTCCCGAGGCTTGAGAGGACCTCGAGGTGCTCCGCCACGTCCATCACAAGGATGCCGGGTAGGCTGGCACCTTGCTTGAAATCAACGTCAACGGTGATGTGGCGCAGGGGAACGTTCATCGCAGGCATGCCTCCCTATCATGATAGGGTCAAACGCTCATTGTCTTCAACGTTCCTTCAAGGGTTATGTCCAGCGCAGCCTCTCCCTACACGACCCGCCGAGCCATGCTGCTCGTCGTGTTGATGGTCTTCATGGGTCAAGCCGGTTACTTCCAATCCGGGTACTGGATGAATGGCGAAGAAGCGACGCCCGTCGAGCCTCTTGCGACAACCACGGACGGCCCGATGGCCACGTTTTCTTCGGATGTGTTCCCCAGCCTTGATGCGGACATTCGTGCCGGCGATTTCAGCGACTGGACCTTCTGGGAGGATGAAAACGGTGACGACGGATTTGGCCCATGGGACGGGAACGTGAAGTACAACAGGAATGGAAACACGCTCAACAGCCAACACATGCTGAACAATCACGACGTGGACACTGCGGGCAGCATCACGTTCACAAATCGTTTCGAGACAGGTCAGGTCACCTTCGCAACGTCGGTGGCCAACCTCAGCCTCGACCTGCCGTTTGCCATGCAGCTTTCCTTTGGGTACGTGACGCAGAATCAAAACTGGAACGCGTCCGAACTTCACGTCGACCTCCTTCAGTCCGGTTCGGTGGTGAACTCAACAAGCATCGACCACAGCGGTGTGCATTACACCTATACCCTAGAGGGCACGTTCAGCCTTCTCGTGCCTGCAGGTGTGTCCACGCTGTCCCTCAGCATTGATGTCAGCAAAGCGTCAGGGCAGTACTCTGCTGGCGGCTATTGGCTGCTGCATGACTTCATTGTCACGGCCCCGAACGCCTCCACCGTCATGTCGCTTGGCAGCGATCACGCGTGCGTGCTGGCCTCGGACGGTGACGCCAAGTGCTGGGGCGCCAACAACCTCGGTCAACTCGGCCAAGGCCACATCGAGAACATGGGCGATGAGGTTGCAGAGATGGGCCAAGATTTGCCTTACGTTCTGTTCCCTGAGAACACCCTCGCTAACGCCGTCTCAGCGGGTGGTGAGCACACCTGTTACCTCGTGACCACTCCTACCACCGAAGGCATGCCGCTGTGTTTGGGCCGCGTGAGCCTGTTGGGTTACGGTTGGAGCGACGACGGGGCCATCGGTGACGGCTACCAGGAAGACGCCTCTCAGATGCCCGATTGGCCCTTGCCAACCGGCCGTCATGTGGACCAGATCGAGGCCGGTTGGAACCACACCTGCGCGCTGTTTGACGACGGGAGCATGGGCTGCTGGGGCGACAACACCCACGGGCAACTCGGGACGGGCAACACCTCCTTCCTCGGTGATGCCGCGGACGAAGTCGGCGACGGCCTTGCGCTGGTCGACCTGCCCGCGGACACCACCGTGACCTCGATGGCGCTGGGCTGGGACCACACCTGCGTCTTGTACGGCACCGGCGACGTCGCCTGCTGGGGCAACAACGCCGACGGGCAATTGGGCCTCGGGTCCACCACGACCGTCGGTGACGGCGCCGGTGAGATGGGGAACAACCTCGTCAACATCAGCCTCCCCTCTGGGGTGAACGCCACCTCCATCACCGCGGGCGACGGCTTCACCTGCGCGGTGTTCAGCGACGAGTCCATCCGCTGCTGGGGCCGCAACGACGTCGGTCAACTGGGCCAAGGCAACACCGTCACCTACGGCGACAACGGCGGCGAGACCGTCGGTGGATTGTCCGCCATCGACTTGAGCAGCACCTACGCCTCTGGGACGAAGATCCTCGACGCAGGCCGTGATCACGTATGCTCGGTCATCGAAACCAGCAGCACGGCAGGCGCCATCAAGTGCTGGGGCGGCAACGCCGACGGCCAACTCGGCGTGGGCGACGCGGGCAGCGACAAGCACCGCGGCGACCAATCGGGTGAGATGGGGTCCAACCTCGAAACCTTGGGCACGACTCCGGCCGTGACGGGTTTGGACGTCGGCGGCCTGATGCGTTTCGAAGTGGGCGACCGTTTCGCGTGCCTGATGCGGCTTAGCGACGGCTACGACACCGACCCGCAGGTCCAGTGTTGGGGCGCTTCCTCTCAAGGACGGTTGGGCTACGGCAACACCGAGACCTTGGGCGACTCGTCCACCGACTCCATTCCAAACGATGACGTCCAACTTTTGCTCAACGAACCGTACGCATACTCCAGTTGCGTGGATGCGAACTTGCCGAATCACGTTGAGGTGGACACAGCAGACGCTGCACGTCACGTCAAGGTCTTGCTCGACGACGCTTCTTGCCCTGTCATCGTGTACACCGATGACGATGCCTCGACCGTGCTCATGGCCGTGTACCACAACAACCGCTGGATCGAAGAGACCGTGCTTGAACCGACGGGAGACGTGGTTGACCTTGATGCCGGCATCGGACCCGATGGGCGGGTTCACGTCGCATGGACGCAAACCGCTACATCGGGTGCAAACACCGTGCATCACGCCCTCAAGAGCATGGGGCAATGGTCTCACACCAACGTACTTTGGGCCGATGAAGTGGGCATGCTGCTCTATCCAGACGGAGACATTGAACTCGTTCTGATTCAGAGCACAAGCAATTTCATTCGTTCGATGATTTCGATCGACGGCGGCGAAAGCTGGGGCCTTGACATCAGCCGTAACTACGGCAGCACCGCGACGTGGAGCGACCTCAACGTGGCCATTGACGGTGACGGCGTTGCCTACGCGTCCTACAACGTGGACGGAACGCTTCGCGTCATCAGCCGGCCTGCTGGTGGCGATGGCGTTGCCCCGGACGATTGGACGGCCCACGTGGACGTGCGAAGCGACCTTTCCGACGATGAGGACGTCGAACAGCAGAGCATGGTCAGCGGCGTTGGCTCGCTTGGCGGCATGCTTTCCGTCTCCTTGACGAACGCCTCGGCGTTGGCGTACAGCAACAACAAGATGGCCACCGGCAACGCACAATCGTGTGGTATCCTTGCCAACGGTTCCCTGATGTGTTGGGGATACGATGGTCATGGAGCACTGGGGAACGGCGGGGTCAACGCGAACCGCCACACCCCAACTTGGGTGGACCTCGGGACCGGACTTACCGCCGATTCTGTGGCGTTCGGCAACCACTACGGTTGTGCTGTCCTCAGTGACGGATCGCTCAAGTGTTGGGGCAAAAACGGCGTGGGACAAGTGGGTGATGGAACCGTTGCGGACAAGAGTTCTCCCGTGTCGATTGGCCTAGGAACAGGCCGGACAGCCGAGGCAGTCGCCGTGCACAGCGCGCACACGTGCGCGCTTCTTGACAACGGTTCTGTGAGGTGCTGGGGCGATGACTCCTATGGGGAATTGGGCAATGGCAATGCAGTGAGCGACAGCCTCACACCTTCAGCGCACGTCGATTTTGGCGCAGATCGAACGGCGGTGGCCCTCGACGTCGGTAATGACCATTCCTGTGCCGTTCTCGACAACAGTTCCATCATGTGCTGGGGACGTGACAACAATGGACAGTTGGGCAATGGAGCAACCATCACAGCAAACCAACACGATCCCGTCTTTGTTGATCTTGGCACGGATGAGGCTGCGATTTCCGTTTCGACAGGCAACATTCACACCTGCGCCATTCTTGATGACGGTTCCCTGAAATGCTGGGGGGACGACACCTACGGCCAATTGGGCAATGGAGCCACCACCGGCAATCAACCCTCACCTGTTTCGGTCGATCTTGGCACGGGACGGACCGCAGTGGCTGTCGCCGCAGGCAATCGAAACACGTGCGCCATCCTCGACGACGGTTCCTTGAAGTGCTGGGGAGGCGATTCCCAGGGTCAAGTGGGCAACGGCGCAACGAGCGGTAACCAACCCTCACCCGTCTCGGTTGACCTTGGCGCGGGTCGGACCGCGGTCGCCATCGACGTCTTCGGCTACCACACGTGCGCCATCCTCGATGATGCGTCGATGAAATGTTGGGGGTCTGATGGGGCTTCGCAGTTGGGCAATGGGGCAGGAGTCACCGATCAAAACACCCCTGGTCTCGTCACAGGAAGCCACACGTGGGACGTGACCACAACGGCGAGCAGCGCTTCACCCGGAACGGCCGGCGATGCCACCGTGAGCGCCTGTGCGAACGGGTGGTCTTCGTGCACCACCGCCGCGGACTGGACCGTGGACGCCAACCTCAGCGGGGTCAACTCGACCACGATGGCCATGGCCGTGGATCTTGACCAGACCCACTTCCTCGTCCACAACTCGAGCAGCGGCGCCATGCTCCACCGGGTCGGTGCCACCGGTCTCCAGTCATCTAGCACCCTTCTGTGGCCGCACGCTGTCGAAGAGATCAGCACGGCCTTCAATCCTCAGGGTGACCTCTACACGGCCGTCCGCAACGCCAGCGACGGCCATCTATGGCTCGTCCGTGCTGATGCAGTCGGTGGCATCGGCCTCGGTGTTGACCTCGACGGCGACGGCTGGTTGGGCATTGACGAGATGGCCTGCGGCAAGGATCCGCAGGACGCGTCGTCGACGCCCGAAGACGCGGACGGTGACGGCGTTTGCGATCCGCACGACGACGTGGACGACGACGTACACCCAGGCGGCTCGCGCACCATCGCCCTCGGCGATGCATTCGGCTGCGCCATCACCGGCAACGTGCACACCATCTCATTGTCCACCGTTCACGATCCAGCCGTGGTGTGCTGGGGCAAGAACGACGAGAAGCAAGGCGGCAACACCACCACCACCGGCGCGAACTGGATCCGTCAGGACGTTGGTTGGGGCGTGGATCTGCCCCTTGGTACCGCCGTTGTCGACCTTGACGCCGGTGAGCGCCACGCGTGCACAGTGACCACCGAAGGCGACGTGTATTGTTGGGGCGCCAACGACCACGGCCAACTCGGCCGCAACACCTCGTACGCCAGCGCCTTCCCAGGCTTGGTTGACCTGCCTGAAGGCGTCCGTGCGCTTGGCGTTGCGACCGGGGCCAACCACACGTGCATCCACGACCAGCGTGGCGACGTATGGTGCTGGGGCTCTAACCTCGAGGGCGGTCTGGGTTCACACGTCTATGCGAATCCAGATGGCGTGGTTCACTTGGACTCAATCGAGCATGATTACATTGTTGGGCCATGGACCGGCAGCACAAGCGGTGCGAATCGTTTCTCGTCCTTCGAGGATGGCATTGATCAAGTGCAGGTGAACCGTATCGGCTGCTGCGGTCACACCACTACCTACGTCCAGCAGATGGACCTCAACGTCCCCTTGGACAGCACCTTGGTGTTGAATTTGACCAGTCATGCAGTCCAAATGAGGCTTAAGCTCAGCCTTAACGGGCAAGATCTCTACTTCAATATGCTCGGAACCACCGATGAGACATTTTCAATCCCAGTGAAGGCCGGGTCCAACACCCTCGAAGCGACATGGTACCTGAATACGAACGGTTACGGGAGTTGGAATCAATTCCTCTCCCTTCGCGCGAGCCTCCACGGTATCGAGATCGTTCAAGGTGAGGCCTGGGACGAATCTGGGCTTGTACCTGCTTTTGCCCTAGCAAACAGCACTGCTCCAGTCAAGACGCTCGTGCCTGGACATCCAGTGACGGGTCTTGACTCCGGCGCCACCAAAACCTGCGCAACCGACGCAGGTGGCAACTCCTCGTGCTGGGCTGCCTACAATCCCCAGAGCAGCATCAGTGGTCCGAGCAGTGAATGGCAGAGCCTTATCGACAACGCCTCGACGGTCACTGGTTGCGGATTCACCTATTCGTCCAACAGCGCTGCCGACCCGTTCGACGTCAACTTCGTCTACCCGGGCGGTTCCGTTACTTACGGGCAAGGGATGACGGTGGCCAATCACACCTCCTTGCCGATTGACTGCTCAGGCTTGCGTGTTGGAACAACAACCGTAAACAGCGTCCACCACCATAATTGGGAAGACTTCCACGTGATGCCCGTCACCCCTGGGCGAACGTACCGTATCGAGGTCTTCACCCAAGATGTGATGGGAAATTACGTCCAGAACGGTGGACCTACGAATGTTCGTGCCTTTAGTCCGAATTACACCGTCAGCAGCAGCGCCGTTGCTTATGAGCAGAAATCAACCGGTACGGATGGGGACAATCAGCTGATCTACACCGCTTTGTCACATCAGGACATCATGATTGTCGGTGTCGAATCAAGACACTCGCTGGGCTCATCCTCATCGTTCGGGTTGATGGAATACAGGCTGCGCGTCACGGAAGTAGGGAGTCCGATGTCCGGTGCGTCCATGGTCGTGGCTAAGGACGGACCCATGGGCAAGCATAACGCTGAGACGAATTACGCGCACGTGCCCATTGTGGGCACCCCTGACGTGGGCGCTCAGGTCTGTGCCATCCCCATGGATGGCGTGGGCTTGGTGTGCGAAAACCCGTATGTCATGACCCACCAAGATTATTCCATCAACTTGTTTTACGAGGATGACGCTAACCGTACGACGTCCTTTTCCATCGGTGAAACCACCGCCTGTGCCATCCTTAACGGCACCCTTGCGTGTTGGGGCAACGAAACCGTTGGCGGTCTTGGTGACGGCGGCAGCGCCATCTCGACCACCGCAACGCCGGTTGCAGTCAGCCTCCCGACTGGTTGGATGCCCATCGAGGTTGAAGTCAGCGATCACGGTGAGTTCGCTTGCGCCTTGTTGCGCAACGCCAGCAACGACAAGCAGGTGTACTGTTGGGGCCCGGATACCGAGGGACATCTCGGAAACGGTGGCGGCTTGGCCTCCTCGCCGTCCACCGCTCCGGCCACTCCCGTCCAGTTCTCCAACGACCCGCTTGACGTCCATACGGATTCGTTTGAACTGGACCGCCAACCATGGGACATCGCTCAGATTGTGGCCTCAGGTCAGCTCGATGCCGAGCCATGTGTCCGTTCCTACGAAGGTCTGGTGAAGTGTTGGAACCTCGACCAACCGTACGACGGTTGGGGGGCTTTTGACGCACCCAACGAGATGGGGGCAAACCTGCCCTTCGTCGATCTCGGGACTGAGGTGTACGCCACGGACCTGACACAAATCCGCGCCAGTACGTCACAAAATGCCGCCGCGACATGTGCGTTGCTCGAAAACGGCACTGTGACGTGTTGGGGCTTAACTTCTTACTCCGGCGTTGGCAAATCTGTCGCCGGGTATTCGACCGGCGATGTTTCCGTCAATGGCGATGCCCGTCGCGTGGTTGGTACCGGGACCTCTTCTGGTGTCTTGACCGGCGTGGTTGACATTGCCCAATCGTGTGGTTTGCTGTCGGACGGGACCGTCCGTTGCTGGAGTTCTGCCCCGAATGGTGGCACTTTGTTGCGTTCGCACGCCGAGGTAGACCTCGGCGGCGTGAAGATCGTCAGTTTGCATGAGGGTATCAATCATGGTATCAACCGTCCTGCGGTGTGTGCTTTGCATGCCTCATTGATTCGCGCTACGTGTTTCACCGTCAGCCCTTCATCAAACGGTCCGGTGATCACAGATGTGCATACGGTGACCGATGCTCAGGGCATCCACGACGTCTTGGTTTGGAATGAGGGTACGCTCACGAAAGAGTACGTTTTGCGAGGGCCGTTGGAATTCGTGGAGAACGGCAACGTCCAGTCCATGCCGGTCTTGAAACCGGGAAGCCTGGCGTTGAATCATGACAATGTGGTGTGCGGTATCGGCCCAGACTCGTCACCCGAGTGCCACGATGGCGGCGTCGAAGCCGCGCCCTTTGGTGGTCGCATTCAGGACATGGACGGGCCCTGCTTCCTTCGCATGGACGCAGAGGTGCTCTGCATTGGCACACCTCAGGTACGCGGCCTCGACGGTCAGGTCACGGACTCCGCCAACACGGCTGCGGACGCGATGGTGTACGGCACGATTGACCTCGACTTGCGCAACCCAGACACGGACGGCGACGGCGTCAAGGACCTCTGGGACGACGACGACGACGACGACGGCGTGCTGGATCATGAGGATGCTTTCCCACAGGACGCATGTGCCTCGAAGGACACCGATCGAGACGGTCGGCCCAATGCTTTGGCCAACGCCTGCTCGACGCCGTTGACCGAGGACCTCGATGACGACAACGACGGCTGGACGGACCTCGACGAAGGCACCTGCGGCACCGATGCTTTGCTCAACACGCGCGTGCCGCGTGACTTGGACGGTGACGGCACGTGCGATGCGGCCGACGCTGACATGGACGGTGACGGCTGGGACGATGCAGACGAGCGTTTGTGTTCGCCTCAAGGAACGGTTTTGCGCGATTTGCCCGCCGCGGACGTGGGCTATGGTCGTGGGACGGTGTTCCTCGGAGGGCCGGACATGCGGACCCCAATGTTTGCGGCTAACATCGACAACGTTGCTCCACGCCGGACTTTCGTGATGGATTTGACCGAAGACGACCCGATGGCCGCGGCCTTTGCCCTCCCAGCGCACAGCACTAGCGCCCACGAAGGGCACCGTGCGGATGATCTCGGTACCTTTGCTGTGCTGACGGAGTGGCAGGGGAACACCAAGCCCGTCACGCGAGTGCTCACGTACGATGGTGAGGATCTTGAACCAACCGAGTACTTGCCGGACAGCAACACGAACGTCTACGCCTCCGCGCCGTTTTTGAGCGCGGACGGCGGAGAGGTTCAGATGCTCCACAGGTCGTCGATTGTTTCCTTGGACGGTACAGCGCAGGAGATTGAATCCGTCTCACCTTATCCATACCAAGCCCTTCGTATGCAGGACGGTGACATGCTGGTCTTGGCCGATTCAAGTTACGCGTGGTACGCAGGGGCAAACGCCGAGAGCTCGTTCGACAAGAAGTTGATTCGGTTGAACTGGAACGAGAGTTTCGATGCATACTACACCTCGGACGAGTATAACCTTCCAACCACGTTGACGTCCGGTGCCAATACGTTCAACGCTGCTCCTGGCAAAATGGTCATGGACGGGGAAGGCAACGTGCATTGGGTGGTGCCCACAACGAACGGCACCGCCGTCGATTACGACCATGTGGTCATCAATGCTACGTCTCCGTTTGTCCATCACGTTGGTGCGGTCACCGGCATAGATCTCGGGATCTATTCCTCCAACTCCTTCGGTTTGGATTGGTCCGCTGCTGGAGGCGTGCGTTTGTCGTACATGATGAGCAACCAATCGATTGGACTTGCTGAACTCAACGTCTCCGGTGCCTCAACGGTGACCGTGCTCCCGGGAGGGCCCCTCCCATCGGACCTGTCCACCATCGGGCACGTGACCGATGCGGCAGGCCAATCGACCGTTTTGTGGGTCGATTACGACGACGACACCTCTCCGGCAAAACTCTTCGCACCTCCGTTGCGCGTTGACCCTGCCGCTGATGCGTCGTGGACACCGGTCGACGAGGACAACGACGGCGTGTGTGACGCAAGTCTCGGAGCCATGCTCCACTTCGCCGAGGGGGACCTCTTTTGGGAAGCCGGCCTGTTTTCGGCCGCAGAGCCCCTGCACTTCGGTGGATACGAGGTGACCGGCGTGACCGCGTTGACCTCCCTGCCCAACGGGCTGGTGCTCAACACGACGACCGGGGCCATCTCCGGCACGCCGACGGTGGCGGTGCCCGAAGGGCAGAACGTCACCCTCCGCATCACCTCGAACGGTGTCACCATCGACATGGTGTTCGTGCTACGTATCGCAGAGCCGGCCATGGTCAGCGTGGGCGAATTCGGGACCTCTTCTTCGCCGCTCAACAAGGCCAGCCATATGGTGACCACCGAGGACGGCCGCCGCTACACGCTGTCTTGGCACAGCACGGATGTCACGGGCAAGGTGAACGGATTCAACCATGCCAACACGGACCTCGTGCTGACCGCCTACCGTCCCAACGGCAGCGCGGTCGTCAATTGGACCTCCAACATCCGCAGCCACAGTTACACCTATCCGCTCGACCTTGCCCTTGACGCTGACGAGAATCCTCTGGTGCTCTTCCTTGCAGGATCGAGCGATTGTTACACGTCGTCGTGCCTGTCCGACATGGACATTGAGTTCCCAAACCCTGAACACGACATCCTCGCTTCAGAAGCGTGCACCACGCTGTACAGCAGCAACACCGACTGTCTCGGCTGGGGTGAGCGAAAGAAACTGGTGCTCGCTTCCTTTGGTGAGGAGGGCTTGGTCGAGTGGACGCAGCACGTGAAGCACAGGGCTGGCAATTCTACCCAATATTACCTCAACCCAGGAGAGGAAGGCGTCAGCTGGAGCAGTTACATGGCTCGCAACAATTACGGAGCCAGCAACTTCGGAATGATGGACGACGATTACCTGAGCATCGCCCCCGACGGTGGCATCAACTTGGCGATTCAGTTCTGTGCAGAGGCGTCCTTGGTTGGGACCTTTGGTGGGCATGAGATCCAGGCCAGCAGGACGGGGGAATGTCACAACGAAGACGACCTCTACAACAAAAAGACCAACCTCATGCTCGCGTCTCTCACTGCAGACGGCGAGGTCGAATGGCTGACGACCAGCGATGTGAGCCAGTCGCCGTCGATGGACGATGCACAAGTGAAGCGTGTGGAGCTTGATCATACCAGCGACGGCAAGATGCTCCTGAGTTACACGACGGGCGGACAACACACATGGGGCGACCTCATGTTGCCGCTTCCTCAGACGTCCAACAGCTACCCTGATCATTTCATGGTCATGTTCGATGACAATGGGAGCGCTTTGTGGTATCAACACGGCAACGTGACCAACGACCTGTTTGACGTGCAACCCATGGTGATGGACGATGGCAGCATCGTGGTCGTTCGGGAAGCGCCACGCGACGGTACGGCTGGCGCCTACCTCGACTTGGGCGTGAACAATTCAACCCTGGGACGCCCCACTTCGAGCGTTCCCGCAGGGACCGTAGCCTACAACAACACGTCGTTGGCCGAGCATCCAATTCACATCTTCAGATTCCGCGCCTCGGACGGGGCTCGGCTGAGCGATGCACCCATCATGGGCGTGGACATGCAAAACGGATTCCTCTCTGCTGCTCCGCTTGGCTATCGAGATTCTTCAGGCAATGTTGTGGAATCGTCCACGTCCCTTTCGGCGCAAACCGACGGCGACCGAATCTACGTGCTCGTGAGGACCGACCAAACCGACGCTCGCTACGACCTGATCGTGTTGGAGTCCGATGGACGACGGGCCACAGCGATGGCCGCGACGGAAACCATCTCCAGCTCCTTGATCAAAAGCAAGGCCGCTGGCTTCGATGCCTCTGGCATGCCGGTGTTCAATCTCCGAGACCACAAAGGATGGACCATTCCGACCAACCTGTACTCGAGGAACCCGTCCGAAGTGGTGTGGGCCTACGACGACGGTCGAACGGTGGACGGCTTGCTGTCGCCCGTGCTTCGCTTCGCCTCCGGTCTTGGCCATCAGGCCGAGCACGACACGTTCGTCGCGAGTGTGAGCGGCACCAACCGGTACACGGACCTCTCTGAGAGCACCTGCACCACCAGTCAGTCTGCCTTGGGTGAGACATGGTCCTTGGTGGGCACCAACGGCAGCACGTGGCTGCCCAGCGGTCTCACCTTCTCCACCACCTGCGGCCGGTTGGCTGGCTCATATGCAACGTCGACTACACCGAACCCGTACTGGTTGAACATGACCGTTGACGGTCGTGTGTTCAGCCATGAAGTGATGATCGGCGTTGCACCCAGCGCCATCGGGTTTGACCTGCCGGCCACGGGGACCTTCACCCGGGGCGTGAACGCTGTCGTCTACAACACGACGCTGCTGGGACAGGGTTTGCTCCCTGCGACCGTGAGTCCAGCCTTGCCCAACGGCCTGACCCTGTTGGCCAACGGCAGCATTGTGGGCACGCCGACGGCCAACATGACCGCTGCGCATTACGTGGTCGTCGTGTGTAACCTGTGGAACGATTGCGACCGCGAGGTCATCGAACTGACGGTCCTCGAACCGATGCCGAACATCACCTATGGCGGCAACAACAGCCTGTGGTACCCACGCGACAGCGTCGTGGACGAGGTTCCGGTCAACACCGGAGGTGCCGTGGAAACGTGGTCGATGAGCGGCACCTTGCCGATGGGCCTGTCCTTCGACAACCTCACGGGACGCATCACCGGGACGGCCATCCTGATTCAGAACACGACGAGCGTGAACATCACCGCCACCAACGACGGTGGCTCGTTCACCGTGCAGGTCAACGTCACGGTGCCCGGCGCGGGCATTACGCTGGTCTTCCCGACGCCGAGCCTGTCGCTGGTCAACGGAACGACGATGCAGAACATCGGTGGCCAAACCTTTGGTGAAACGCCGTCCTCATGGACGGTCAGCCCCGGCTTGCCCAGCGGCGTGCATCTGGGTGCCTCCAACGGGACCATCTACGGCACTCCTGACCTGGGGACCCCAGCGGCCAATTACACGATCGAAGTGACCTCCATCTCCGGCGCCACCGCGACCTTCGTGCTGAACATCGAGGTGCTTGAGCCGGTCGAGCAGATCACGCTGACCCTGCCGCTGACCAGCCTCGACTTGACGAACAACAGCGCGATGCAGCCCTTTACCGGACAAACCTCTGGTGATGCGGCGGTGTTGTGGAACGTGACGCCAGACCTGCCGACGGGCCTGAACTTCGGGACGTCGAACGGCACGATGTGGGGCACGCCGACCAACGTCAGCGGCCCGGTGCTCTACACCATCACGGCCTACACGACGTCCGGCGCGAACGATTCGGCCACGCTGACGATCACCGTCAGCGCGGACTTCGACAACGACGGTATTCCGGACCACGTCGACCCTGACGACGACAACGATGGCGTGCTAGACGGCGCGGAGGAACCGGGCTGCAGCCTGGACCCTGACTGCGACGACGACGGCTACGGCGACGGCGTGGACGCCTTCCCGGTGGACCCCACCGAATGGGTGGACACCGACAACGACGGCATCGGCAACAACGCGGATGACGACGACGACGGCGACGGCTGGACCGAGACCGAAGAGACCGAGTGTGGCAACCACAGCGATCTCGACGCGATGGACCAACCCGGCGACCTTGACAACGACGGCCTGTGCGATGCGCTTGACGACGTGGACGACCGCCCAATCTACCTCGTGTTGACCGAGACGGAATTGCTCCTGCCGGTCAACGCGACGATGGCGCCCTTCGAGGTGCTGCAGTTCGGTGCCGACGTGCGTTCGTGGAACGTGACGCCGGACTTGCCGCTTGGCCTGAGCATCGACAGCGAAGGACGCATCAGCGGCATTCCGACCGTGGTGTCCAACCTCGCGGTGTACACCATCAACGCCTCTAACGACCTGAACTGGGCGACGGTCAACCTGTCCATCGCCGTGCTCGACGAGGACGCGGACTTCGACAACGACGGCTTGCCCGACGCGGTCGACCCCGACGACGACAACGACGGCTGGAGCGACGTGGACGAAGCCCAATGCGGACCGACCGATCCATTCGACGCCGAAGACATGCCCGACGATTCGGACAACGACGGCATCTGCGACCTGCTCGATGACGTGAGCGACCTGCAGATCACCGTGACGCACGAGCCGCGTGAACTCCACCTGACGGTCAACGTGACCATGACGCCGGTGGAAGCCAACGTGACCGGTGGCGACGTGATCACCTGGACCGCGATGGGCGAACTCCCTGCGGGCCTTTCCCTCGATGCCCAGAACGGCACCATCAGCGGCACACCGACCGAGGTCGTGGCCGACGTGCTCGTTCAGATCGAGGCGAACAACAGCAAGCACAGCACGACCACGTGGGTGCTCATCACCGTTCACGAGGACACCGACGCCGACGGCATCGCCAACATCGTGGACGACGACGACGACAACGACGGCTGGCTGGACAGCGAAGAGGCCGTGTGCGCCACCGATCCGCTCGATGCGAACGGGGTCCCAAGCGACCTCGACGGCGACGGCACCTGCGATCGGGCCGACCCCGACATCGACGGGGACGGCTGGGCCAACGTGCAGGAACAGTTCTGCAGCACGGACCCACGCGACACCGATGACATGCCGTCGGACACCGACACCGACGGCATCTGCAACCTTGTGGACACCGACGACGACAACGACGGCTGGGCTGACCTGACCGAAACCTTGTGTGGCACGGACCCGCTGAACACCACCAGCGTGCCCGTGGATGCCAACCGCGACGGCAGTTGTGATCAAGACCTGGCCATCAGCCTGTCCTACAACGTGGGCGACGGTTGGTTCGGCGTTGGCGAGGAGGTCAACCTCACGCCGGACATCGGCGGATTCGAGGCCGATCTCTGGGCCATCCAGCCGGCTTTGCCCGAGGGCTTGACCTTCGGCAGCATGGCCCGGACCAGTTCGGGAGCCATCACCGGCGTGCCCCTGGCGGCCAGCGACGCGACCACCTACACCGTGTGGGCCAACAACAGCGTGGACAACACCAGCATCAACACGAGCTTCGTGCTCGGCGTCTTCGCCGACCACGACCAAGACGGCCAACCTGACGACGACATCCTCACCGAGGTTGGCCCGATTCAGGCTGATCTTGACGACGACGACGACGGCTATGCGGACACCATGGAAGCCGCGTGCGGCAGCAACCCGTACGATCGGACTTCGGTACCCGAAGACGGCGTCGAGTTTGACGGCGTGACCTGCGTCAACGCGGATTCGGAGACCGACGACGAGACCGCCTTCCCATGGTGGGCCTGCTGCTTGCTGCTGCTCCTGCTGCTGCTGTTGCTCTTCTTCATGCGCGACCGCGAGGAAGTCTTGGGCCCAGAGCCTGAGCGCACAACGGTGGACGTCGAAGCGAAGTCCGGTACCGGTACCGAGCGCGATCCCTTCATCCTGAAGTCGCCCAAGCCGATTGCACCGATGGGCTCCTGCATGTCAAAGCAAACCATCCGCTTCCACGGCATGACGCCCCGCATCGAGGTGCACCTGACTGAGTTGGGCGCACGCGACGAACAGGGTCGCTTCACCATGGTGGACGTCAAGGACGAGAAACTCAACGGTCAGATTCTGACGGCTGATGAGAAGGGTGCCCTGAAGATTCGGTTGCGCTTCGAT
>Ga0160423_10001875_pt1 | contig 17591 bp, 31 predicted proteins | sample CRUFie14St8metaG_FD_108191 | JGI IMG/M metagenome (GOLD analysis project Ga0160423, IMG submission 108191) | Marine microbial communities from the Costa Rica Dome - CRUD Field 142mm St8 metaG | ecosystem: Environmental > Aquatic > Marine > Oceanic > Photic zone | place: Costa Rica: the Eastern... | reverse complement strand
TAGCTATATGGAACAGTGACCAAAGTTCAGAAGCATTAAACATCTACAATTCAGGAGTACCAGCTACATCATACACAAACACACCAACAGCTTGGTATAAGTTAGACCAATCAGCAAACTGGGATGTAAGTGGATCAGGTTATTGGGATGTGCCAGATGCTTCAGGAAACGGGAATGATGGCATAAGTTCAGGAATGACATCAGCTAATTTAGTTTTAACTGATCTAACGAGAAACCTACCTTATGATAGTTACAGTTTTAATTTTGATTCAGCAAGTAGTGATTATATTGATTTGGGCAATAACGCAAATTTATATCCAGCTACAAGTGATATGAGTTATTCATTTTGGTTTAAGTTTGTTACTGGTTCAAGTTATAGGACTATTTTTGGACAAGGAGCAACAGATATAAATGCTTTAAGCACAGGTAATAAAGCTATTTTTATTACAGTATTTGGTGATGAATTAAGAGTTTTTGTAGCATTTGGTCAAAGTGGTTCTTGGGCTATTGATAATGGTGGAGCATTTAACACAAGTAATGCTAACTTTGTTAATAATGAATGGTATCATATAGTTTTTACATTTGACAGAGATGGAGATGGAATAATTTATGTAAATGGTTTTCCTAATGTTACACAAGCAGTTAATGGTTCTTCTACAAGTGTAGATATTACTTCAACAGATATAACAACAATAGCAAGTCCAACACTTGGCTATAATTCACAAATAAGCAACGTATCAATATTTGATGAAACACTAACATCTACAGAAGTTATGAAGCTGTATTCAAATGGTATGCCTCAAGACCTTACAAGTTTCACACCAGCACCTGTAGCTTGGTATACTTTAGGAAGCAATAGCTTCTTTAATGGTTCTGATTTTATTTGTAAAGACTTAATAGGAAGTAACGATGGCACAAGTGTTAACGCTGGAGTAGATGCCTTGCAAGGAAACACACCACGATCAGAAGCAAATGGAACAGGCACAAATATGGACATACCTACAAACTTAGAAGGAAGCACAAAATATTCAAGTAACAATAGTTGGAGTATCAATATGAGCGAAAGCGCAAGAGTAGCAGATACACCATAAAATATAAACAAATGGCAACATATATAGAAATAGACATAAACGACACAAGCAAGGTAGATTTTTCACAGGTAAACACTACTAGCTCACAGACAATGAGAAGAAACTTAGCAAACACCAGAGCGATTATAGCCTATGACGTGGAGCCAAGTTTTATAACTAATGGCACATTAACACCAATTCAAACGATGGATCACGCTCAATGTCTAGCTTTATTAGCAGATAGTGACTGGACACCAGAAGAACCTGAATAGTGAAATATGTAACCAACATATTACAGAAGCCCAAGAAACGAAGAAGGAATGTGCATTCCAAGAATGCGAGTAGAGGACAAGTAGGATATAAAAAAATATATCGTGGACAAGGTAAATAGTTTAAGAATGGATGATCATACATTATTGATAGGCTTAATATCAGCTTTAGGGCTAAAAGAAATTTGGAATATTTGGAAGAAAAAGATTGACATAGGTGCTAAAAAAGAAGAACGCAAAGACAATGCTTATGCACAACAGATTGAAGTATTGACAAATAAAATACAGCAGCTAGAAACTAAGATCGAACTGCTTATAGAAGAAAATATTCAGCTAAGAATTAAAGTCGCTAAGATGAGCGAAAGGCTTATAAATACAGCCAAGAAAAGAGTACAAACTAGAAGAAAGAAAGATGAGTCGAGTAATTAAAGAAATACATATACATTGCTCCGCTACTAAACAAGTGGTAAGTGCCGACACCATAAGAAGATGGCACACCTCAGAACCCCGCAACTGGTCAGACATAGGCTATCACTATGTCATCTCAAACCAAATAGAATTTGGTAGACCTGTTTCAAGAATGCCTGCTAGTGCTAGAGGCCATAATAAGCATGCAATTGCTATATGCTATTCAGGAGGCTTGAACCCTGTCACAGGAAAGCCAGAGGACACAAGGTCACCAAGACAAAAAGAATTGATGCTTAAATTAATTAGGCAGTTAAAACATATTTACCCCAACGCAACAATTCATGGGCATAGGGATTTGAGTGTAGATAAGGACGGAGATGGAGTTGAGAAGCATGAATGGATGAAGTCATGCCCATGTTTTGATGCCGAAATAGAATACGCAGAGTTTCAACCGAAGAACTTTAAACCAAAGAGTAAAGCAGCGAGAGATGAAAAAGTTAAAAGAAACAAAACTAGGAAAGCTTCTTAAGGATAAAGCTCCTCATTTATTGGAATTTGTTGGAGATGTGTTGCCCGATTCTGGTGGACTCGGTTTATTAAAAAACATAATTTCAAAAGATGAGGCTATTGATCCTGAAACTAAAAAGCTATTACATCAGCAGTTAGTAGAAACCTATAAACTAGAAGTAGAGGACAGAGACTCAGCTAGAAAAAGAGAAATAGAAATAACTAAGGTAGGTAAGACAGACTGGATGTTTATAGCTACAGGTGCTTCTGGATTACTTGCTTTTTTATTTATAGTTTACTCTGTTGTCTATGTTACTATCCCCGAACACAACGAAAAAACATTTTACACTTTAATTGGCCTCATGGAGGGGCTAATAGCTAGTATTTTTGCCTTCTATTTTGGGGCAAGGGTAAGAAGTAACGACTAAAAAAATGAAGCCTTATAATGAGCTGTATGCTGGAGACGGCAACCCAAAAGTGCGCCTAAATGAACAGGAGTACAACATTATCTATCAATATAGAGAAAAGAAAAAACCACAAGAAAAACGTATTTTAATAATAGGCGATCTGCACTGTCCTTTTGATTTAGAAGAATACTACAATCACTGCGTAGAAACGTATCAAAAATGGCATTGTAACCATGTAATATTTATAGGAGATATTATAGACAATCACTATTCAAGTTATCATGAGACGGATGCAGATGGGCTAGGGGGTGCTGATGAGTTAGACCTAGCTATCAAAAGACTAAGTAGATATTACAAAGTATTTCCAAAAGCTGATGTAGTCATTGGCAATCATGATAGAATGGTAATGCGAAAGGCACAGACTTCTTCTATTCCTACTAAATGGATCAAGTCCTATAAAGAAGTTTTAGAAGTACCTAAATGGAAATTTACAGAACGTGTTGAATATGATGGTGTTCAGTACATACATGGAGAGGCTGGAACTGCAAGAACCAAAAGCAAAGCAGATATGCAGTCAACTGTACAAGGTCATTTACATACACAGGCTTATTGTGAGTACACAGTAGGAAGAAACTTTAAGATTTTTGGAATGCAAGTGGGGTGTGGTATAGATTTCAGCTCTTATGCTATGGCCTATGCAAAAGCTGGTAAAAAACCAGCAGTAGGATGTGGTGTCGTTATTGGCGGTAAAACAGCTATAAATTGCATGATGGACTTATAAAACTGTACACAATAGAGTACACAATGAAAATAAAAAACACGTAACTATCTATAAATAAATAAGTTACGTGTCATAGTTGCAGAGAGGAAGGGACTACAACCTTTTTCCTCTAATTTCCTATTTGATTGTCATTTATGGTAAAAATACAGGTTGTTTTTTATTATCATTGTATATAATTTCCGCAAAATAGGAAATTGAATACATAAAAACTGTACACAATACTGTACACATGTACTTCTTTTTAAATAAACCAAATAGTAAAACTTCAGCCATAAGGCTAAGATATTATGTAAAATCTGAAAAACAAACCTTCGTTTATTCTACAGGAATATCTATAGAGCCAAAGTACTGGAATAAGGATTCTAGGATGCCTAAAGCTAGGGCCGGTGCTACTGGCTTTGAATTAAAGCAGATCACTAATAAATTAAATAGGATAGTAGAACAGCTTCATCTTTCTATAAATAACATAGAGCTAGAAAAGAAACAAGTCACTAGATCAGAGCTAAAGAAAAGATTAGATGCTAAGTTTAAGCATGTAGTGGTTTCAGGTGACAGCTTAATTTATTTATTAAATCAGTACGTAAAAGAAAAGAAAACCATAGGCAAGTATCAAAGCAGAACGATTGAGAAGTATAGCGCACTCAAAAACAAAATAACTGCATACGAAAAAAAAACAGGGAATCAAATACGGGCAACACAAATAAATAAATCTTTTTTAATTGATTTTATAAACTTTTTAAGAAAAGACTATAAGCTAACAGACATCACACTTAATAGAAACCTAGGCTATTTAAAAACATTTATTAAATGGTGTAAGTATAACGGCATCCAAATAGATGAAAGCTATAATCAAGTAAGCGTTAAAACTAGAGATGCAGACCACGTTTCACTTACATTAGATCAAGTAAATGCACTTGAGACATTGTCCTTAAATAAAACTTTAGATAAGTACAGAGACTTGTTTTTAATTGGTGTGTATTCTGGGCAGCGTTTTAGTGATTACAGCGTATTTAAAAAGGCAGATGTCTTAAATGGTAGAATAGTAAAGAGAGCTGAGAAAACAGATTACAAGTCTTATGTTCCTATATCTAACAAGCTTGCTGTATTATTAGATAAGTGGGAATGGAGGCTTCCTAAAGTAAGCAATCAGAATTTTAATAAGAATATAAAAGAGGTGTGTAGATTGGCTGGTTTTACTAATGAGATTACTAGAACTAAGTTTAGAGGTAATAAAAAAATAGAAGAAATAAAACCCTTTTACATGTGTGTGGGTTCACATACAGCTAGAAGGACATTTATAACGCTTGCAGCCAACAGAAATGTGCCTGATCATGTGATCATGGCCATATGTGGCATAAGGGATTCTAAGACGTTAAAAACGTACAAAAAATTCCAAGAAAAGGAACTTGAAAAATGGGTCAATTCTATTTTTTAATAGCTTGACCAGCTTTCACACTTTCTAATCTTTCTAATAAATATTCTTCGTATTCTATTATCCAATCTTCCATGATCTGCTGCTTTTCTTCTTCAGTAAAAACATCAGAACATTCGTTAAAAAATTCAATGGTTTTAAGAGCTTTGTGCATGTAAGCCAATATAAAAATTAAAACATAAATATAATACGTTTGTCAAAATTTTTTAGTACACAAAAAGGACTTAAACTCCGTTTGTTTTTTTCTTAGTAATAGTCTTATGAGCACCTTGAAGTTCAAGACCTAAAACTCTAGTTTTTAACACTTCCATTTCTTTAAGTAGCTGATCGATTTTAGGGTTTAATACTTCCAAAACTTGTTTAGCTGTTACAGTCAAGTCATCTTCTAAGGCTGTAGAACCTAAGTACATTGAACCATGACCAGTCATAAGCCACTCCCTATTGACTTGTGTAAACCTAGTACAGATTTTATCTAGAAGCTTTTTTGAGATTTTAGCATCTCTATTAAATATATTGTAGATGGTTGTAGCTCGGTCCATGCCTAATTCTAAGGCAAATGATCTAGGGTTTAGGCTCAAAGAATCTAATAATTCCTGTAAGCGGTTTGAGTGTGATGACATGACTTGGGTGCTAGGGTTACGTTAATTTACTCAAAATGTACTTTAATACAAATTAATTACTAAAAAGTTATCATTTATTACTCAAATATACTTGTGTAACAACAACAATATATTTAACATTAATTGCATTTTTTTTGTAATATTGTTGTTATTGTTGCAATAAAGTTGTATGTTAGCCGTAAATTTGCAAGAAAATGTACTCAAACAACATTAAAAACCTTTACAACAAAGTTACTAACAAAAAGGAGTTAACGCTACTAGTAGCAGAACATTTTAACCTTAATCCTTTGTCTGTGAAGAATCATTGGTTTTCTGGTTTTTATCAAGTGCCTACAAAGCACCAAGACAAATTAATAAGAATCATGCAAAACTTTATTAAAGTAGAATCTCAATTAATAACCCACTAAATATGACTAAAGAGTTAATAAAAGAAGCACTAGCTGAATACTTTGAAGAAAGTTCAGAAGTGCAATACTACACAGTCTCAGAGGCTGCGAAGTATCACAGAGTAACCCCTAGAACCATCCTCAATAAAATTCACCAAGACAAAGTCAAGTACAAAAGACTTGGCAACTCTTATAGAATACCTAAAGAGGAAATAAACAACATCCTATGAAAAGAGATAAACTAAACACCCTATATAAGAAGTATGATCTTGATAAAGATGACTTCTTCAAGCACCAACACTATACCATTATTACAAGAGGCGGTATAGAAAAGATACAAGCTATTGAAAACATTGGCATCACATACGAAGTCATAAAATGTGAGCCACACTTTGCAGTATTTAAAGCAAAGGCTAAAAGCAGTAAACACACCCTTGAAACATTTGGATCAGCTCTCAAAGGAGAGGGCTATAAAGACGGAAATACTAATACTTGGTATATAGCAGAAATGGCAGAGAAAAGAGCCATGAGCAGAGCAGTATTAAAAATGACTGGCTTCTATGAGCTTGGTGTATTTGGTGAGGATGAATCAGAATCATTTAAAAGAAACTAACATGGAAATATTTGAACTATTAGAAGAAATTAAAAAAGAGGTCAAAACACTTGAAAAGTTAACACAAGATGATCCTTTTAAAAAATGGCTACTAACCCCTAAAAATTACAACAATGGCAATAAGCAAAAGAATGTTTCATGAGTTCACAGAGCGAGACATGGAACAATATAGAGAACATCAATACCAAGAGCATATGAACTATTTAGAAGAATCAGAAGCACCTACAGAGTGGTTAGCTTCCAAAGAAATGACAAACGAATGGGATGCGACTCTTGAGCAACAAGAGGACATCTTATGTGAACTAGCTGACAAAGCAGAAGAAGGAAGCGAGCTAGAGGCTTACACAACCCTTAAAGAAATAAAGAAGCTCATAGATCAAACCATAAAACAAATTGAACCGCTTGCACTTGATAAATGTGAGCTTGAATCCCCAGACAATAGACCATTTACTAAAAATGGTTTTGAAATACAGCGCAGAAATGGAGGAAGGTATATAGACTTCTCAAACTGTGACCAAGTGAAAACTAAAGAAGATGAGCTAAAAGCCATCAAGGAATCCTACAAGCACTGCCTTATTGGTATTGAAAAAGGAGTAACCACTCTAAGTGATGGCATGATGATGCTTTCTGATGGTGAGCTGGTAAACATCCCCACATGGAAATATAAAAAGGATTCAATAGTGGTAAAGAAATTATAAATAAACGGGGGCTGGTGACCATGCAAACTAATAAAGCCCCCTAAACTTTTTACAATGGAAACACAAGTCAAAGAAGAAAACATACCAAGTATGATCTTAGAGGAGCTTAACTACAGAAAAACACAAGAGCTTAAAAGCATTATGAGTGTAGTATGTAGGGTAACTGGTCAGGATATCACTAGCAACTCAAGAGTCAGAAAAGTAGCTGATGCAGTAAAAATCTATTCAAAGATGGCTAGGAGATTTACACCTTATAGCTATGAGCAAATTGGTAGATTAATAAATAGAAATCATGCTACTATCATGCATGCTATTAACTGTTATGAGCCACTCTATAAGATGGATCATGATTTTAGGTATTTAGCTAATGCTTGCATTCAGACTATTAATGATGCTAACAGCAAGGAAGATTTGCCTAAAGACTTAGAAATTGAAAAGATTAAGGACATGCTAGAGCTGTGTACTACAGAAGAACTTAAGAAGATACACAAGTCTATTTACAGAAACTATATACCAACCCATGGCTAAAGACAAGAAATCATTTATTCTCTATTGTGATCAGAAGGCATTATTTGACCAATTGCCAGATGAAAAGGCTGGTCAGCTTATAAAACACATTTTTAAGTATGTCAATGATGAAAACCCAGAGACAGAGGACTTAGTCATAAATATTGCTTTTGCTCCAATCAAGCAACAATTTAAAAGAGATTTAGATAAGTACGAAGCTATACGAGAGCGTAACAGACAAAACGCACGTAAGCGATGGGATGCGACCGCATGCGACCGCATACCAAACGATACCAAAAATGCCGATAATGATAATGATAATGTAAATGTAAATGTTAATGTAAGTGATAATGATATAACTACTAAAAGAAAAATTAAAAAAGAAAAAGTAGAGTTAGTTTATCCTTTTACATCTCCAGAATTTTTTAAGGCATTAGATAATTGGTATTTATACAAACAAGAGCAACACCGCTTTAAGTTTAAGTCTGATAGATCACACCAAGCATTTTTAAAACAGATAAGTAAAGATTTTAACTCTGATCATGAAGTCATTGAAGCCATAGAGTATTCAATGGCTAATGGTTACAGAGGCATATTCAAACCCCAAAAACCACAAACAAATGGAAGTAAAAACAACCAAGTACAGTATAATGAGCAACTCAAAAGAAAACTCCTTAACGACCTTACAGCATAGTGACAGTAGGTCATTAGTTAAAGTGGAGGACTGTATTAATAGCACTATGCCTTCTCTGGCTAAGATCAAAAGAAAAGAAGGAGAAGAAAAGACCTTAAGCTTTATTAAGCTTGAGCTTATTAGACTTAATGAACTACTAAGCCTTAAAAGACCAATGACAGAAACACAGATAGACTTCACAGCCAAAGCTATTTTAGATGAATTCTGGATGCTTAATGTTTCTGATCTAAAGCTAGTGTTTAAAAACATACTAACTGGCAAATGTGGCAACCTATACGAATCACTAAATCCTCCTAAAACACTTTCAATCTTTAGAGATTACCTAAGTGAGAGAATGAATGTAGGAGCTGAAATGTCAATGAGACAACACCAAGAACACAAACAATTTTAAACCCCTAAAACTCAAAAACAATGAAAAAATTATTCAATCCAACAGTAGATAATCAAGTAGACTTAGAACGTTCAATTTTAGATTTAAAGATTAATAAAAATAATCTAGTTAATGAAAAAATAAAAATACAATCAGAGCTTACATCCGTAAAAGAAAATTTAAAAAACCCTAACTATGAATTAATAGACTATGATGATTTTTCAGAAAATAAAACTAATCTTTTAAATAGACTTTATCAATTAGAAAATGACATCAAAAAAATAAATATTGATATTAAAACAAAAAGAAAATTACTAATAGCAATAGATGCAGAACTAAAAAATAAAACAAATAAAGAGCTTTATAAAAATAAGTTGTTAGATGGCATTATAGATCTTAAAGTCAAATATCAAAAATTTTCAGGAGACCACACAAGAATATCTAGTTTAAGAGCTTTAGCATCTGATTTTACAATTCAATTAGAAAACATTATTAAAACAGTATAAATGAAAAAGAAAAGATCACTTGACGAACTAAGGCAAGTAAAAGAATACTACAAGCACCCTTATCAGTCTAGTGAATCTTTAATAAATAAAATAACAACCCTAGTAGAAGGAAACCCTAACAACTACACACTAGGTGAAGAAGTTAGGAAGCTAATACTTAAAAACAAATAAACATGAATACAATAATAGTAGGAACAGTAAAGAAGATAAATAAAGTACAAACATTTACCAATAAGAAAACAGGTAATGAATTTATAAAATGTGAAGTGATCATAGACCAAAATAAGAATTACAAATCTGCTCTATGTATAGAATTTCACATGGACAATATAGACCTAGTTCAAAAGCTAGAACTAGAAAAGGTATATGAGTTCTACATTAATGCAAGTTCTAAAGAATGGACTGACTCCAAAGGAATAGTAAAACATTTTACAAGTGTAGACTGCTGGAAAATAGTAAAACTAGACCAACCTGAAAAACAAAAAGCTATTCCTGTGGGTGAAGAAGCTGACGATTTACCTTTCTAATGGAAATGCTTTACTTCTGGATATTCATATCACATGCTGCGGCTTTTTGCTTAGGTATATGCATCTGTAGAATCTTACAAATAATTAAAAACTAAGTGTTGAAAAGTAAAAAAAGCATTTTAACACTTTAGCCCATACTAATTTGTAATTTTATTCCGCATGGTCACGACTATATGTTGTGGCATACTCGAAACAATATCAAAATCGTGGAAACAAGTACAAGGCTGTTAAGCAGACGTTTAACGGACGTACATATCATTCTAAAAAAGAGGCCGCTTACGCTCAACAATTAGAACTTCGCAAACTAGCTGGCGAAGTAAAAGAAATAAAACCCCAACACAAGCTACCCCTGTATGTAAATGATAAACTCATTTGCAACTACTATATCGATTTTAAAGTCACCCTAACTAATAACACCATTGAACTTATAGAAGTCAAAGGCTTTTCAACTGATCTCTTTAGAGTAAAGTGGAAACTAACCGAAGCACTACTGTACGCTGGACAAATTAAAGGAGAAGATCCAGAGATAACCAAATTAATATTAGTGAGGTGAACAATGATGAAGTGCTGAGTAAACTATATAGGAAACATACTACATGGCTAATGATGGCAGAAAAGATGCTTCCTCAATATAGAATTAAGACCGCAGAAGATGTGGTCCAAGATATGTATTTAAAAATTTATGAAAAATTAAAGGAAAAAAAGTTAAAAGCTGCGGATATAATTATAGAGGGGAAGCCACACTATGGTATTGTCTACACAACCTTACACGATTTGACAGTAAATATTTATAGAAAAGAAAAGCCTAGCTATCCCATTACAATGGATATTGAGGACAAAGCCTCTGAGAGTGATGCTGAGTTCTATGAGAAGATAGATAACGTAGTAGACAGCTTCCAATGGTTTCACAAGAAGATGTTTAAGCTATATGCTAAAGACTTCCAATCAATAAGGAAACTATCTGATGCAACTAAGATCAGCTATAAGACTGTATTTAAAACAGTCAAAGCATGTAAAGAAGAAATAAAAAAACAACTAAAAAATGAAAAGTAATAATACTTCAAGAGGTGTAGGAGATACTATTGACAAGATAACCACAGCAACAGGAATTAAAAAAGCTGTTAAGTGGATGTTCGGAGATTCATGTGGATGTGAAGAACGAAGACAATGGCTTAATGAGAAGCTACCTTATAAAACACATGAATGCCTCACAGAAGATGAGTACATGTGGTGTAAAGGATATTTTAACACGTTCAGAAATGTAATAGCCAGAGACGAACAGCTCAAGCTTCTAGAGATTTACAATAGAGTATTTAAAAAGAACAAACAAACTTCTTCATGCAGTTCGTGCGTGAAAGATTTATATAACCAAGTAAAACAACTATTTGATGCTTATGAAGAAAGTGAACAAGAACACCAAGAATAAACTAAAACAATACCTATCTAAACAAGACAAAGAAGAAGAACCAATAGACTACATTTCAAAACATGAAAGCTATCACAACCAAACTATATAAAATAAAAAGCAATCCTAACAATCCAAGATTAATTAAGGATGATAAGTTTTATAAACTAGTTAAATCAATTAAAGAGTTTCCAGAGATGTTAAAGCTTAGGCCAATTGTGGTGAACGATGACATGATTGTGCTAGGTGGTAACATGAGATTAAAAGCTTGCAAAGAAGCTGGGCTAAAAGAAGTGCCAATTATAAAAGCAAGTGAATTATCAGCAGAACAACAGCGAGAATTTATAATCAAAGACAATGTTGGCTTTGGAGAATGGGACTGGGATTTTATAGCTAATGAATGGGATGCAGAACAGCTTGATGATTGGGGTTTAGATTTGCCTGTTGATTTTAATGTAGTAGAAGAAGAAGCAGAAGAAGATGACTATGTAGAACCAGAGAATTTAAAGGTTGACGTTGTGCTTGGTGATTTAATAGAGATTGGAGAGCATAGGTTACTTTGTGGAGATAGTACAGACTCCGACCAAGTGGCTAAGTTAATGAATGGGGATAAGGCTAATATGGTTTTTACAGATCCCCCTTACGGAGTTAGTTATGAGGGGGGGCATAATGCTAAGAAAAGAAAAGGGATTGAGAATGACACTTTAAAAGATGTAGACTTATCGGATTTATTTAAGGACAGTTTAAATGTAGCTTGTCTTTTTACTGAATCAAATGCCCCTTTCTATATTTGGTACGCTTCGCGTAAATCTATGGAGACTTACGAAGGGCTTAGTCATACGTTATTAGAAGTCAGGGCAGTAATATGTTGGTACAAGGTAAATAGTGGATTAGGTGCTTTTATGTCCCAATACATACTTAATTATGAACCTTTGATATATGCTCACAAGATTGGAGAATCAATACAATGGTTTGGGCCTACTGATGAAAAGACAATATGGGAGCTAAAGAATGACCAAAAAAATAAGTTGCACCCTACACAAAAGCCAATCGAACTACCTGAGAGAGCAATAAATAACTCATCAAAGCAAGGTCAGATAATATATGACGCATTTTTAGGAGGTGGCTCGACAATGGTAGCAGCACACCAACTAAAACGCAAATGCTATGGAATGGAGCTTGATCCTAAATACTGTCAGGTAATAATAGACAGAATGCAGAAACTTGATGACACTTTAGAAATAAAAATAAACGGCAAAAGTTATGGCAAATAAAGAAAACATAAAACCGTATGAGTTTAAAAAAGGGCAGAGCGGTAATCCTAAAGGAAGGCCAGTAGGAAGTAAGAACAGAAGCACCATTGCAAAAAGGTGGCTTGAAACAACTGAGAAGTTTAAAAACCCTATCACAGGTGAAATAGAAGAACTAACTCAAGAAGATATTGGAACACTTGCCTTAATTAAAAAAATGCGATCAGGTGACGTTAGGGCTTATGAATCATTAATGGATTCAGCCTTCGGAAAGGCAGTACAAACTAATGACATTAACGTCAATAAAGACGGGCCACTATTTATGGAATGAGACCTAGAAGAACTACAGCATTTTTTAAACTCAAAGAACTTAACGAAAGAATTAGAATAGTAAGAGGCGGTTCTTCCGCAGGCAAGACTATAGCTATTTTATGCTTGCTTATTCACTATGCAGGAACAAATAAAAACAAAGAAATAAGCATAGTATCTGAATCCATACCACATCTCAGAAGGGGAGCACTAAAAGACTTCTTAAGCATTTTAAAAGCTTTAAATAGGTATCAAGAAAAGAAATTCAATAGAAGCACTTTAAAATATACATTTGACACAGGTTCCTACATAGAGTTCTTCTCAACTGATCAGCCTGACAAACTAAGGGGAGCTAGAAGAACAGACCTCTATATCAATGAGTGTAATAATGTTCCATTTAGTAGCTATCAAGAATTAGCCATTAGAACATCAGAAACGGTGTGGCTTGATTATAACCCTACTTCCTTATTCTGGGTAGACAAAGAACTTGTAGATCAACCAGACACAGACTTTATCACATTAACATACAAAGACAATGAAGCACTTCCTGAGTCAATAGTTAAAGAACTTGAAAAGGCAAGAGATAAAGCTAAGACATCTTCATATTGGGCTAATTGGTGCAAAGTGTATTTAGACGGTCAAATAGGAAGTTTAGAAGGTGCTTGCATTCCAGACTGGAAAGAGATAGATGCTGTGCCTGTAGAAGCTAGACTACTAGCACATGGAATGGACTTTGGTTATTCTGTAGACAGTACGAGTATAGTCTCACTATACAAATACAATGAAAGCTACATATTTGACGAGGTACTCTATAAAACAGGAATGCTAAATAGAGACATTTCAAACTACATCAAAAACAATAATATAGAGGGCTATATCTATGCAGACTCAGCAGAGCCTAAGTCAATAGCTGAGATCAGACAATATGGCCATGATATATTTCCAGTTACTAAAGGCAGAGACTCTGTGGTCTATGGTATCAATCTTATTAATCAGAATGAAGTATATGTCACTAGAAGAAGCAAAAACCTAAAAAAAGAATTAGAGGGCTACATATGGTTAAAAGACAAACAAGGAAACACTTTGCAGAAGCCTAACCCCATGACAGGAGACCATGCAATAGATGCAGCTAGGTATTGTATGATGATGGTATTAGAAAACCCCAACAGAGGAAACTACTATTTATATTAAAAACGTGTATATCAATTTAACCTTTTTAACGGATAACTAATATGAAGATCAAGATAAACATCCCCGAGAAGCTAAGCGAAATGACTCTAGGTCAATACCAAAATTGGCTTAAAGTCTCAGAAGGTAAGGAGTTAGATACCTTCCTTCAGCAAAAGATAGTTGAGATTTTCTGCGGCATAACACTTAAAGAAGTGATGCAAATTAAAGCAAGTGATATAGATAGGCTTGTGACAGACATCTCAAACATCTTTGTAGAAGAACCCAAGTTCATTGACAGGTTTGATTATGCTGGTAAAGAGTTCGGCTTTATACCTAAACTCGATAACATTAGTTTTGGTGAATATGTAGACCTTGACACATACCTTCAAGATTGGCAGCTAATGCACAAGGCAATGGCTGTTTTATTTCGCCCTATAACACTAAAGCGAAAGGATAAATATTTGATTGAAGATTATGAGAGTGCTGAGAAATATGATTTGAAGTGCATGCCTTTAAATGTAGTATTTGGCTCACTTGTTTTTTTTTATCATTTAAGGAACGAATTGCTGAAACATATCCTGAACTATTTGGAGAATCAAACGGAGATCAAAGTTTCTCAAAAGCTGATGGATTCTCTAAAAAATGGGGCTGGTATTGTTCCCTTTATGGACTTGCACAAGGCAACATTTTAAAGTTTGATGAAATAACTAAACAGAAATTACACAGGTGCTTACAGCAGTTAGCATTTGAAAAGGACAAAGCAGAACTACAAGAGCATATGCTTAAAGCAAAAACAAAGAGATGAAAAGATCAGATATACTAAAAGAACTGATGGAAAGGGAGATACTTGACAAAGATGAGTATATCATTTTAGCAGATGGCTTTGAGCCTGCATTTATGGGTATATCAGCACAAAAGCCTAAGAGAGTTATATACGACTATTGGAAGTGCTTAGATGTAATCATAAGAAGGGACAATGCAGAATTTGACGAGGCTCTTGACTGGCTTGATGAGTTCATAGAAGAAGAACTTGGTGAGCATGCACCAATATATATAAAACAAATATGAAAAGCTTTTATAACATTATAGACACCATTAAGAAGGTAGTAAACGAAGAACCATTTAACAGCAATGTGAGCTTTGGTGATATTGCGGACATTGACCTAAAGAAACAAAGCATATTCCCTCTAGCTCACATATTGGTTAATAGTGCTACGATCAATGACAATAACATCAGCTTTAATGTCACCCTGTTTTTAATGGACTTAGTAGACGTAAGTAAAAAAGCAGATACAAGTTTGTTCTTAGGCAATGACAATACACAGGATGTCTTAAACACACAGATAGCTCTAGCAACAAGGGTAACAAGAGTGTTACAAAAAGCTAGTATTTATAAGAATGAATTTGAGTTGGCATCTACTGCAAGCTGTGAGCCTTTCAATGAAAGATTTGAGAACAACCTAGCTGGATGGGCTATAACATTTGACATAATAGGAAAAACTGAAATGACTTACTGCTAATGGGAAAGTTTGAAGAAGCATTAGAGAAATACGCTAAGTATGTAATACAGCAATCAAGGAGTAACTTGACTAAAGCTAAAAAAGGCGGTGGCAAGCTGTACAACTCTTTGCTGTATCAGATAGACGCTCCTAGAGTAAAGTTTTTATCTGAGGACTATGGGGTTTTTGTAGATCAGGGTGTAAGAGGTGACAACCCTGCAAAGGTTTCACCCAATGCTATAATAAAAGGACAACAAGCACCAAACTCAAAATTTAGATTTGGGAGTGGTAAGTCTCCAAAAACATTCAAGCAGTTTGTCAATAAAATGTCTATTTGGGCTAAGGCCAAAAACATAAGATTTAGAGAGTTTGTAACTGTTGATGGCAAAAAAAAATCAACTGGGAGATTTGTTAGAGGCAATTATAAATCGATGGGCTATGTAATAGCGAGCAACATATACAATAGAGGAATAAGACCAACAATGTTTTTTACTAAGCCATTTGAAAGAGGATTAGAGCTTTACGGAGATGAGATAGTAGAAGCATATTTAGAAGATAATTTAAGAACATGAGTACAATAATAAGAACAAGATCACCATTTTTTATAAGGACACCACAGGAGTCAAATAGCAATCTAAATTACTTTCAAGCTGTTGTGACTATTCATGGAGGTACTAGCGGCTCCACAACCATATGTGATGACCTCTATGCTACTTTCACTTTTAGAAAGAAACCACTGCCCAATGAGACAAGCGTAACATTTGAAATAAGTGAGATTGTAAATGATCATATAATACAAACATATGATGGTACATTAAGTAATTCAGCACTTACTCAATCTATATGGGTTGACGTGGTAACAAGTGCAAGACAGTCAAATGGAACTATAATAGGCTCGACAACTAGTACAAGTTATTTAGCACAGGAAGGCTTTAACAAGTTTAAAGAAGGTGTGAACTATACAACTGAAGCTTTGGTTATGCTAAGCGGCAGTTATTACGAATATCACAAGGGAAGCACATTAAGCTTGCCAATAAATAAAGAAAAGGTAGCTTCTGTAAGTTTTAAGTTTAATGGTTCAATCATAACCACAATTAACTTTACAGACAATGGAAACCAAAACCAGAAAATAGCTTATGCAAGTGTATCTACTTCCTCACAACAATATGATGAAGTTTTAATAGTTGATGTTAGTGAGAATCAAACTACGATTATTTTACAAGAGATAGAAGAATGCAAATATCCAGTTCAAAAGATTACTTTCTTAAATAGGTGGGGTGCTTTACAAGACCTATTCTTCCACAAGAAATCTACAAACAGCCTAGAGGCATCAAGAGAAAACTTTAACAGAAGCATATTTAAAGCTAGAAGTGTATCACTTGAAGATCCAGAAGAGGGCGAAGATTGCCAAGAAACAGTCACATTTAATACTTACAGCACTACAGCGCATGCTAAAAAAGTACACAATGCAAATGGCACAGAATCAGTAGTGCTAAATAGTGGCTTTGTAGATGAGCGCATGAACGTATATTTTGAGGAGTTAATGGTAAGTGAATATATGTGGCTAACTGATGACTCTAATGTCATTTACCCCGTATGTATTACAGACTCTAATTTCACTAAAAAGACTTCTTTAAATGATAGGCTAATTAACTACACTATGAACTTTGAAAAGGCTTTTGATTTTGTCAATAACATAAGATAATGCAAAAGGTTATTTTACACATACAGCCACAGCTTAGAAGCTCGACAGTTGTACAAGATTTTGTACAAGTTGACTTAATGGAGGAGGATCTTATTTCATTGACTCAGGTCATTCAAGATGTAAAAAGCATAGATAAAGTATTCACAGACTTTAGCAAAACCTTTAATCTTCCTGCAAGCAAAACAAATAATAAGCTGTTTCAATATTGGTATAATCCAGATGTGGAGGGTTTTGATAATCAGGTAATGGCAAATGCTAGAATAGAGCTGAATCACTTTGCATTTAAAGAAGGTAAGATAAGATTAGAAAGCGTTACAATGCGTAATAATCAACCATCATTGTACAAGGTTACATTCTTTGGAAACACAGTAAAATTAAATGATTTAATAGGTGAAGATAAAATAGAAAACTTAAACTGGTTAAATAATTTTAACCACGAATTTTCAAATACAAATGTC
>Ga0160423_10001874_pt1 | contig 17594 bp, 9 predicted proteins | sample CRUFie14St8metaG_FD_108191 | JGI IMG/M metagenome (GOLD analysis project Ga0160423, IMG submission 108191) | Marine microbial communities from the Costa Rica Dome - CRUD Field 142mm St8 metaG | ecosystem: Environmental > Aquatic > Marine > Oceanic > Photic zone | place: Costa Rica: the Eastern... | reverse complement strand
ATCGCCAGCGGCGTCGTCCCCCGGACGCAAAAACCCGAAGGATCAATGGCTGTGATTGTCCGTCCCATCACTCCAAAGAGCGACAAGGAAAAGGCGAAGGAGATATTCTATGTCAAGCTCCGGGCCGAGGCGGACCAGGGACTAATGGACCAAGGAAAGGGGAAACTCCATATCGGCTTCCACCTTGACCCTCTCCATACGGTGCACTGGAACAACCTTGCAGATCCTCTCTATTTCGAATTCAAGACCCCCAAGGGAATCAAAATGACCACAAGCAAAGGGTCCGCCCCTAAGGTCAAGGCCCCCTCGGACATTGATCCACGCGAGTTTTTAATCGAGGTCGATTCCTCCGCTGGACGAATTGAGCAACCCCTCGAATTGGAGGTCTCCTATTTTGCCTGTGATGACGAGGAAGGCTGGTGCCGGGCGGTCACCCATCGCTACGAGATAGAACTCAGGCGTGACCGGGATGCCGGTTCGGTACGATCCTCCGGAGGCGGCAGGGGTTTTGACAGACGCCAGCGACCTGGCGGACGGGGAGGATTCGGTCAACGCCGCCGACCTGATGTAGGGCAGATGCTGGAACGAATGGATACCAACGGAGACGGGGTCATCGCCCTTGAGGAGGCACACGGACCGATGGCCGACCGCTTCAAGGTGATGGATACTGACGAAAACGGTTCTCTCAGTAAAGAAGAGCTACAAAAGCACTTTGAACGCCGAGGCAGCCGCCGTTAAGCCTCCTTGAATCTACTTGGTTTTCAACTCCGGCATGGGGCCGTCTCCTGTGGACTCGCCCCCGAGAAGCCATCCTAGGTTAAACCGGACCATATGGGCACCCTTGATGGGGTCGTGCTCATAGAAGAGATAGATCCACCCCTCCGAGGGAGTCTCTCCCCTCCCGGCGGCCAGCGATGAGTATCCACTTCGGCCCGCGTCTACCAACCTCTTGAGAGGCCAGGTCCGCCCCCCGTCAAAACTCGCCCATACGGTAACTCGCTCGCGGTAGGCGGCTTCGGTATCGAGGTTACTGAAAAGAAGGATGTCGCGATCTCTCAACGGCAACCGGGTCAATCCTCCCATGCAACCGTAAGTTCTCCCCTGATCCCCGTCCGGCAGCACATCTATGATGCGCCATTTCTTCCACGTCACCCCCCCATCGTCGCTCCACGCCTCCCGTCGCCTTTTATTCCGCGGCCGTTCAGACCAGTGCACGCGCGAGTTATAGTAAATGCGCCCATCCGATAACTCCACAAGAGTCGCCTCCCCCGTCCCCTTTTCAGGAAAAGGGCTGCTCGTTCTCCATGACTTTCCACCGTCGTCACTGTAGATTGCATTGGTGTACTGCAGGGGCCATTCCGCGCCACCTCCATTGGGTCCATAGTAGCGAGTCGGTCGCAGCAGGCGCCCCTTATGCTTCCCATGAAGCAGCGTGATACCGTGTTCATTCATGTGCATGGAAGGAGTGTTACCGTTTGTGTCCTTCCCAATCACCGTAGCTTGCACCCGCCACGTTTTACCATCATCCCGACTGCGATACACAGTCAATGGTGCCGGCGGTTGCCGGTCCTCCACAAAGACCAGGAGATCCCCTGAATTCTCATCAACTGTGGTGCCTCCACCATGGTAACCCTTTTCAGAGACCGTAATGGCTCCACCCCACGTCCTGCCTCCATCCTCACTACGGCGCACCACAACCCCATCATTACCCCAGACCGCAGCCACCGTGCCCCGGGTCGTCACCACTATATTAGGATAGCGCTGGTCATCGAACAGGCGCTGTTTTTCGAAAACTGGTTTTCCGAGGAACGCTTCCAACCCGTCATCGGCACGGGAGGCAACCGATAATCCAGTAACAACAAGCAGGGCGGTGACTACCGATCGCAAATGGTTCATTTCTGCTAACACGTTGGTTCTCCCGACTTTATATTCCATCTCTTTCGAGCCTCACGAAAATCAGAAGATCTCAGGCGGCTATCGCTGAATCACGGCCGCGTCACCGATAGTATTCCACCGGGTGCGGGCTAACTCCCAGCTTCTCGTAATTAAACCCGGCCTTCAGTGGGTTATAATCGCCGATGATGGCAATCGATCTGTCCGCCTTGATTGCTTTTTCCATACCTAACCCCCAGTAGACGGCGTTTACCGTGATTCTTCGCACTCCATCATTTTCCAAGTCCATCGCGGAGCCCATGGTGAAATGAAATATTCTGGATTCCAGGCCCTTGTTCCCGGTCCATGTTTTCGTCCAGGCGACCGGCAATGGCTCCTTCTTGGTATTGGGTGGAGCGTCCTTCTCAAGATTTATCAATGGCTGACCGAGGACCAGAGAATCGCAATTTTCCGGGAAGGGATGCCTGTCATTATGACAGCGATAGACGTCGGACGTTCCCCAGATATCGCCGACTCCGGTAAGAATAGGATGTTTCCTCTTCTCAGGAACGATCACTCCACGTGTTGCTTCCCGATGCCACCCCCCGTGATGCCCCATGAAAGTGCCACCCAACAGCATACGTAGAGAAACGTTTTTACCTCCCTTCCTGTATTTGAAGCTTCCCCAGAAACCATGATTGGCAGTTCGTAGAGCGATGAGAGGTTTTCCTGAATCAAAGTAGTCATAGAAATGCTGCATCTGAGCTTCAGGGAGATGCATGAAACGCGAGATCCAGATTACGCAATCTGCCTTTTCCAGGTGATCAAGACCCGGAATATTATGGCGCTTTTCTTTGTCTTTGAATGGAGCTGGGACCGTTGGGTCGACTTCCCCTTTTTCGTTCACGGAAAACAGAACGGTGCAATCAAAGCCATGATGACTGGAGAGAACTTTCGCCAGCATTGGCATGGATTGTTCACTGCGGTACTCCTGCTCAGCAGCAATCAGGACAACATGCTTCCCCTTTCCCGGCCCATTTGACCCTGAATAGGTTAACCAAAGGTCCCCCGGAGCAGGATGTCCCTGCTGAGCATCCAAGTCATTGAGCAAAAAAGTAGAGAGCAGAAGCAGTAGAAACAAACGGGTCATACTGATTGGAAGAATAGGTTTTGTGGTCTAATTCATTGCAGCGAGCGCGTCAGCAAAGGCTTTGCCGATCTGCCCAAGAATTTTAGCTGATCCCAGGTAATGATAGGCCGCATTGGAAACGCCAAGCTCCAGGATCTGCAGCTCTTCCTTGGTAAACAGCTTGGCATTGAAATCAGCAAGGGCCTTGTCGCGTTGTTCCCGGTTGAGTGATTCATCGTTTGAAAGCTCGCGGCGTTTGGCGTTAATCTTACTACGACGATCGACCAGTTCGGAGAGCTCTCCATCCCAGTAATTTTCAGTCCGCACGGCAGTAACGTTACCCCTGAATTCTGGCAAGTTGGCTGGCGCTGCCATAGCCTTACGAAATTCACCGTGAATATCAGCGTAGCGTTTCTGGTCCGGACCATACTTGGAGATGGGGCCACCCGCCCCCATCACTCCGATCACAAACGGCAACTTCGGAGCTTTCAAATCCTTACGCACGTCACGTATGAAATGCGCGAGATTACGGCTGTAGGCATCGTAACTTCCCACCTGTCCCCGCGAGGGATAGGTTCCCGCATCAACCATATCGTTCCAACCTTGAAACCAGATAAAACCCGATAACTCGTAGCCGGACTTGGCATCATAATCTGGATACACGCGTTGAATGTCACCAAGCACCTTGCGGATATGCTCAAGCATGGCCCGGTAATACACCCCTGTAGAGTTGACTTTTTCCTGGCGCACCTCCGCCAGATTCCTATCTCGTTTCTTAAAATTCTCGATTTGCTTGTCGTTGAAAACATAGGGGCCCGCACTGGGTGGCCGGAAGTCGGTGTTCAGCGACTTGCCGCCCCATGCAGTCTTGATTAAAAGGACTGGCTCACCGACGTGCTTTTGCATGGTGATGCCGAAAGTCAGCTCTGGACCGATCTTGGGGTCACGGCCACCCGCACCATACCCAACGGTGAGCTTCCCCTCCTTAACCCCGGATTCCTCGGCTATCTCAATGGATGAAATCCAAATCTGATCATGAACCTTGGCCGATCCATCGGCATTCTGAATCGCCTTCAGCAAGGGCACCGTTTTCGCATCCATTGCCAGGTGCCCCAAGGTTCGCTCGGCCGCATGCCCCTGCATATTTGATTGGCCAACCAACAGGTAGACTTTCAGTGGCTTAGCCCACAGCGGGCACGAGGCAGCCCACAGGGCAACAAGACTGATCAGGGTTACTTTCATGGTTTCGGTGTATTAATGGGAGCCAACTTCAGGTGTTTGTGCATAATTTCACGAACGGGCGGATGGATGGCCTTGCGATCAAAGAAGAACGGGTCAGCTCCATGACTCGCAGGCTTATTCATGTCGATCAGGCTCCTGACAAAGACGTACATGTCGTTGGTAGGAATTCCATGTCCTGCCATTACCTTAGCAGCAATGGCGTTATACTCGATCTCGGTTCCCTTGGTGAAGACGTTGGTGGAAGAATGCCGGATGGGGGTAGTACTTGCCCAGACAAGCTTGGCCCCCGTCGCCTTGAGGCGGGTAACGAGCGCATGAAGATTTTTTTCATACTGTCTGGGATCCGTAGTACGGATGCCTCCCGCATGCTGCGGCATCACCCGAAAGGCCTTCACACCCGGGACACGGTGAATCAGGTCTCCCAGGCCGCAATTGAAGTGGATTAGATCCCATCGACCATCCCCAAGTTGGCGGTCGATCAGCTCCAAGGCAGTGGTTGAATTCCACACCTCACCGGGCTTCATCCCCGGGAAATTCACTTCTGCTTTGCCCTTCAGCTCTTTTCGCAGTTCATTGGCAGGTTGCTGATAGATCTGGTCACCAAGGATGAGAACGCGCGGCAAAGCGCTTTCCTCCGCCGTGATTCCCTCACTCAAGAGGAACGCCAAGAAAATCGCAATCCAGCTGATACTCCGCATCATCACGCGAGCACTTCAGGCATGGGGCCAGTGCTGTCAGCAAAGGATTTCACCGGAACGTCCACCGCATGGAGCATGGAGACAAACAGGTTAGCCAATGGTACTTTCTTCTCGCCTTCGAAGGAATGCAACTGACCGTGCGCGAGCCCAAGCTTGTTTCCTCCTGCAAGGTGAATCGGATAGTTCTTCGTACTGTGTGAAGCATGGGGATGAGCCGAACCCCAGAGCACAACCGTGCGATCAAGCATGTTGCCCTCTGCCTCGGGAGTATCCCTGAGTCGTTGCAGAAAATAAGCATGCTGCTCAGCCCTCCACTGGTCCCATCGTCCTGAGTAATCTACGGGACGCTTGTGAGCAATGTCGTGAGTGGCTCCTTTGTAACCAAGGACATAGGTGGCGTAGTTCCACAGCTCACTATTGCTCGAATTTTCGCTTTCAAGCATAAGTGAGGCGAACCGCGTGGAATCTGTCTGAAAGGCCAGATACACCAGATCATACATGCAACGGATGTATTCCTTGGGGTCTTTGTGCGAAGCCGCAAGATTGAGCCCCTTGGTATTAACATCCGGCAATGGCTGGTGCGTCCATTTGCTAGTACGCTCCACGCGGTGTTCCAGAGCTCGGATCGATTCCAGATACTCATCGACCTTCCCCTGATCCTCGCGGCCGAGACGATTTTTCAGGCTACGGCTTTGATCCATCAATAAATCGAGAATACTGGCCTCGCGTTTGAGCCCTGCACGCACCTGTTCAACCCCATTACCAGCATAAGGGCTGAAAAGCCGATTGAAAATCTCCTGCGGCTTATCCATGGACGGAATTGGTCGGCCGGGGCCGCGGTGAGAAAGCGTCTTGCTCCGTCCATAGGAGCCCGTTCCGCCCTCAGTGCCCAGCACCATGGAGGCATATCGAGTCTTGTTTCCGTGGACGTTGGCAGCGACTTGATCGATCGAGATACTGTTCGTCTTCTGGTTACCCACCATGTCTGCGCCGGTAGCAAAGACATCGCCCGAACTATGGCCTCCAAGAGCCCAGCCGCCGGCATGATCCAGACCCCGGTAGTAACTCACGTAATCCTTGAGCGGCTCAAAGGGCTTGGAGGATTGGTTAAAGCTGAGTGGTCCCGCATCCCGACATGGCCACCAGCTCCAATCGTGGTGCGGCATATTCGGGTTGGGAATGCCTGCCGGACCATTGGGCATGTAAGCACCATAGGAGAAATAACTTACCAGCATTCTCTTTGGCATAGCCCTCGATGGAGCAGCCCAGCTCATTCCATTAAGAAAGGGCAGGGCCAAGGCGACACCGCCCCCCTTCAGCATTTCACGTCTATTCAGATGCCAGGCTTTCGGTTTCATATTCAGCTCAGTTCACTTACTCGCCGTTCCGCTGAACACACGACTCTGGCAAATTGCGATAATCATGTCGAGTAATCGGTAATCATTAACAGCCGAGACCTCAATCAGTTCTCCCACCACAAAGCGGTCGAGGGTAGTCAGTTTCCGACCAATTCCATAACTGAGTAACCGGCGCAAAATGTTTTCAGCAATATCGTTTTTCCGATGCTCGAGGAGGTAGTTTTTCAACCCCAACATTCCCTCGACTTCTGGCCCGTTGGGCACACGGGCAACAGCCTCGACCTTTTCGGTATTGATGCTCCTCAAATAAACCGTGTATCCCGCAAGATCGCCGTGGGCTTTTTCGTTGAAACCGCTGACGCGTGCACCTTCCTTGGGGACGAATGGCTGATACCTCCCAATCGCGTTGTAGTGCTCGAAAGGAATCCCCCAGGGATCAAGCCGGGCGTGACAGTCATTGCAACTTTCCTTTTGCCGGTGCTTGGCGAGAAGATCCTTGATGGTGAGGGCTTTCTCGGCGGATTCACCTACGGTGTCAGTAAGCGCCGGCACGTCGGCGGGGGGCGGTTTCACTTCATCGCCCAGGATCGCTTCCCGCAGCCAGACTGCGCGGTAGATCGGATGCGGAGCCGAGCCATTGGCATTACCAATCAGCACCGAGCCATGTGTCAGCAGGCCACCCAGTCGGTATTCAGGCTTTAAGGAGACGGCTCGAAACTGGTTTCCATCAACTCCTGGCACGCCATAATGCGCCGCCAGCGGCTGATTCAGCCATGCAAAATCAGAGTCCACAAGGCTGGCCACACTGGCATTCCGGCGAATTAACTCAGCCACATAGCCAGTCGTCTCCTCCAGCATGTAATCACGAATAGTGGGGCGGTAAGGCTGCTCCGTCCCCCTTCGCTCACCAGCTGAGACATAGTAGAGAAAGCGCGGAAAGAGCTGGTTGTTTATTGGAACGGTTTTCATTTTCGCCAGGCTCAGCCACTGCATGGTGAAGTTGCGGACAAAATCCTTGGAACGCTCATCGGCAAGCATGCGTTTCACCTCCTGCTTCATCACCTCCGACTCAGCAAGACGCCCCTCTGCTGCGAGTTTCAACAAGGCCGCATCCGGCATACTGCCCCAGAGAAAATACGATAACCTCGAAGCCAGCTCATCCGTGTGGCTGGTTACCTTTCCGTCGGCCACGGTGTGGTAGAGGAACTGCGGGGAAATCAATACCGTTGCCAGCGTCTCGCGCATGGAGGCCTCCAAGGTTTTCAATTCAGGATTCACCAGTTTGTAAATTCGGAAGAAGCGCTCCACTTCCGCCTTTGAGGCTGGCCTACGAAAGGCCCGTGAGACGAAGCGGTTAATAACCTCCCTCACGTAGGCATCGGGATCCTTCTCGCGCAAGGGTGAGTCAAACAGGATACGCGTGTGATGCTCAGGCGGCCAGACGTCTACGACGGGCGCCTCAAATTCCATCCAGTTGATCACCAAACGCGGCATGATCAGGTTGCGGTTACCATCATTAAGGGTACCATCGTCATACAAAACCTGCGGCGTAATAACTCGGCTGTCGGGCTGTCGCTTGCCGCGAATAACCCGCCCACGTTCGAGGGGAAAATTTTCAATGCGGCCTCGAAACTCATACACCTTGGGCTCGTCGACATTGTTCACCACGTATGCCTCTCCCACTGGCTCCACACGCTGGGTGGAACTATTCAGCTGAATGGTCTGTCCCAGGATGAGTCGCAGCTGTAAACCCTTCACCCCTGGTGGGAGAATCGCCGACGCCTGTAACCGGATCGCAAACTCTCCTGTTTGGGGAAAGCTCTTCAGTCCCATCCCACCCGCTGGAGAGTGCCGTCGGTTTCCCCAGACTCCGACTTCGTCAAGACCGAGACCCCGGTCCAGCCCATGCGACTGCCACTCCCGTCGCGCCGTATGAATCTCTGGCTCGGCCGGATCGACAATCGCACTCGCCATTACCTTACGGGCATTCTCCAGATAACGATCCACCTGCTCCGGGCCCAGCAGCATGAACTCGGCGGTGTTGTTGAATTGGTATGGTTTTTCCGGGTCCTTGGGCAGGTTGTCAGTCAGCTTGAGCCTGAATCCAATCAGGTCCCGGATCGTGTTTTCATACTCGTAATTGGTTAATCGCCGGACCCGCGGAACCACGACTTCTTCTCTTCCCTGCTCCACCACCTTCCTCAATTCAGACTCGATCCACTGGGTCACCGCTGCCACTTCAGTTTTGGCCGGCCGGTTCACCGCTTCTTCTGGCGGCATCTCTCCTGCTTTCAAGACGTCGAGGATCACCTCCCAACGCTTCAAATTTCTTTCTCCAGCCAGGTCACCATCTATATCATGCAAGGTGAACTGGCCCTTGGCCTTCTCCGGCCCGTGACACTTCACGCAGTTCGACTTAAAAAAAGGCGCTGCTATCGACTCAAAGCCCGCCCTTTCCTCGGGCGCTGCGTGAAGCTGCAGGACGCAGCTCAACAGGGCAACCCACGCCAACCCCCGGAGTATCATACCCTGAGGAACTGCTTGATCGGACCGGTCTGGCCATGTCCGAATCTCGTAAGCCCTGTATCAAGGGCTCCGTAGTGCTCAACAGGGTTACCATACGCATTAAGCAATGTCGTATAAAGGTTTCCCAGAGTGCTATGGCCTGGCTGCCCGTAGTTTGGGAGTCGAATGTAGCGACGCCGGAGGTCAACGCGGGCGTTGTCACCAGAGAGGATAATAAAGGGATATTCCCACCCATGGCTATGATGCGTCTCACCTCCATCGGGAAAATAAAAGACCATCGTATTATCGAACATTGTGCCATTACCCTCGGGCACGCTCTTGAGTCTCTTGACGATGCGGTCCATGAGGGTCATATGGTGCGTGCGCGCGAGCTCACGAATAGTCTCCGCATCGAGGCCGCCAATACTTTTGCCATGACCGACATCGTGCATATTGACCTTCTCACCCTCGATGCCAGGAATACCAGTATATCGGTGTCCCAGCTCATCAACCGTAAAGGCAACGACATTCGTAAGGCCGGAAATCAATGCCCCTAGCAGTACTTCGGTGTGACCAATTTGCCGGTCAAAAGTGCTCACTGCGGGATCCAGATACTTGGCGTCAAGCTGGGGAACATGCTTGCGGATGGTGCTGGCCATTGCATCGATCTTTCGGTTGCGCTCACGTATGACTTCTACGGAATCCGCGTAGTTCTGCACCTTGGCTTTCTCAATTCCGGACAATGAGTCAGCAATACTGCCCTCGTTACCCGCAATAAAATCAAGCACCCTGCGGTCGAGTTGATACTGGGTGCGCGCCTCGGGATCACTGGAGACGGACTTGAAAAGCTCCTGCAAGGCCACGCGGGGCGAACCAAACGCATAATTGGGCTGTTGCGGACCCCTTGCAGAAAACCCAGTAGCAACCCCATCAAGGCTGCCTCGTGCATTACCTCCCCCAAGCGGGAAACACGCCAGCTCAATGTGACCAGCGGGAGACGGAAACAACTTGGCCAACTCGAAATCAACCGTGGCCCACTTTATTGAGCTGGGACGTTCGTTCGCCTTGAACACACCAAGCGCTGAGCACCATGAGTGATGCCCTGTCGTGCACATCTTGCCGGAAACTCCCTGCAGGATGGTCAGGTTCTCGCGATGCTCTGCCAACGGACCGAGCCACTCGGGCAAATCGTGACCATCAAGGTCCGCATCAATCGCCTCCTTACGGTTCTCACACTCCATCGCCTTTTTATCAAGACTCGGGGGAACACACACGCGGGGCCACAGACCGTTGCCTCGATGCATGAAAATAAATCGTGTAGGTGGTCTCGGTGAAGCAGCGGCAAGCGAAGGCGCATTCAGGGCCGCCAGCGCACCGGCACTCAATAAGGATTGTTTCAGAAAATCTCGGCGACTGGTCATGGTTCCTGCGTGTTGTGTTTACGATACCGGAAAGAGTCCGAAGTTAAAAGAGACAGAATGACAGCTTTGAAACTTCCCTTGCTCTCAAGATAGGCCTGATCGGCATCGATCAGAGTCCGGGAGTCCGAAAGCATCTCGTTACGCCCCATATAAAAGCGGAACGCATGACGAATAATACTCTGGCGCACTCGATCGGATTGGGAAAGACGGTCTATCAGGTCAAAGGGACCGGCCACCTTGCCATCAAGCACAGGATCGCCTGTACCTGTAAGCTCACCAAGTGTGCTAACCGGTCTGGTCTTGTAGGTGGTGGCACCATTCTTCTTGCTGGGTTTGGCCAGCACATGCTCCTCGTACTCCAGCGGCTCCTGAAGGCGATAACGGCCAAAATCGTCAAAAACCTCAAAAGGCAATCCCAGTGGATTCATCTGCCGATGACATTTTATACACTCAGCCTTCTGGGTAACTGTCTCGACTCTTTCGCGAAATGTCTTGTGTGGGTCTTCCGGGACCTGAGCATCAACGGTGATTGGAATATCCGGGACGCGTCCAGCGAGGAGCTTTTCCCGAATCCAGCGCCCCCGCTTGATGGGATCAGTATGAAAATTAGACGAATGGGCAATAAGCCAGGCCGGGTGGGTAAGTAACCCTTTCCGATTCAGGATCGGAAAGGGCTGTTCGACCGGGTAATCCCAGAATTCTACATCATCTAATCCCTTATAGTTTTTAGACTCTACTCCCCCGTAGCGGAAAGGGTTCGGAGTAGGCGGCAGACTGTAGAACACCGAGTGATTGTAGTAGTATCCGTGCGCAAAGGAAGGCGTGGTAAATGGAGTGCGCCCCTTGCCAATCGTTTCCCCCCAGAAATACATGTGGCGAATGAATTCCCGTTTGGATTTTGCGCCTGACACTCGAACGGATTTCTTGGTCTTCAGATATTCCTGGTTATCCTCAATGATCTTCTCAGGATTCCTCTTCCAGTCCTTATTCCTAAAGTAGTGGTATACTTCCGTCCATTCCTCAATGACCTTGCGGCCTGTCTCGTTGTCCTTGTCGTGATATACGAAAAACTCCGCAGTAGTCAGTAGTCGCCGGAAGACATCCTCGTCCTGCTCAAGAAGCCTGTCGACAATGCGGTCGGCCTCCTTCACCAGAAAACCTGGAGTTCCAGCCGTACCACGTGAAGGGTTTTGCCAATAGCCATCACTTCGAGGAACGTCTTTGAATATTTTAATGGCATTGGGATACCCAAAGAATTCCCGGAAAAATCGGACCTGTTTTGGGTGCGTGCTTTGATGCGTTCGCATGTTCTTACCATTCAGGCTGGGATCAACTGGCCCGGCAAACCACTGATCATCTTCGAGCAACCTCGAAATCTCTCGCCGGAAATCCTCCTTGGTGGAGAGCCTTCCATTAGCAGCCGCGAGCCGGAGAGCATCATCAGGACCCCGGTCTCCCAGCGCATAGGCGATAGCGTTGGCCGCTTCCCGCGAGGTCAACTTCTGCCGTCCATCCTCATCTGAATGGCCGTCGCCAAACTCCATGCGATACAGGAATTCTGATTCAAGAAGCACGGCCGTCAACATCTGCTGCAACCCTGCGATATTGCCGCCAACTTCGATGGAAGAGCGAAGAAGTGACAGATATTTTTCCATTTCCCGATCCGTTGCTCCTCTTTGGAGGACAAGCTCAAACTGGCGCTGAATCGCCGCCGACATCTCCAATTTGTTCGGCATCTCCTCCTTGAGCACAATCGCCTCAAAAGCGGGGTCGGTCTCCCTCGGATACCATCGGTCCTGAGTGTTTAATGCACCCAGCAACGATTCCTTCCGGGGTGTCTTGAGTTGTGCCGCAAAGATTTGCTTCCCGGCAATCCACTTGGCGTTGCTGAGCATCACAAGCAAGTGCCCCCCGTCAAGAGCGGTCACATCGTAGTCACGCACTCCGGAATGATCGGGCAGGATGAAAGGATTGGTCACTCCGTGAAAATTGCGTGTCCTGAAACCGGACCGTTCGTGCTCATCCATCCGAAACACATCCATGATCCGCTCGTGGAATATCTGCGGACTTAACAGCCACCTCCTCGCCGGTGACCAAGCCTTCTCCTTTACCTCGCCACCGAACAGCTTATCGTGGTCTACATAGTTTCCGTAACCCGGGTAACGCAGCTTCTCCCTAAGACCTGAAGCATTATGTTTACCTAGTTCTTCGCCTACCCACGCCATGATGAAATCCCGGTCTTCCTCGCTTGGCTGATCCTTTTTCCTTGGTGGCATTTGCTTCAAGAACAGTTGCTCCTGAATACGATTTAATAACTCCAGCCTTGCCTCCAATGCCATGCCCCCAAGCTTGTCGAGGCGCACATCGCCTTTCTGCGAATCTTCTCCATGACAGTCCATGCAGTAAGCTTCCAGCAGGACCCTTGCCTTAGGAGAGAAATCCTGAGGACTGTCTGCTGCCGAAGCAGGTCCGCCCACCATGAACAAGGTCATGGCGGCGAAGCAGGAAACACGAAAATTCATTCTGATCACTGTGCTAATTGTGCCAACTCAACGGCAATCTCCTTCAGGCTCTTAGGCCATTGTTCGAAGGCAATGCTCCTCGCCCCGGGAATTTCTGGAACAGTGATCCCCTCAACAAGAGATTGCGCTGGCTGTGCATACAGGAACCGTAGCTCCGACTGACCATAAGTCTCGGGTAAACTCCGGGCATAGATTTCCAGCTCAGCAGCATATTCCCCAGGATTTTCGCCAATGTTGCCTTCGGATGGCACCCAGATCACCCCCGAGACGGCCATCGGGGTCAGCGGACTCACACACCAGTTATAGGCATAGGTTGGTATGGTATCCTGAGATACTTCTTCTCCCTTTCCGGGCTCGGGAAATGCCGGCGCCTGTAGCGCAAAGGTAGCAGAACTAAGCCCCTGTCGATCTGATTCCCGGATGTCTCGGGCAAATTTTTTAACCTCCGCGATATGTTCAGCCGCCGCTTTCCGCGCTACTGCGGAATTCGGATATTGAAGAAACAACTCGTTGAGACGAGCCCGGAAAGCCGGGCTATCCAGATCCTTCACCCCTCGAAAAGAAGTCCACGACAAAGGAGACGCAAGCTGACGATTACGTCCTCCCTGTCCGGATGACATCGTGATAAACCCCTGTGGGATGCCAGGACGCTTGAGGGCCTTGGCGAACTCATAGGCAAACATGGTGACTCCGCTGCCTTCCTTAGAGTAATCGGCCGCCAGCCAATGGGAGCGGTATTTGCCGCTACCTGTCTCGAAACGGCGCTTTCTCGGAGTAGGGAAACTACTGGCCTTTGTCTTTTTGCAAAACTCCCTCACCAGAGGCATCGTCTCTGGCATCACGATCTCCTTGGCGCGCCTGTCGTAAGGCCACTCGGTGGACAGGAGCGTGCTGCCCGTCAGATACCAGACGTCCCCCACAAGAATATCCCTGACCGTGCGATTGAAGCCATGACTGGAGGTGATCTCAAGCGTGATCGGCTCAGCCGAGGCCTTGCGCGGAGGGAAGCTCACAGTCCACTGCTCCAAGTCGTTGGGTGAGACTGTTTGGGTAACTCCATCCAGGCTGACGGTAACCTTCACGCCCTTGTTCACGTGCCCCCAGATCTTGATCGGATGATTTCGCTGCAGAATGACTCCATCCCGGTAATACTCCGCCACCTGCAGAATAGGGTAGTCGGGGTCCGTCCAGCGCGCATACTTTGCCTTCAGGGCAGCCGCTTTTTCGAGGTCGTCCTCCTCAAAGATGAACTTACCGTCAATCGCGGCGAAGGGCGTCGCGGGCAACCCTGCCCTGTTGTAGAGGTTCGAATTCTCGGGAACCGCGCTGTAGGCATATTGAACTCCAACGGGGGAAGGCACCTTTCCGGAGGTTACCTCCACCAAGTCTCCCACAATCCTAGCATCTGCCGGGTGCCATTTTCGATCCTTTCCACAAAGCCGGAAGTGATTAAGTGCGGCCTCCGGAGCCGGCCTTGCTGGCTCGATGTATTTTCCCGGTTCACGGTAATCACGGCCTGACCCCTTACTCCCCACCATCAAGCCACCGAAAAGACTTCCCCGCTCGAAAGAGACCACCACCTTGCCTCCCCGGACTTCATATCCACTGTAGATCGGCCCCGTAAAGGCGACATCCTTGCCGTAATCCTTCGCGAGCGCCCAGCGCGCCATGCGCATTCCCGGATGCAGCTTATTGAAATAGTGAATTCCACCCGGATTAGCCGAATTCAGGTCAGATTGTACAACCATCCCCACGTTTTCCCGGTTATTCATGAAAAACAGGTGCTGAACCTGCCTGATATCCGCAAACCCAACATTTTCGGGCTCAGGAGAACCGTAACATTGCATCTGGGTGAAATAGAACGGCATTTCGGGCATTCCCCAGGCATCGCGCCAACCCCTGACGAGCGCTTCCATTCTCGACGCATAAACCCTGCCATCTCCGCTATTACTCGTACCCTGACACCAGATGGCACCCCGAATCGCATAGGGAATCACCGGAGCGATCTTCCCATTGAAGAACTGGGAGGGCCCCCTCCACATGCCCGCTATTCCCGGCAGATTGGGCCGACCAGGCGCCTTCCCTCCTCGTTCCGCTGCGTTTCCAGCGATCTCCTGCCATGCCTCCAGGTCAGCGTAATACTGCTCAAAGGCCCTGCGTCCTTGTTCGGTAAGAGGGTCTGCGTCGTGAATAAGGTTTTTATCAACACTAAGACCAGGGTGAGATTCAATTGCCTGTCGCTGGGTAAAGGCCTCAATCCTCGTATTGCTGTGAGCACTGAGAAGGATCCCGATGGGAACCTGTAACTCCCGATAGAGCTCGTGGGCAAAAGACAACGAGAGAGCGGAAAACCCCCCCGCCTCCTTTACCTTTTTCCATCCCTGCTCAGAAGTTGCTTTTTTCTGAGGATAGAGGGCTGAGACAGTATTGATATTGATCTCCCTGATTGGAACCTCCTTCTCTGCCCGGGAGAGGTCACTGGCAAGATCACGACACATGCTTTTTCCGGCGGTCCAGACCATGTTCGACTGACCAGACGAGAACCACACTTCACCGACCAGCACTCCCTTGAGATCATGAGATTGCCCTCGATTGTTCCGCACTCTGAAAACCCGCTCGGTGAGCGATGCTTCGAGGGGGTCCAACCTGAGCATCCAGTCCCCTTTGTCATCAGCCTTGGCAGCCTTGACCTGCCCCGCAAATTCAACGGTCACTTCGCTTCCCGGGGCATCGGAACCCCAGACTGGCACCGCGCGTTCTCGCTGCAGGATCATGTTGTCGGTAAAAGGTGCTGCGAGCTGAATCTCCTTTGCTCCGATCGAGGAACAGCCCAGAGAGAGAAATAGAACCGGCACGATCGTGGCTTTCATGTCCGTGTAAGTTGTCAGGGGGGCTTACTGTGAGGGATCTTCTACTCTTACAACGAGGTCGCTATTTTTCCTTAACGACGAACAAGAACGAGCCACGGACTCTTCCATTCGGGTTTGTGGCGACTACTGAACCCTCCCGCTTCCACGAACAGGTAGTCCCTGTTACTGAGGGTTTTGGGAACAATTTTAAGGGCTTGGTAGCGGTTCAGGTCCATCAGGGTATCTCCAGACCAGACCCAAGTTGGATCTCCAGTAACTCCCTCTTTCTTGAAAGACATGGTAGTGAACGGTGGATTCCGTAGCCCTGCTGGTTTGCCGGAAGGCTCAAACTCAGGGATTTCCGAGACCTGTGCGATAAGCTGCCAGTCACCATGCACCTTCGGATGGGGAACGAACGTACCATTCCATCGAAAGAGGAAGCTATCCGGATCCTGTGATGCATCCTCCGGATTGAGCTGTGCCTGCCAATCCGAGGACTGCATCGCAACCACTTTGGCTGACCTGGTCACGAGATCGGATCCCATTGGGGGAAGCTTCTGCTCTTCCAGGTGCAGACTGAACTTTCCCTGTGGAGTCTTGCTGGTCGGCTTCGTGCTATACTTCGCGTTGTAGCGAATAAAGGTCTTCACCGCGATGGCCACCTCCCCTTTCTCGAAATCCTCCCGGAATTCTTTCGTGATATAGGCGCCTTTGGGGCGCCCTCCTGAGCCACGACCTCCCCCCTGCTTGGATTCTACCAAGGGCTTCCCGTTGAGGTAGATGAGGTGTCCGCCGCCTGAACCGACATGATCCCCGGTATTCACCCGTAAGCGATAACGATGACCATCCTTTAGGGGAGGAACTTTAAAGGTTCCCCGGAGCAGTAACACTTCCTTCTCCCACAAGGTATTTACCTTGGTCGCTCCATAACACCCCGGCCCGAGACAATGTGGCCCACATTTGGTAATCGGTCGCTCAGGCAGCTTTCCGTTGTCACTACCAAAGGGGCTTTTCCCTTTCCTCCAGCCGATTGTCTTTGGTTCAAATCCGGCAGCGTAATAATTCCCCATCCCCTTCGGCAGGGTAATTTCGCGGTAACGGGAAATCAACTGGTCGAAGGGCACTTGTTCGACAGCCATCGGATCAAAGCTGTGATAATCCCACTGTGCGTTCCGGAGGTCCGCAAACATACGCCACCCATATCCCAGGTGTCCGGCGCGCTCATAAAGAGCCACAAGTTCATCAACAGGTTCTCCCCGCCCCCCGGGCCAGGCAGACTGCACTTCACCTCTGGCGAGGGGCACCAATCTCTTCCTGTTTCTCCCAACAAACTCCGGAATAAGTTCATCCATGATTATAGGGATGATCGCTTTTTTGAGCTTGGGCCCAAAGGTGCTGGCATCGGCAGAGAGGAAGATCTCCTTATAAGGAAGGATCTCCTCGGGGTGCCTTTTCTTGGCAATCTCATACAACACATCCATGCCCCCCGGAACATCGGCGAGGGAGGCCGCAATGGCCTCAAGGTGGTAGTCATAGGTGGGTTTCAGATTCTGGCCGGCTGGACTTACCTTCCTTCCCGCAAACCCAGTGAAAGTTTCCTTCAAGGTCTTGGTTGCCAGTTCCTGCACTTTAGGCCCGGCTGCCTTGATTTTGGCACGAATGAGTGGGGCGAACCCATGGGTCACCGAGACCCTCTGGTTGGTCCTGACCAGTTCCCCCATCGCGGGGAGCACCTTCTCAAAGCAGCGCTCATCGGCTGCAACAGGCGTCAATGCCGTCAGGGCCGCATTCCTCAACCACGCTTCCTCATGCCTCAGATAGGGCAGCAGGAGGTCAACCAGGTCCACAATCTGGTCAACTGAGCCTCGTCCCAGAAGCTGAATAGCAGAGTCCTTGATGAACCAAGACTCCTCAGGGTTCCTCACGGCCCGGATCGTCAGCTCATAAATCTCCGGAGTCACTGCGTCAGTCCGGGATAGGAGGGCTCCAAATATCGCT
>Ga0160423_10001873_pt1 | contig 17595 bp, 17 predicted proteins | sample CRUFie14St8metaG_FD_108191 | JGI IMG/M metagenome (GOLD analysis project Ga0160423, IMG submission 108191) | Marine microbial communities from the Costa Rica Dome - CRUD Field 142mm St8 metaG | ecosystem: Environmental > Aquatic > Marine > Oceanic > Photic zone | place: Costa Rica: the Eastern... | reverse complement strand
GCGTGCGCAGCACGCAGGTTCCGCACCCTTCCTCCGGGTCGACGTCGCGTGGACCACAGGCTCATGTCGGATTGCGACCACTCCTGAATGCGGCGCCCGTTGGACAAGAGGCTCGGATGAACCGCCATCCCTCCAGTGCCGTCATGCACCAAGGTCGGGGCGCCACCTGAATCCGAACGAATCAAGCTGTAGGCGCTTCGGCTCTCCCATCGACCGCCGCTCACGTTGCCTTCTTCGTCACGCTCCTCGACCCACTCTTCCCAGTCGAACTGATGACCGTACCTCCAACCCCAATCCGCAAGGCCATGCACACACTTCCCCTCATCACCATCGACAAACACCACCGCGGGCCAGCCAAACCGCGGACGGAGCTGGCCGTAGACCTCAACTGGACCCATCGGCTTGGAGCGCACCGTTGAGGTGGGTCGGACGGCGAGGGCGCGCCACTTGCGTACGCGAAAGAATTGGACGAGCAGAATCACTGCACCAACCCCCAGAGCTCCATAGAGGGCCCCAGGGTCTCCCGATTCCAAGAGGTAGGTTCGGGCGATGATGACCAGGAAGGCGCTTTGAGCGATGCGAATCAACGACTGAAGGGTCAAGGTTGCAGGGACGGGCGTGCCCACGACCTGGGGATGATCGTCCAGAAGACCCCCTTCGTCTTCATCGTACGGCCGGTCAAGGTGCCAAGCGCCAATCGGGGGCGGCCGGACCAACCATCCTTCTGCTGGCCCTCCAGAGGAGACTTCGGTACGTTCCCCATTCGGCCCTAAGGCGTACGAAACATCGGCAATGGAGCCAAGCCTGGTGCGTATGGCGTGGAGGGCGACTTGAATCCCTGAAGGGAAACTGGTGGCCAGCGCCATCCCGAGGATGTAGAACGCAACGGCAAAAATCAGCAGGTTCTCAGTCGTCAGGCCGAGCGACATCAGGATGTACACCAAACCGCAGGTCAGGAGGACGCTGAGCACCAGTTGGACCCATTGCCCGACCTTCATCGGCAGGTAGGCATCCAGAAACCGAGGCGCCGTCACCGGCTCCATGCTGCCCTTGATGACGTCGATGGGGCGCTCTTGAACGTCCATGCGCTCAGCCTCCGTGCTTCACGCCTCATCCGTGTATTCGGTCACACGGATGCCCAGACGACCCTGTCGTGCAGGACGCTGCATCACCCGAGCGAGTTTTGCCTCAAAGGCCGCTTTCAGGTCGATTTCCATCGCGAGGCTGTGCCCCATGAGGAGGATAAGCACGTCCGCCATCTCTTCTGCAACCTCTTCGATGGGCTTGGCCTTCGTGATGGCTGCAGCCAATTCACCGAGTTCTTCCACCGTCAGGGCAATTCGGTAGCCCATGTCGTGACCGTTGTTGCCGGCAAAGTCGTGCTTGTGGTGAAAGGCAGCGACGCCTTTCATCATCTCTGACCACGCGTCATCAGCGTCGCTGTTCATCCACGCATCCACGCTCATGCCCATGGATTGCCGTGCACGGCGGCGTCCTATAGGCAGGAGGGTCAACCCTTCAACTGGTCAAGCAGCACGGCCCACACCGGTCCCAAACGACGGTGCGCTTCTGCTGAAACTTCCTCGTGGACAAGGTCGGTTCGACGGCCTTCGGGGGAGCGGCCAGCGGCCCAATTGGCCGCGATGCACAGGGCCACGTACGGCAAGCCAAGTTCCGCCGCAAGTTTAGCTTCGCGTGGCATGGTCATGCCGACCACCTCGCCGCCAAGCCGCTCGATGGTGTCGATTTCAGCCGGGGTTTCAAACTGTGGACCTTGCGTCAGCCAGTAGGTGACCATCAAGTCGTCTGCCGGCACATTTTGGACGGCACCGAGGACAGCGGCCGTGCGATGCAACAAGGCCTCGTCGTATGCGTTTGCCATCGACGTGAATTCCGCGTCGTCATCGTGGAAGGTGGTGCTCACGCCGGTCAGGTCGATGCCGTCACCGGCCACACCGACGCGACCGGGTGGCAAGCGGTCAACCAGCGTACCGACCGAACACACCGCAAGCAGGCAATCCACCTTCGCATCGGCCATGGCCCGAAGGTTGGCCCGGTGCTCAATACGATGCGGAGGCACGGTTCCACCGGAGGCGTCGTGATGCCGTTGGACAAAGACCACTTCACAGCGCTCGCTTGAGTTGGTGAGGGTCATGCACCGCAGCGGCACCACACCATACGGCGTTTCGTGTTGGATCGCGTCCACACGTTCAGTGACCCAACCGGCGTCGGCTGCGCCGGGAATCGACTCAAGGGCCAACAGGCCAGTCCCGCCCATGACACCAATACGACGCATGAACTCACCTGAGCAAGGCGGGGCTTGGACCCATCGGCGAAGGTGTGTCCCATTCAAGCGCCTTGGAGGCGCTCAACGAGTTCGGCCTTCTTTCCAGAGACGGGCAGGCCCTTGGCCTTCAATACGTCCTTGAGTTCCGCCACCGTCATCGACGCGTAGTCGGGCGCATCCGCACTGGGTGCTTCCTCAGCAGGAGCTTCCTCAGCAGAGGTTTCCTCAGCAGGAGGCTCCTCATCAGAAGCTTCCTCGGCGGAAGTCTCGTCCTCAGGCTCCTCATCATCGTTGGCCTCGTCGTCTCCTTCCTCGGCCATGGCCTCAGCGAGCAGTGCTGCTTTCTTGGCCTTCATTTCGGCTGCGGAACGGGCTTCCTCAGCGTGAATTTCATCCAGCGTTGGGCCTTTTTCGGTGACCACACCGGTCTGAAGCAGCTGGCTCTTGCGGATGACGCAAGTACGAACCGGATAGATCGACTTGACCGCGTTTTCGATTTCCTTCTCCAAATCGCCTCCGAGCATGGAGGTCTGAATCTGGGAGTAAGTCATCTTCGCGGCGTTGGTGACGATGATGTCGCGCGCCTTGTTTCGGATGTCGCTCTTGACCGAGGTCTGCACACGCTTTTGCGTGATGATGAGCGGCTTAATGCGGATGAGGTAACCGTCCGTGGTCACCACATCAACCACGTCGTCCACCTTTCCACGGTAGCGGCGGACTTGCCGGCGCACGTGGTCGGTTTGGTGGTGGTGGCCGATGAAGGTCGTAAGGGCATCCTGGCCCACACAATCGGTCACTCGGAAGCGGAGGATGACGTGCATCTTCGTGAAGTCGCCCGAAAATTCCTGTTGGGTCATCTCATAGACACGGCCCATCACGTGGTCATCGGATTCTCCGATGGTTTCGCCAATGTTCTGGAACTTCCAGGGATCACGGGGGGCTCGGATGGTGTACCAACGCTTGGACTTCCACTTGTCACGCTGCTTACGTGCTGCTGCACGTGCTTTTGCACTCATCTTCCTTGCCATGTGATCACCTGATGTTCCTACGAGGGCTACCTCGCTTGCAGTCTCGCGACCCGCCTTCCGTATTTGAAAGGGCCGACAGGAGCCATTCACCAGCCGCGCTGGTCGAGGCGGACCTCAAGGGTCTCCAACTCATCGCCCTTCATGGGATCGCCGTCGGTCATGGCCATGGCTTCGGCTACCTTCTCAGGGTTGTCGAAGTGGGCTGTTGCGAGGACGATGGCGTCGGCCATGGTCGGTGGATGTTCGGACTTGAAAATGCCCGAGCCGACGAACACGCCGTCCATGCCCATCTGCATCATCAGCGAGGCATCGGCCGGCGTGGCGATGCCGCCTGCTGAGAAGGTCACCACTGGAAGGCGGCCCATGGAACGCACATCGCCAAGAACCTCGCAGATGCCGTCTTTGAAATCACCATCCAGGGGACCAAATGGAGTCACCTCGTGAGTACCCGGTAGCGAAGAGTTGCGGGAAAGGACGCGGTACCGGTCCATGATGTGGTCCGCAGCGAGATCGAGACCGTCGTCGTCGAGGCCAGATATTTGCTCAATTTCTTGCTGGATGATGCGCGCATGGGTCACCGCAGCAACGACGTTGCCCGTACCGGCTTCACCCTTGGTGCGAATCATGGCTGCCCCTTCGTGAACGCGACGAACAGCTTCACCAAGGTTGGTCGCTCCGCACACATAGGGGATTTCGTAGGCGCGCTTGTCGATGTGGAAGTAGGGGTCGGCGGGGGTCAAGACCTCGCTTTCATCGATCATGTCGACGCCCATGGCTTCGAGGATACGTGCTTCGCCATCGTGACCGATTCGAGATTTGGCCATCACGGGGATGGAGGTGCAGTCGAGGATGCCCTGAATCATGTCGGGGTGGCTCATGCGCGCCACGCCGCCAGCCTTGCGGATGTCAGCAGGAACGCGCTCGAGCGCCATCACGGCAACAGCGCCGGCATCTTCGGCCACAGCGGCTTGTTCCGCGTCGACGACGTCCATGATGACACCGCCTTGTTGCATTCGAGCAAAACCGCGCTTGATTAGGTCGCTTCCGCGACGCATGTGTTGTAGGTCAACGCCACCCATTCAGGTCACCTCAAAAGTCGATTTCCTTGCAATCAGTCGCCAAGTACTGGCGAATCGCCTTCGGCAATTGGTGCATCCATGGCTTCATCGGCATTGCGGTCAATCCACGTTTCTTCGTCATCAGGAACCTCGGTGTCGGGGAAGATGGCATCAACGGGGCACTCGGGGACGCAAGCGCCGCAATCGATGCACTCGTCAGGGTCGATGACAAGGTAGGTGTCCAGCTCGCGGAAGGCTTCCACAGGGCAGACAGCAACGCATTCCTGGTACTTGTGGTCGACGCACGTGGTGGTCACGACGTGAGGCATAGATTCTGGTACGGCTTGAAGGATATGAAGGGTTGCCCACTACCGTGTATTTTTTAGGGCAACCTCAATCATTTCTCGTATTCGATCTTCCGCTGTTTGACCGGGATATACGGCCACCTTGCACCGAACTTTGGCTGACCGAGCCGCGCCGGGTGGTGCCAGCGCCGCACGGCCCGCAACAAGATGATCAAGGTCCACACGAAAATGCAAGCCGCCTTCGTCGTCGAGGCGTTCGACCACTTCATCGAGCAGGGTGTTCAGGGCCCGTACCTCCAGGCCAGCCCAAGCGATCCGGAGGTCTGCTTTCCGGCGGAGGTCAACGCTGAGGGTCATCATCGTGGGCCCTGCGTGTGATGCATACGAACTACGCTCGATATCGACCTCGCCCAACCACGCCTGCAGTGCCTGTTGAACGATGTTGGCGTCATCCATCGCACTGACGTGAACACGGACCGAAAAACGGTCGTCGGCCATGCATGTCCGAAGCGCGCGTGGCTGATGACGATGCCGTTCATGTCAGAGGCGATGACACCCCGGTCTCCCCAAGGGTCCATCGGAGGGTTTTGATGACGCCTTCGAGGGCCTTGTGGTTGCGTGCTGCATCTTTCATGCCGTCGCGATCACCGGCTTCTCGGCACCGCTCAAACCACTCCTTCCATTCCTGTTGCTTTGCTTCAGCCGCATCCAACATCGCTTCGATGTCTTCCCAGCTCCGTTCATAGGTCCGGTGGGGGGTTTCGTCCCCTTGGCGCATGCTTATGTGCCAAGAATCAGCCTATTTGAGGCGTGTGCCGACACGCTCCACGGCAACGGGTTTCCTACGCTGCTCGGCGGACGTCAGCGAGATGCTCATTCTTGCTGACCCTGGCCCCGTCGCCCAGCACACAACGCTCCAACACAGCACCCTCTTCGACCACCGAATCGACGCCAAGAATTGAGGATTGAACCGAAGCCCCCGCACGAACGCAGGCTCCATCCATCAACAGCGAAGCGCGAACCGTCGCACCTGCATCAACCGAGGCGCCAGGATGGAGGTAGGCGTCAAAGCCACCCAACAACGCCGCTTGGGCGTCCAAGAGGTGATGAGGCTCACCGATGTCAAACCACAGGCCTTCCAACATCACCCCGGCAATGGGCAGGCCTGCTTCGAGCATCGCTGGAAACAAATCACGGCTGAAGTCGTACTTCGTCGCGGGCGGTACCATGGCGAGTGCTTCGGGTTCAATCACGTACACACCTGCATTGATGAGGCGGCTGAAGGCCTCCTCTGGAGGTGGCTTTTCGGCGAAGCGGCGGACATACCCCCAGCGGAGCGCGCCATCGACTTCGGCGTTGTTTGAGGCACCGAGTCCCACAATCCCGAATGAACTGGGATCCTCCACTTCCACGAGACCAATCGTCAACGCAGCTCCCGTGTTTCGGTGGTGGGTGAGGAGGGCTTCCAGATCCAGGGTGCTGATGCCGTCCCCGGAGCCGACCAGAAAGGTCGATTCGAGCACATCAGCCAGAAGGCGCACGCTCCCTGCGGTGCCCATCGGCGTGTCCTCACGGTTGACGCGAGCGTTGACGCCATCTTCGACCCACGTGTTGACGTGCGCCTCAAGATCCTCACCGCGGTACCCGGTCGTGACAACAAGATCGGACACGCCGGCGCGGAGCATGGCGTCTTTCACGTAGTCGATGACGGGTCGACCGAGCAAAGGGATCATCGGCTTAGGTCGTTGGTCGGTCAGAGGTTGGAGCCGCGTTCCGCGGCCACCGGCCATGATCACGCCGTGCACGCAGACACCTCAGCGGCGCCGACGGGACGACATGTCGATGCGGCGCATGTTGCGCTTTTTCCGACCGTCTCCACCACGGTGGTCCTTGCGAGCGCCGTCTTCCGCCATCGTGCCGCCAAAGGTCAGGTTTCCGTCCTTGAGCAGTGTGTTCACAAGGGCATCAGCAACGGCTTCAGACTGCGCACCAGTTTGCATTTCAGCACGAACCGCAGCGTTGTGATCGGTCACCCACGATTCTCGTTCTTCGCGGGCCAACTTGAGTTCATCCCTGACCTTGTTGACGTCGGCCATCATCTCTTCAATCTGAGCGTGAACGGCGTCGGCCTCCTTGCGGTGTTCAAGGTGTTCGAGATGGTGGCGGTCGCCCTCTGCCTTCAGGAAGTCACGGTGTGCGAAGGCCTCGTCGATCTTGGTGGAGACCTCGTCAGCGCGTTGGATGGCCGCAATGAACAATTGATGCTCAGCATCCGCTTCCGCTTTGAGCACCTTGATGCTCCCGTCAAGGTCCTTCAGGTCGACCTTCACGAGCTCGAATTCCTCGACTTCGGGGGCCAACTCGCCCACACGATTGCCCATCCGCTTGAGCTTCTCCATCATCTCCTTCTCTTTCTTCATGCCCACACTGGACGTTTCGAAGGTCTCCTCAAGGCGCTCCATTTCCGCCTTGAGTTGATGATACTCTGCGGTGGCGGATCGCTTGGCATCTTTGTCCCCTCGTCGGCCCTTAATCTGGGCAATCAATTGCCTGAGTTGATCCTGGATGGCGTTTCGTCGCTCGCGGTGGAGGTTCACCTCAGCGCGAATGGCCTTGACCTCAGCGATGAGGAGATCGACCGTTTCTCGGTGTTCCTTGTACTGGGCCTGAACTGCGTTTCGCTGATCGCGCGAACGACGGGCGCGGTCGCTGTGTTGGTTGCGGATTTCACGCAGCTTGCGCACCTTGGCTTCCATCGCGTGCAAGCGCTCTCGCAAGTCTGCATCTGGACGCTCCTCGCGCTCTTCGCGGTCCCGGCGCATGCTGTGGCCTCGCTGTGTTCCATTTCAAGGCTCCTGTGGGAGGATTTGCCTCACAAGGACAGCAAACGATTGACCTGAAGGATGACCGAAGCAACCACACCGAGGACACCCAAAGTTGCGCTGACCACCACGCCAGTACGACGCAGACGTTTCTTGGTGCCCGACCTGACGCGGGTGTTGATCTGCTGACCAAGGAGCAAATCGCCGTCCTCATTCTCGAGCCGAACCGTCACGGTGGCTTCGCCGTACCTGTTTGGAAGCAAGGATTGCCAAGAGGTGGTGCCAAGTTGAAGCAGACGAACAAGGGAACCGATGACGTCTTGGTCACCCTCGCCGGAGACCGGTACTGCAGAACCCAGCAAAGATTCTGCTTCGCCCGCAGGCAGGTGGAACGTGAGCGCCAAATCGCTCGGACGGAAGTCCGGGGATTGCATGCGAAGCACCACCGTGCGAGGGGTGGCGTCGAGGTTTCTGATGTACATGAACAGCCCAGTGCTGCCGTCAACGATGTTGGCCATATCGACGTCGACCAAGAGGTCCTGGCGCCCACGGAGGTTGCCCATCCTGATGCGTTCTGTGGTGCGCCGCATCAATCGGAAAAAGGCAGGAGCCACCTCGGTGGCTTTGTCAAACAACTGGGTCCAGACGTCAGGCGTGAACACCTTGTGGTGTTTGAGGAACTCAACCCCTTCTTCCTCCAATACTTCTTCGATTTCTGTGGCCAAAGCTGGCGTGAGGATTTGTCCGTCGCATCGCATCCATTGCAGTGCGAGCAACTTTTCTTTGGCAGGCAACGCTTCGACCTTTGATTTGCGGTGAGCGATGAGCTCGGCCATGAATTTCTCGTATTTTGCACGAAGCAGTGGATCCATTACCGTCAGCAAAATTTCCTCAAAAACAGCGTGCAGCGTGGACGGATGAATTGGCGGATCATAGGCCTCAAGCAAACCGGTCTCGGTGCTGGAGGTGAACAAGCGATCGCTTCGACTCAAGTGTTCACCGAAGGCCAGCAGAAGGAAAGAGGTGGCCGCAAGATGAGCAACTTGTCCTGCGGAGTCCGATGGCCCGCGAGCCAATTCGATCAAGAGCAGCACGAGTGAAAGAACCAGAAGGGCAATCGCGGAGGTGGTGGCACGCACTGAACGGTGCATCACGTCCTCGATGTGATCGTATCCATGGGAAGAGGCCACCCAGCGGTGTTGGCCACCCAACTCTGCCACTTCAGATTCAATCCCATGAACACTCAGGCCTAACCGCACGCGATGGACGAGCAACATCAGCGCAAAAGTCAGCACCATCGTGAACTGGATGGCCACCAAGGCCCAGTCCAAACCAACACCAAGGGTCGGTTCAATGCCGTCCGTCCACCATGCTGGAACTTCCGTGGACGTGGCCACCGACCAACTGATGAAGCCAAGAAAAAGCGCGAATGACGGCAACACAAGGGTGAGCCGAAGACCGCCGGTCAACAACTGCTGGTCGAGGCCGTAGAGCACCTGCTCGGTTTGACGCAACCGGTCGGACATGGCGCCCTGCTGTTGGCCATCCATGTGGAAACCTCGACCTCTTGCGTATGAAACCAACGCGTGGCCAAGTTGTGTTCAGGCGGAAACCTCGACCACCATGCTGGACAGGAGGTCCGGTGAGATCAGGACATTGACACCGTTGACAGCAAACCCTTCCTTGTTTCGTTCCACCTTGGCTCCTATGACAAGGCCAAGCGATTCAAGGGCACTGGAAGCGGCTATGGCCACCAGATGGCCACCTTCACCCACGGAGAGTTGTCTTGGTACCCGCAGCGGGTCATGTGACTGAACCGCCAAGCGTTCGGCAACCGAACCACTCGCCGGAGGGATAGGCCGACCGGACGGATCGGTATCGGGATGGCCGAGCCACCGTGACAAGGCCACCTCCAGGTCATCGTCGATCGCATGCTCCAAACGGCAAGCGGTGGCATGTGAATTTCCTTCGAAAGGCAAGCGTTCGAGCATCACTTCTGCTAAGCGATGGCGACGCTTGAGCCGCTGCCCGTGCTCCAAACCGTACGGCGTCAAGAGCACGCCTTTGTAAGGCGTGTAAACGACATAACCACGCTTGGACAGGCGTTGCACCATCTCTGTGGCTGAAGCCGGTGAAACATTGAGTTTCTTTGCGAGATCTCCTGTTTTGACCATCCCATGTGGTTCGGCTTCGTGGAACTCATACAACATCTCGAGGTACTCGTCTTCAAATTCTTGAAAGTGCCCGAACATCAAACCGCCTCCGCTCGCGAGAACTCGTGCTTGCAGGACGGACATCGCACGCGACCATTAAAATCCGTTGGAACCCTGAGTCGTCGGGAACAAGCCGGGCAACCGATTTCCACCTTCTCCTGCGGCTTTGCTGCTTCTTCGCTGTTTTCCTTTAGCGGTGTTTGCTCCACGGAAGCCTCAACATCAAATCGCTCACGGCAATCTGGGCATCTCACAGCGCCGCTGTAATCCCCCGGCACCCGGAGTCTGCGGTCGCACGACGGGCACGCCACCTCGATTTTCTCCACTGAATCGGATGGCGTTTGTTCCGTGGAGGAGGCCTTTTCTGGTTTGGGTGCCGGTTGTTTCGCGTCGTTGGGTGAGCGCCTTCGAATGGCCTCCACGGTGAGGAGGACAAGACCACCTGCGACGCCAAGAAGGAGCCCTGACCATGGAATGGAAAGGCTTTCTGAGGTCTCTGGAACAACCACTTCGAACATGACTTGGCTGACCGTCTTCTCGCCTTGATGGACCACTGCAGCCTCGATACCAACCGAAGCACCACTTGGCCACACGACGATCACAGATTCTGTTTCCGTCTCTCCTGGTGCCATCGCGTCAAGCTCGACTGCACCAAGCACTTCCCCAGAGGAGACGAGACGAAGCGTGAGCATATCCGTTGGCGCTGTTCCGATGTTGCTGATGTCAACCGTTAGCGTGACGTCACCCCCGGCCACAGGGTCGACCGGCACCGTGGTAGGCTGGAGCACCACAGAAAGTTCTGCACGCGTCGCCTCGGTTGAGGCGGTCACAAGCAGTGGCCCACCCTCATGCAACCAATCGACCGGCGTCACGCGGACGGCCACATTCTCGCTCTCGAACCAACCTAGCGTGGTGGAGCCACTGAGGGCGTTGCCGTCAAGCTCGAGCGTGGTTGACGAGGTCCACGTCCAAGCCCCTTGGGCCCCATGCCCGACTTCGACGGTCACAAGTCTGGACCTTGAGGAGGCCAGCGAAAGATTCCACTCCACTTCGTGACCGTTCTGTTCGTCGATCTTCACCTGTTCGATGGTGCTGGTAAGGGTCGGTGCCCCTAAAATCAACAGGTTGGACGTTCCACTCCCATCCGTCAGGATGCCGTCGTCGCTGACCAAGGTCCACGTCCACGCAACGTCACCAGCACGAACCAGAGGGTGTGCGAGACTCAACTCCGCGGCCTCACCGGGTGCAAGGGTTACAGGTTCTGATGCATGCTGATTGTTTCCCTCTGCAACTTCAAGCGCGACCGTCCCATCGCGGGTGCCAATGTTTCGAACAACAGCAGACCATCTGACGTTATCCCCAACGTCCCAAGGACCGTCCAAAGGAACCGGTTGCCCACCGGCCACCACCTCGAAAACAGCCGTTGAAAGTTCGAGCACATCTTCGACGACGGCTTGACTGGCATCGTCCACACGGGGTCCGACCGCTGCACATGACAGTGTACCGTCCTTTGCCGGACCCTCAGATTGCACGTCCAGCGTTTCAGTAATACCAACCTCCGCGGACAAACTGTCATGCAGCGAACCGTCGGACCACGTGCAGTTGATCGCTCCAACCCATGACGCTTGTCCCGTGTTGGACAAAGAGAGGTTATGCCGCCAGACTTCACCGGGTGCTTCTGGCGTGTTTTGGCGCTCAATCGTCAGGGTCAGGAACGGGAGCGGTGGTGGGGCAACGGACGTGTTCCAATCCACCTCGTTGTCGCTTTGATCCTCATCTGTGAGGTTGACGAGAACGGCATTGAGGTGCATCGCTCCCTCGCTCCAAAACGTGGACGTGAGCACCACCACCTCGGTGGTGTTCATGGGGCTGAGGCTGACCGATTCATTGACGATCTCCTGCACGGAACCTTGAGAAAATGTGGACCGAAGGCTTCCGTTCCAAGCCACATCGCCGTCGTTTCTGAGCGTCACAAACCACGCCATCCGCTCACCATCACGAGGATCCGCTCCGTTCGGTATCCCTGCAGCGTTCAGGCCCTCCACGCGGTCCGAGCTGGCTCCAACCACGCCAACGGAGAGGGGCCTGTCGCGCTGAACCGAGATGGCCGCTGACGAGACGTACGAGGCGTTGGACGCCATCACGTGACCCGATAGCACGAGGTCCAGTTGCTGCACGCCCGCAGGAATGGTGCTGAGGTTCACCGCCAGCACTGCAGCGTCGCCGTCCCCAAGGCTGACGTTGTCCATGACCGACCACACCACGCTCCCCTCCGCGTCGCTGATTGACGCAACCAACATGGCCGTCCCGTTGAGGCCAAATCCAACAAGGTGAACATCAAGCGTGGGGTCGAGGTCAACGTCGACAAAAGCAGGCAACAGCGCGGCATTCATGCCGATGCCATCACCATCGGCTTGCACCGGTGCAGAGAGCATAACCAGCATCAGCGCAAGCAAGAGTCCGCGCCATGGACGCTGACTCATACCATGTGCTCGCCTGCGAGGTTCTTCACCTTCACGCCATGAAGACCTGCAGGGGAGCCTTTACACAGGTTGGTGTGTGCCCACCGCGCGTGGACGTCGACGCCCTTCTCGAAGTCCAGCCAGAACTTTTGGCTCGTTTGGTCCTTCACAGACGTGAACGGCTTGCTGAAGTCATTCCTGACCAATTGGATGCACGACGGGAAGAACTGGAAGCCGCAAAAGGCCTGGCTTCGAGCGCCAAGCGTCAACGCGATCAATTCAGCGAAACCATTGCGTCGTTGAAAGCTGAACGAAACGGCTACCATGCGAAAGCACGCTCTGCATTTGAGCGCGTGGAAACGCTTCGTGAAGGCATGGAAGGCAAGGACGTGGTGCGCACGCCAGACCCAGCCTGGGCACGTGAGCGCCTAAATGAACGCCTCAACGCAATTGAAGAGGCGATGCAACAAACGGCAGGCGATCACAAGACCGAGGCCAGTTTCATTTCGGAAATGAGGAGCTTGGTGGCTGAACACGAAGCTTGGGTCGCGACCCGGACGGAGAAGGCCAGCGACCACCTTGCCATGAACGATGCCCGAAAGGAAGCGCACAGCATGCTTGACGCAGCCCAAAAGGCCCACGAGGCCATGCTCCTCGTGGTCGAGGATCACCAACACCATCACAGAGCTTTCCTCGAGCAAGACGAAGGATTGCGCCGTGCAGATTCCCGTACGCGCAGGTTGGCCGTCGCCCTCAATGAATCCGAGCAAGCCATCGCCTACTGGGCCAGTATCGTCGCGGCAGAACTGGACGCAGAACATCCTCTGCTCCAATCCATGCAAAAGGTGGCCTCAGGGGGCAATTCGAGTTTCGTCTCCTCCAAATCTAAGGAGGAAGAAGAATGAGTGCAGGCTGGACGAAGGATCAAACCGCACGTTGGCCCCGTGTGGTCGGCCTGCTGGAAGGGACCTACACGCCACCCTCAAAAGAAGCGATAACAGAAGATCTGTTCGGTGTTTTCGCCACTCAACTCGCAGATGTTGAGCGGGAGGTGACGCCATCGGAGGTGGAACGTAGACAACGTCGGGGTATCGTCACTCACCTCACCCGAACCCTCGAACGTCAGGTGCGGGGATCAAAGCTCCATCCCTTCGGTTCCGCAGAAACCGGTCTTGTGCTTCGCCGAGGTGATGTTGACCTCTGCCTCGTCGTCAAAGACCTTCGAAAGCCCAAGGGTGTGCTGCGTCACCTTGCCAATGTGCTCGAAAGTGAGGATTACCGCGATATCCAAACCATCGGGAGAGCCAAGGTCCCAATCGTGAAGTTCACAGATGCCACCACGGGAATCCCTGTGGATTTGAGCCTCAACAACGCCCTTGCTTTGCGCAACACGGAGTTGATTGCCACATACGTCAACCTCGATCCACGCGTGAAAACCGTGGCCCTCGCGGTGAAACACTGGGCGCTTCAGCGGGGCTTGGCCAACGCATTCAACGGCACGTTGTCTTCGTACGCGTGGACGGTGTTGGTGCTTCGTCACCTGCAGTCCGTTGACGCGCCGATTGTGCCAAATTTGCAGTCCGGTGAACCGCGACGGCTGGAAACCTACGACGGCCGCAAGCATGACACCACCATCCTTGTGCCTGAGGATTTTGAATCCGGCACCGCCTCGGCAGCGGAACTCTTTGTTGGGTTCTTCCACCGTTGGTTCGTTGAACACCCATGGAACAAGCGGATTGTCAGCCTCAGAGAAGGCGATGACCCTCAGCGCACCAAGCGGCGTTGGCCGGCAGCAAAACCTGGACCCGTCAAGGAACTTCAGGGGGCCGTGGACCGCATGGGTCAACACGTGATGGCCATCGAAGACCCCTTCGACCTCGACCATGATCTGTCCCGCGTCGTCAAGGCTGAGGGGTGGGCAGACATCATGGAAGAAGGCCTCCGTATGTGGGAAGGCTTGGTCAATGGCGTTGAGTTGGCGTCATTGCTGGCACCGGTTGATGGCCTGCGGCTCGCACCCGACCAACCCAGGGGTCTGTTCGACGACCTCAAAGGCATGAATCGAGAGAAGGTTGCAGCCCTTCTCGCCACCAAAAAAGCCGAACTGAGCGTGGCTCAAGAACGGGTGGACGCACTTGTCGCTGAGCGTGAAGAAGCCATCCGGCTTTCGAAAGCAATGCGAGGTGCGCTAAAGGACACCGAAGGAATGAGCAAGGACATACGAGCCGTAGCTCGGGGCCTCCGTGACCGAGCCGCTGAAATGGACGAGGCAAAGGCCCTTCGCGACGCAGAAAACCAGCGTCTTGTTCTGCCCCGTGCCAGGATTGAGGAGGAACTGAAGCGATTGTACCACACGCTTACCGCCGAAGTCGACGTCTTCCGGGTACCCTCACTGGAACGCGAGCAGCGCGACTTCAGTCGGTTTTTCGAGCTCCAAGCCATGCACAAGGCGAAGATGGCCAGCGACGCTCACCACCAGCGCTACATCGACCTTCTGAGGGTACAGCGAGAAGAAGTCAGGAAGATTCGCACCCTAGAGAAAGACAGGAAACAGACCCATGCAGACCTGCTCAAAGAAGAACCGGAGTTGAAAGAAGTCCGCGTCAGAAGCGGAGACGTCGACGAATACGATCGCCGCGCCAACCGGATTACCCGATTGCTGAAATCCAGACGAAAAGAACGGAAACAGCTCAGCCGTGAAGTCGGACGCTTGGAGGCCTACCTCAAGGGTGGACCACAACGCAGTGGATCTCAACGCCGACATGGCGGTCGCGGCGCAGGTCGTGATGCACCTCGACGGTCTCGTGTGAACGTGAAGGAGGTCCGAGAGCGGGCACAAAGCGGGGGCACGCTCTCACTCGCTGACCTCGGTGCACTGCTGGACCAAGGCGGTTTGCCGGGTTCGAATCAGGAACCAAAGCAGGGCAAACGCCATCGGCACAAATCTGAGCGCCACGCCGCATCTCGACGCCGAAACGACATCCAGCAGCGTCGAGGAAAGCGAGGCAAAGGGCCACGGTCACCACGGGAGTGAACGGATGTTCACGTGGTGCACCGCACGAAGTCCAGCAGAATGGAGTGAGGCATGGGCGCAGGCCGCCTGCTCCCTCTTTCTTGCTCAGACCGGAGAATCCTACACGCCGCGGAGTCTTGCCGCTTTGCCGGTGCCGACGTGGGATGGGAACCTCATGCTGCTCGAGCACAATCAAGACGAAGTCCTCGCCGACCTCGGACCACATCGGCTCCGCGGCCTCCTTTGGACGACGCCGTTTCAAGACGTGGATCAAAGGGTCGTGGCCTTCGCGCTCGAGGCTTCATTGCAAGGCCGTGGCCTCGGCGGCCGAGGCTGGGAACTCGCGCTTCAAGCCGGCCGAGATGAAGGGTTGACCGGCGTGCGGTTGGAAGTTCGAGCCGACAACCACGGAGCCATTCGGTTCTACGAGCGTCGAGGCCTCTCGGTGGAAGACCGGCTCCACGACTACTACACCGACGGCATTGGTTTGCTGATGCGCGGCCCCATGCCCCCAAAACCGCGGCAAGGCTGATGCACCGAAGCGTCGTCTTGCGCTCATGAGCCAGTCCGTCCTCGATGGCTTGTGCTCGACACGCAACGATGTAGCGGGCGTTGCCCTGCTGGGCCCTGACGGCCATTCACTCGCCTCTTCTGGGTCCCGTGCCCACGATGCAAGGAAAGCTGCTGAAGAAGCCATGTGCATGTTGGAATCGGGTCAACGCATGACCCTCGAGGCGGAGCGAGGATGGGCGGTGGCCGAGCGTTTCCAAACTGGGGAACTCTTGCTGGTGTTGACCGAGGCCTCGCCGAATCTTGGTGGCCTTCTCGCCGAAGTGCGACGCTGCTGCGAACGTTTGGCACGCTGAAGGATTAAATGGGACGTGCAAATGGCGAAGACGTCGGGTCCAGACCTGACGGTGAACACGATGAGCGACCTCAAGTCTCTGCTTGAAGAACGACGAAGCATGGTGGACACAAAAGCGACCACCTACCGCGAGGCCCGTGATGGCCACAACGAGAAAGCGCGGACCGCTCGCACCGCTCGTGACGAACTCAGCGGCGAGGTTCGTGAACTCATCACGGAAGTCAAGCAACAGCGCGAAGTGCGCGAACAACTCAACGAAATCGTACGTTCGAAGAAAGAGGTCAGAAAGCAGGCTACGGACCGTGTGCGAGCCGCTCGCGCCAAGATCGAAGAATCAAGGGCGTCTCAAGCACCACAGGAAGACTCCTTCGGTCGCCGAGGGCGTCGAGAGCGTCCCGTCACCCTGCAAAGCCTTCGCCGTGACCTGGACCGGCTCGAGCGTGAGTTTGAGCAGGGCCGCCACACCGGAAAGAACGAGAAGAAGGTCATGGAGCGCATGAAGAGCATCCAGAAGCAAATTCGAGACATGAAGGCGGCCGAAGCCAACGACACCGAACTTGGTGCGGTCAGTGCGGATTTGAAGACAGCTCAGGAAGAACAGGAAGCAGCCCACCAAGAGGTGGAAGAAGCCGCTTCCGCGGCTCAATCAGCCCACGACCTCATGCTCAAGTGGCACGCCCAAGTGGACGAGACCCGCGCCAAGCAAGAACGCGCGCACCGTGAACTCCGTTCAATCAAACGCGAAGCCGACAGCGCCCACCACCACTACATTGTCTCGCTCCGCTGCTTGCACTCCATTCAGGACATGCTGCGCGCCATGCGTAGCGCAGACAGCGGCGATAGCCACCGCCCAACCCCGCGCATGGAGGTCTCCGATCTCATGGGCAAACTGATGTCGGGCGAGACGCTCTCGACAGACGAGCTGATGCAACTGCAGCGGTATGACTGAAAACCTCCCCCGGGGAGGTCCGATGGAGGTCAACGCATGATCACCCGTGACGACATCGCAAGCATTGTCGAGAACTACGATCGCATGAAGCTGCGGGTGGGCATGACGGCTTCTCACTCTGCGCTGGACATTTGTGATGGCGCGATCGAAGAGGGCTTCCCCACCGTGGCCTACTGCAAGGAAGGCCGTGAGAAGACCTACGCGAAGTACTTCCGCAGCGAGCGCAACGCGTCCGGACGCGTCCGCCGAGGCATGGTGGACAAAGCCATCGTGATGCCCTCCTTTGACGGCGTGCTGGATCCGGTCATGCAGCAGCGCATGCGCGAGCGCAACGTGGTGTACATCCCCAACCGCTCGTTCACCTCGTACTGCGACATCGACGCCATCGAGAACGATTTCCACGTGCCGATGTTCGGCTCGCGCAACATGCTGCGCATGGAAGAGCGTACAGAGGACCAAGATTACTATTGGATCCTCGACAAAGCAGGCCTACCATACCCGGAAAAAATCGATGACCCACAGGACATCGATTGCTTGGTCATCGTCAAATTGCACCACGCTCAGAAGAAACTCGAACGTGGCTTCTTCACGTG
>Ga0160423_10001872_pt1 | contig 17606 bp, 11 predicted proteins | sample CRUFie14St8metaG_FD_108191 | JGI IMG/M metagenome (GOLD analysis project Ga0160423, IMG submission 108191) | Marine microbial communities from the Costa Rica Dome - CRUD Field 142mm St8 metaG | ecosystem: Environmental > Aquatic > Marine > Oceanic > Photic zone | place: Costa Rica: the Eastern... | reverse complement strand
TTGCGCATAGGACAAAAAATAGACGTTCTGCCAGATTATTCTTTCCCTGTTTTAGCTTGGCATTCACAAGGAGACTTTTTGAGTGTCTTTTATGAATTTAAAGGTCAAATGAACTGGTTGACATATAATGTTAGAACAAAAGAAAAAGTAAAAACAAAATTATTTCAAATAGAAAAGATTTTAGAGGCAAATTATTCTGCATCCGGAAATAAAATTGTTCTCTCTGCCGTTGCTCGTGGAAAAACAGATATTTTCGTTTTGGATGTTAGGAGTCGGGCAAGAGAGCAAATTACCGATGATTTTTATGATGATAGAGCTCCAGTTTTTTTAAACAATGATCAACTGATTGTTTTTTCAAGTAACCGTGAGAACGATTCGATGCTTATTCAAGGCAGTAAAAATTTAGTGAATAAGCATTCAACTGATATTTTTTCATACAATTATGCAAAAAAAATCAATTTTAAATATTCCCCTCAAATATTATTTAGACTAACCAAAACACCAAGTCTTAATGAGGAAAAACCTATATCAACTGGATGGAATACCCTACAATACTTAAGCGATCAGAACGGAATTATTAATGAATGGGAGGCAAAGATAGATAGTGCAGTTACTTTTGTTGATACGATTGTTCATTATCGTTATTACACCCAAAATCGACCATTGACAAACTACAATTCTAATATTTTATACCATTCGACGAATGGAAAACAAATTACAAGAATTTTTAAACCCTCTAGAAAAAATATATTGAGCATTTCTCCCCTCGAATCTGAAACAAAAAACATCACGTCAACTGATTTTATAAAGCAAATTCCAAAAGTTGCTGCCTTAAATGCAAAAAATGAAAGCAATCAAATCATTAAGGTGTTGACAGTAGATAGTATCCTAAAAAAAATGAAATTGGATAATGATTTCTTGTACACTGATTATTATATTTTTCAGGATGAAGTTGAAAAAAACCACAAGGACTCGATAATAGAATTTACTAAACAGAACTCAAACACTAAATTTAAACCCCTTATAATAAATGGATTTCCAATCTCTGATTCCTTAGCACCAAAAGTCAAACAGCGCAATTACGAGCTTGTTTTCAGAACTGCTGAAATTTCGTTAGAAATTGATAACCGTTTTTTAAATCCTCAATATCAGAGGTATACTGGCGGAAGTACTTATCCTATGCCCGGTATGAATGGTTTTATGAAGTATTCTATGGTGGATTTGCTTGAGGATCATTTGCTCATCGGTGGATTCAGAGTATCTAATTTTTTTAGTAACGAGTTTTTTATAACCTACCTCAATCGTAAAAAAAGGTTGGATAAGCAGTATCTTTTATTTAGAGGGACGCACACAGATTTAGAGGAAACGATTTCCTATGTAAAAAACATAACGTATGAAGGTGCGTATAAAATCTTCTATCCTTTATCCATTGTTGACCGATTGACAACAACATTTTCTTTACGATATGATCAGTTTGTTCCTTTGAGTAAAGATATTGCATTCTTGGAAACTCCTTCAACACATCAATTTTGGCCAAATATAAGATTGGATTACACTTATGATAATACACGGTCTCTTGGAATAAATTTATACCGTGGCTTAAGGTTTAAAATTTTCTCCGAGTTTTACCAAGAGGCTCCTCAAATAAACAATCGGATGTGTACTGTTGGTTCAGACATAAGGTTTTACAAAAAGTTATACAAAAGTTTAATTTGGGCAAATAGATTAGCAGGCGGTTCATCATTTGGTCCAAATAGATTAATGTTTTACATGGGTGGGATTGATTCCTGGACAGTTCCAAAATTTAATTCAAACCTTTCCCCAAGCAAATTGCCAAGTGGAAGCGTGTATAGTTTTCAAACGTTAGCGACTAATATGCGTGGTTTTATTCAAAATGGGAGAAATGGAAGTTCTTTTTTGGTCTTAAACTCGGAAATCAGATGGCCCATTGTTAAGTTTTTATTTTCCCGTCCTTTTACTTCAGATTTTCTTAATAATTTTCAACTTATAGGATTTGGAGATTTGGGAACGGCATGGTCAGGTAATCATCCATTTATGGAGTCAAATTCCTTAAATCAACAAATTATTCCAATTGGAGGCGATGCAAGAACAGGAGAAGTTTTTTTGAAAACAAATAAAGAACCAATTATTGGTGGGTATGGGTTTGGTTTACGCACTACTGTTATCGGGTACTTTCTTCGTGCCGATTGGGCTTGGGGAGTAGAAGATGGCTTAATTCAAAGACATCTTTTTTATTTATCATTGACAACCGATTTTTAATTGACTAACTTGGAAAATAAGTTAGGTTTATGAGAATTCCGTTATTAGCATTATACGTTTTGCTCACATTTAGTGTGAAGGCACAAGAAAAACTTCCCGTAAAATATCATTCTCAAGATATTTCTGAAAGGTATGCCATTGTGCCCTCAGAAAAAATGTCATTTAAACAATATGGAGAGACTTGGTTCACAACAGTTATAGATTTGATAAATCTCGGAGAAATACCTCCTTTGACAAGTGATCCTTGGGGACAACAAGCAGATATTGTAAGTATCTTTCCTGATTCAACAATTATTTGTGTTGATGGCTCCGGTGAGCCTTACCATGCTTTTATACATGGAATGGCGGATATAATCAATCCATCAAGAACTCCGAGTCAGTGGGCAACTCAATGGGCCGACGTTCTAATTGATTCCATAGCAATACCTTTTGTATATACAAGAAATACACACGATTCTATAGTTGATACAATGTTTGTTGACTACATTAAAAGTCGTCCAGATAGTACGCTGAGCTATTACGATTTAAACGATAATGATAAAGTTGATTTTGGTGAATTTTTGCATCAAAGTTTATATCATACCAATCGAAACACAAATAAATTAGATGATGGTCAAGTATTTAGAACCGATACTCTTTTATTAACCAATTCAGATAGTTCATTCATGGATAATTTTGCAATTAATTCCAAGAGAATTGATGTTAATGATACTGTTTTTTCAAAAGAGCGATATGGAGTTTATATTCGATTTCAACCCGGTTATACATGGAATTTAAATGATACAATAGATGATTATAATGAATTTTTCCTACTAACACGTGAACAAAAAGAAGAGGAAGCTCCAAGACAAATTTGGCCTTTAACAGCTGGTTTTTGTAGTTATACTTTGACCAAACAAACTCGTTATAATATGGATATGGATTCTTATTATTTGCTTCCTGGTATAGTTCCAGTTCCGGAATGGCCATACGAACATCTAATTATAAGCTATAAGTTAACTTCTGATGCACTTTCTCAAAGTAAGGTTGGTGATATCTCCGGACTAACATTATTTCCAAATCCTGTCAATGACTTTTTAAATGTAATCTTTTCAGTAAATCGGTCGGAAAATATCGAGATTTATGTTTTTGATGTTATGGGTAAGCAGGTGTTTAGGGATAATGTAGTCTTAAATAAATCTGGCTCAAATAATTACCGTTATAGCACCAAACACCTAAAGTCCGGAATTTATTCAATAAAAATTGGTGAATTATCCCGTAAGTTCATTGTTAAGTGAGTATATTTACTCATTAACCACCTACGTATTTTTTGATGTCATTCAATTTGATTAAAGCTTCAAGTGGTGTCAGCTTGTCAACATCTAAATCTTTTATTTCTTCTCTAATTTGTTCCAATATAGGATCATCCAATTTAAAAAAGCTCAGTTGGACGCCTTTTTCATTTTGGGTTTCTTTTGTACTATTTTCTGAACCTTTATGATTCATGTTTCTGGTGTTTTTCTTTTTTTCCAGAATTGATAATACCTCATTAGCTCTATTAATGACAAGTTTTGGCATACCCGCAAGTTTTGCAACATGGATTCCAAAAGAATGCTCGCTGCCGCCTTCCACCAGTTTTCTCATGAATAAAATTTTATTGTTCACTTCTTTGACGGAGACATTAAAATTTTTTATTCTGGGAAATTGAGTAGTCATTTCATTTAATTCATGATAATGCGTTGCAAAAAGTGTTTTCACTTTAAACAAAGGGTATTGATGAATATACTCGCTTATTGCCCAAGCTATGGAAACACCATCGTAAGTGCTAGTGCCTCTTCCTATTTCGTCAAGTAGAATCAGGCTTCTTTCTGATAGGTTATTGAGAATATTGGAGGTTTCATTCATTTCTACCATGAATGTAGATTCTCCAGTAGAAATATTATCAGAAGCACCAACTCTAGTGAAAATTCTGTCCACATAACCAATTGTTGCACTTTGTGCTGGGACAAAGCTTCCCATTTGTGCTATCAAGGTGATTAGAGCAGTTTGTCTCAAAAGAGCCGATTTACCAGACATGTTCGGTCCTGTTATCATCATGAGTTGCTGAGTTGTGTTGTCTAGATAAACATTGTTGCTAACATAATCTTCTCCTAAAGGTAGATTTCTCTCGATAACAGGATGCCTACCTTCCTCAATGTCAATAATCAATGAATCATTAAGACTGGGTTTGCAATAATTATAGTCTTTTGCAATTTTTGAAAATCCTAATAGGCAGTCTAGCTCTGCAACAGATTTTGCATTGGTTTGAAGTTGATTTATGAATTTGTTAATGTGAGCGATTATTTCTTTGAATATTTGTATTTCTAATGAACTTATTTCTTCTTCTGCGGACAGGATTTTTATTTCTAGTTCCTTCAGTTCTTGAGTGATGTAACGTTCAGCATTTACTAAGGTTTGTTTTCTAGTCCATTCACTTGGTACTTTATCTTTATGCGTATTTCGAACTTCTAAATAATATCCAAAAACATTGTTAAATGCAATTTTTAGAGAGGAGATACCTGTTCGTTTAATTTCTGATTGTTGTAATTCTAACAGTATATTTTTCCCATTCTTGGCGATTTTCCGAAATTCATCCAGTTTTTCACTTACTCCATCTGCAATCAATCTCCCTTTTCCTATTACACTGGGGGCATCTGGAAAGATTTCCTTTTCAATTTTCTGAGTTACTTCCGGAAGTTCTGAAATCGATTCAACACTATTTTTGATTTTCTTATTTGATTCTATAAGTTGAACAATTTTGTTTGTTGCATTGATAGATTCTTTCAAAACAATAAGTTCTTTTGGAGAAACTTTTCCGGCAGATATTTTTGATAGTATTCTCTCTATATCGCCAAATTCTTGTAATCTTTCTCTGACTATTGTTAACAGCCCTTCCTTATTGCAAAACTCTTCAACAATTGAATTGCGTTGTTTTATTTTTTTTACATCTTTTAGTGGGAAAATAATCCACTTTCTCAACATCCTGCCGCCCATTGGGGTGATGGTCTTATCTAATACATCTAGAAGAGATCGTCCATCTGAATTGTTGGATGAAAGAAGTTCTAGGTTTCTTATTGTAAAATGATCAAGCCATACATGGTCATCTTGACCTATTCGAGAGATGCCGTTAATATGATTTGTTTTATGATTCAGAGTTTCTTCTAAATAATGCAGGATAACTCCAGAGGCAGTTATGGCTAAGTTCATTTTTTCAATTCCAAATCCTTTTAGAGAATTGGTTTTAAATTGATTTTTTATTTTGTCTTTTGCAAAATCTAAATTGAATACCCATTCGTCAAGACCGTAGTAATAAAATTTACTTCCAAAATTTTCCTTAAATAGATTATATTTTTGATTGTTGAATAGAATTTCATTTGGAGCCAAGTTGTTGAGTATCTTTTTTATGAAATCAATATTTCCCTCAGAAACAAGAAATTCTCCAGTAGAAATGTCCAATAAAGCTATCCCAGCTCTTTTTCTCTCAAAATGGATGGCTGCTAAATAATTGTTTTCTTTTTTTTCTAGAACTTGATCATGCATGGAAACACCGGGAGTGACTAGATCTGTTACTCCTCTTTTTACAATTCCTTTCGTTGCCTTTGGGTCTTCCAATTGATCACAAACCGCAACTCTAAAACCAGCTCTTATTAATTTGGGTAAATAGGTGTCAAGCGAGTGATGAGGAAATCCCGCTAAAGCATCGTCAGAGCCACCATTTGATCTTTTTGTTAAAATGATACCTAAGACTTTTGAGGCTTTTCTCGCATCATCATTAAATGTCTCGTAAAAATCACCAACTCGAAACAAAAGCAGTGTGTCAGGGTACTTTGTTTTAATTTCGTTGTATTGACGCATCAAAGGCGTATCTTTGGATTTAGGTTTTCCTGATTTAGTAGCCACAAAATAAGTATTTAAATAAAGGTACAAAATGAGTATTTGCTATAGTAAAATCTAGTTGTCTAAATATTCACAAGTTGTTGAAAACACTATTATGAGAAAGTTGAAATTAGAGGAATTGAATAGAGTTTCTGTTGCTGAATTTAAAAAGCAAGATAAAGTCCCATTAATAATTGTTTTGGAAAATATTCGAAGTTTAAATAATGTAGGAACAATTTTTAGAACATGCGATGCTTTTAATGTTAATTCCGTTTATCTAGTAGGAATTACTGCACAACCACCGCATAGAGAGATACAAAAAACAGCATTGGGTGCTACTGAATCCGTTGAATGGAAATATTATGAAACATCCAAGCAAGCTATTGATATTTTAAAATCCAATGGGTATACTATTTTTTCTATTGAACAAGCAGAAGGTTCGATACCGATTCATCAAGTTGACAATTTAAATTGTGATAAGATGGCGCTTTTTCTGGGGAATGAAATTACTGGGATAGATCAAAAAACAATTGATGCAAGTGACGCTTGTTTAGAAATTCCTCAGTTTGGCACCAAACATTCTTTAAATGTATCCGTTTGCGCTGGAATTGTTATTTGGGAATGCTTCAATAAATTAAAAAAAGTGTAATTTTTTAAGGAATTAAAAAATCAATAATAAAAAAAGCCCTCCGATTTTCGGAGGGCTTTTGTTTTATCACGTATTTTTTTACTTAGCGAATAAAAAGTCTACTCTTCTATTTGCTCTTGCTGAATTGCTTAAAGCTATTCCATTACTAGACCCTTCTGATTTAGCCGTAAATCTGCTAGCATCAATTCCATATATCTTCACTAGGTGATCGATGGCAGCTTGTGCTCTTCTCTTCCCTAGTTTCTGATTGAACTCTTTCGGACCAGTAGCATCAGTATGACCAACTACAGTAAGTTTAGCATCTTTGTTTGCTTTCAAGAATTTAGCTACTTCAGTTAAAGCTGGGTAGTTGCTATATCCTAATTTTGTTGAGCCTGTTGAGAAGTAAATCGATGGCAATCCTACATCAGCTCCTGATTCAGTATTTGCTGGTAAACCTGCAACAGCGCTGATTGTTTTTCCTGTGATGTCTACTTGAGCACCTTCTTCAGTATTTGGTTCAGTGTCTTTACAGTCTGGAACATTGTCACCATCACTATCCAAAGCAACTCCGTTTTCATCTACTTCAGTACAAACAGATAATCTTTCTTGATCTACATAGTCAGCAACACCATCACCATCGGTATCCATAGCCATTCCGTCTCCAGTGGTTTTAGCACCAGCAGGAGTTTGATTGTCCTTGTCATAAGTATCCATAACTCCATCTTGATCTGTATCTTTGAATCCTTCCAAGATTGAATCAACCTGGGCTAGTTTATCAAGCATTTCTGATTCTGGTCTTACCCATTTTTTATCAGATAATTTAAAGTTTAGACCAACAGCAGTATAGGTGTAAAACTCACCAGCCTCATTACCTGATATTGTTGCATCTAATTTATCAGTGTTTACAAATCCAATTCGTTGATCTAGAACTAAACCTACTTGCGGAGCTAATTCATAACCAACTTGAAAACCAAAAGGTATTGAAATCTCTTGAGTTCTCTCTAGTTTTTCTTGGTTCAAATCGTACCCTTCAGCTCTATTTATAGCGTCTAATTCAATATCTCCTGCTCCTAGGCGAAATAGTCTAGATCGAAACATAGCAATACCCGCACCAGCATAACCGTGGAGGGATAACTTAGTTTGGCCTTTCGTTCCAGTGAAGAATAGATTTGTGAAGTTTATTTTTAAATTCAAACTTGGTTCGAGAATTCCTCCAGTAAACCATTCATAATCTTGTCGTTTTACACCATTAATACCTATACCATATAATTGTCCCTCTACAGAGAAAGCTGAATTAATTGTATATCCGATGTAACCTCCACCACCGAAGCCAATTTCACTTCTGTATTTTTGAACAGGATATAAGTCGTATTGTTTAACGTCAGTAATTGCTGTAGTAGCTCCGATAGAACCTCCTAGATAAATGTTTTCCATCCACATTGGAAGTTGTGCGCTTTCCTCAGGAGTATCTTGTGCGTTAACAACACCAGCTGTCAGAGCTAATGCCATACCGCAACTTAGTATTGACTTTGTAATTTTCATAACGTGATAAGTATAAGTTCGCTTTAAATTTTAGTGCAATTATAAAGAGTTTTTAGTTATTCATCAAAATGTTAAACATTTATTTGAGGATTAATTAAATATTAATTTTGTGTTGGTACGTCGATTGATTGGAAAAGTTTAAATTTATCTAACTTTTTTTACTCTTTGCGTACTTTTTAACTTGGTGAAAAAATAATTGTATTCATTAAAAATGTATTCATTTCTGCAAATTTCCAACAAAGGCTCCAAAACGAATAACCTTTTTGTTATGAGTGGATGTGGTATTTTTAAATCACAATCATCAATTATTTGATCCCCAAAAATCAAAATATCTATATCTATCACTCTCGATTCGTAGGTGCTCCCTGTTTTTTTTTTTCTGCCTAATTTTTTCTCTATCGATAAGCAAATATTTAAAGTCTCTCTCGCGTCTAATTTAATTTTATAGCTTGCTACCAGGTTATAAAAAGAGTCAGAACTATTGAAACCCCAAGCATCTGATTCATATAAAGAAGAAACCTTTATGGGTTCACCAAATTTTTGTCGAAGAGCGTTTAGTGCATTTTGGATGTTTCCAAGCTTGTCTCCTAAGTTTGTTCCTAAACCTAAGTATACCGTTTTATACATTTTAATAATGCCGTTCGTGTAATTTTACAATTTAATAGTGGCATTCCTGCCGTATCTTTAAATTATTTCTCAACATGAACTTTTTAAAAAACATAATTTCTACACTAGTTGCACTTGTAATTTTTTCATTAATTGTTGTTTCAATTGGTATGGGAATTTTATTTTTGGGTACCTCCGATATTGAAGTTAAAAATCGTTCTGTTTTACACATAAAGCTGAATGGTGTCCTACTTGATAGATCAAATTCATCCGACTACAGTTTTGTTAAAACTGCTGAAAGTAATAACAGTTTAATTTCTATTCAAAAGGCCCTAAAATGTGCAGAAAAAGACACTTTAATTAAGGGTGTTTTTTTAGAGGTTGGAGAGATCAAAGGCAGTTTAGCCAATGTTTCAAGTCTTAAAAGAACTTTAGAAAATTTTAAAGAAACAGGTCGTAAAATCATTGTTCACTCTGACGGCTTGTCTCAAATTGGTTATTATTTAGCCTCAACCGCTGATTCAATTTTCGTTAACAGCATGGCAAATATTGAGTGGAAAGGTCTAGGAGCTCAGTTGATGTACTTCAAATCAATGCTCGACAAAATAGGTGTTGAAGCGGAACCTATAAGAGTGGGTAAGTATAAAAGTGCAATAGAGCCTTTTATTATGGACTCAATGAGTATAGAAAACGAACACCAGATTAATGAAATGCTCCATGATATATGGGATAATGTCCTCGAAGATGTTAGTAAACAAAGGAAAATAAATATTGCTACATTAAAAAATATAGCAGATAGTTTGGGGTATTTAATGTCCGATGAGGCACTAAAGTTTGCTTTTATAGATGGATTAAAATACATAGATGAAATTAGTTCCTGTTTGGATGTGATCGTCGGAGGAGAAGCTAATTTAATAACTGTGGAATCGTATAATGAAGCCAACAAAAAAAATTCTTTTGAAGAATCAAAAATCGTTGTTGTGAATGCCGAAGGTGCAATTGTAGACGACAATTCTGAATCTGATATTTCAAGCGTTAGATATTCAAAAATATTCGATGATATTCTAAAGGATGGAGATGTGAAAGCTGTTGTTTTAAGAATTAACTCTCCAGGTGGAAGCGCTTTGGCCTCAGAAAAGATGTGGAGGAAATTAAAATTAATCAGCTCCAAAATGCCACTTATTGTCAGTATGGGAAATTATGCTGCCTCAGGAGGATATTATATGGCATCCGCTGGTGATTCTATTCTTGCGGAGAAAAATACAATCACAGGTTCAATTGGTGTTTTTGGTTTGTTGTTTAATGTATCTAAACTTACAAATGAGGTAGGAGTTAAATTTGAAAAAGTAAAAACGAATCAAATGAGTGATTTTCCCTCCTTCGATAGAAAATTATCTAAGAATGAAAAAAATAGAATTCAGGAAGGCATAACATCAATTTACAAAACATTTATTGAACGAGTTCACGAAGGAAGGCCTTTGTCTAAAATGGATGTAGAACGAATAGCAGGAGGAAGAGTTTGGACGGGAAACCAAGCTCTTAACATCGGACTAGTGGACAAACTGGGCGGTTTAGATGAGTCAATAAAGATTGCAGCTAATTCAGCAAAAATAAAGGATTATGAAGTGCTACATTTACCAAAAGAAAAAAACCCCATAGAGGCAGTTGTGAATCATTTCTCAGGAGAATCAAAATTGCGTTTGCCAGAGCCTTTTTCGCAGTACAATTATATGATTCAAAATCCAGAATTTTTTCAAACGTTTTCTCAGCCACAAGCGCGGCTTCCATTTGTAATATCAATAGATTAGTGTTTTTCAAATAAAGTATAGTACTTTTAGATTTTTATTCTAAAAGAATGGCAATTTTAAACTCCCTTATTGCATGGAGAATGAAGAAGCGAATTCATCAGATGGAGCTTTTTCTAAAATTCCCCAATGAAGTCCAGAAGGACTGTTTAATGGGACTATTGGAAAAAGCGAGGAACACTGAATGGGGTCAACGTTACAATTTTGGTGAAATCGTATCCTATGAACAATATAAAAATAGAGTTCCTTTACAAAATTATGAATCCTTAAAGGAGGATATTTTTAGAGTTCGAAATGGTGAGAAAAATATAATTTGGCCATCTGATATTAAATGGTTTGCGAAATCATCGGGTACAACAGAAGACAAAAGTAAATTTATCCCAGTTAGTGAGGAGTCTTTATTCGATTGTCACTATAAGGGAGGTAAGGACATGCTCTCTATATATTGTAATTGGATACCAGAAACAAAAGTTTTCACAGGAAAAACGATTACTATGGGAGGGAGTAGTCAAATGAACCCAAATGTTAAGGGCGCATACACTGGTGATCTATCAGCAATATTGATTTCAAATTTACCTTTTTGGATTACGAGGCAACAAGCTCCGGGTAATGATATCGTTTTAATGGATGAGTGGGAGGAGAAAATTGAAAAAATGGCAATACAAGTCATAGAGGAGAGCATAACATCGGTGTCCGGTGTTCCCTCTTGGACTCAAATACTTTTCGAACGTGTTTTGACCAAGACTAAAGCCAATACCTTGAGAGAAGTTTGGCCAAATTTAGAGTTGTACATGCACGGAGCTGTTAGTTTTGATCCTTTTAAGACTCGCTTTGATGAAATGGTTCCAGGTTTAAATTATCTTGAAACTTATAACGCAAGTGAGGGTTTTTTTGGAATCCAGTTCGAAAAATCTGTCTCAGATTTTCTTTTAATGCTTGATTACGGGATTTTTTATGAATTTATTCCCAAATCAGATTGGGAAAAAGATAATCCAAAGGTATATTCTTTGGATGAAATTCAATTGGGCGAAAAATATGCCTTAATTATATCAACAAACGCAGGTTTATGGCGTTATCAGATTGGAGACACCATTGAGTTTACCTCACTCAATCCATTTAGATTTAAAATAGTAGGTAGAACAAAGCATTTTATAAATGTTTTCGGAGAGGAACTTATGGTGGACAATGCTATAAAAGCTATAAATATTGCCTGTAAAAAAACTGGAGCTGAAGTAAACGAATGGACTGCTGCTCCGAGGTTATTTGAAAAAGAAAAATGCGGAATTCACGAATGGGTAATAGAATTCGAAAAGGAGCCAAACGATTTGAGCCATTTTACAGAGTTAATGGACAGTGTACTTAAAGAATTAAATTCAGATTATGAAGCAAAAAGGTATAAGGATATTATATTAGGCATGCCAGTTGTAACTTCAGTTCCAAAGAGTACATTTTATAAATGGCTAAAGTCAAAAGGTAAATTGGGTGGTCAGCACAAAGTACCTAGGTTAAATAACGACAGACAATATCTAGAAGATATTTTAAAAGTTGCAAGATGAGATTTGTATTCTTCTTATTAGTTGGATCTTTAATTGGCTCTAGCTGGATTCAGCAAAATACCATGGATGGTAAATTCACATCTGTTGAGGTAGATGAACAAGGTGATGTATATCTTGTGAATACAGAAAAACAACTCATCAAATTAAACTCAAGTCTTGACACATTATTCATATTTAATGAAAAAAGTATGGAAGTTGAACTAGTTGCTCCGCAAAATGCATTGAAAATACTGATTTTCAATAAATCGTTAAATACAATTCAATTTTTAGATAAAACACTTTCGCCATCAGTTGATGAATTGAACCTTGACGAGGTAGATATTCCATTAGTAGAAGCTGTGGGGATTAGTAAGGACAATAATTTCTGGTTGTTTGATCAATACGATCAATCATTAAAAAAATATGATACTAAAATGAATATGATTTCAACCTCTGGAAACTTAATGAACATAACCGGATTAAATTGGTCGCCAACAAAACTCAAAGAAATTGATAACAAAGTGTTTGTTTGTGATACCTCAAGAGGTATTATGGAATTTGATTTTTTTGGTAGTTACGTTCAATCCATCAATTTGAAGGTGAAAAGTAATTTTTATTACGCCCAATCGAGTCTTTGGTATTTGCGGAATGATTCTTTGATTGTTCGTGATATTTTACTTCAAGAAGAATCAAAATTTCAGCTTCCTCAAAAAAATATAGTTGATTTTGCGTTTTACAAGTCCCAATTTTACTTGCTTACTCAAGAAAAACTTTATATTTACGGTCTTAGCAAATAAATTTCACCTCTTTTCACAGTGAAATCGAGAAACACATATTGAAAATTAAATTATTAGATTATGCAAATTTCTGTTGCTGGAAACATTGGATCAGGGAAAACTACGTTAACCTCATTACTTGCAAAACATTACGATTGGGAAGCTCATTATGAAGATACGGAGGATAATCCTTACTTGAATGACTTTTATGAGGATATGCAAAGATGGTCATTTAACCTTCAAATTTATTTTCTACAAAATCGTTTTAACAAAATAATGCATTTTAGAGAGAGTGGGAAGGATGTTATTATGGACAGAACGATTTATGAAGACGCCTACATTTTTGCACCCAACCTACATTCCATGAACTTGATGTCTAAGAGAGATTTTGATAATTACATTGAACTTTTCGATTTGACAAATAGTTTGGTAAAAGCGCCAGATCTTCTTATCTATTTGCGTTCTAGCGTGCCTAATCTTGTAAACAACATCCAAAAGAGAGGGAGAGAATACGAAACGTCCATTCGATTGGATTATTTGAATAGATTGAATGAAAGGTATGAGGCGTGGGTAAGTCAGTATAGTGAAGGTAAATTATTAATTATTGATGTGGATAGTAATAACTTTAACGACAACCCAGAACATTTAAAGGAGGTTTTAAATAAAATCGACCAAGAAATAAATAATTTAAATTAAAAAAAAGGAGCTCAAATCTCATTTTTTAAGTCTAACAAAAAAGATTTTACATTTTCAAGAGACTCAACAATGTCTACCTCTTTTTTGGTACTTTTTTTCCCCTTTTTTAATTTTTCTTTCGCACCCTGTAATGTGAATCCTCTCTCCTTAACAAGGTGATAAATCACTTTGAGATTTTCTATATCTTCCTTCGTGAATTGTCGGTTTCCTTTTTTATTTTTTTTGGGTTTAAGAATTATAAATTCCTTTTCCCAAAAGCGAATTAAGGAAGTATTTACACCTAATATTTCAGCTGCCTCGCCAATGGAGAAATAAAGCTTTAATGAATCATATTCTTTGAATCCCACAAAAAAAAAATTTAATAAGCGAATATATAAATTTATCGTGAATAAGATACTTTTGAAAAGCGAGTTAGATTTGTTAATATTTAGTTCAATTGAGAACAATTTTAATCCAGGGAAGTTTTGATTTGACTAGAAATTTTAATCATCTCTTGATATTGCTCGTAATTTAAATCGTTGAAGAAGAAATTGGAAGGGTCGATTTTTCTGTCGTTACGAATAACCTCATAATGAAGATGAGGTCCTGTTGAAGTTCCTGTATTTCCTACTTTTCCAATGATGTCACCCCGTTTTACTTTCTGACCTTGTTTTACAGAAAATGAATGCATGTGAGCATATAAGGTTTTGTAGCCAAAACCATGATAAATAATGATATGTTTTCCATAGCCTGAATAAGATTTTCTCACTCTTTCAACTACACCATCTCCAGTTGCATAAATATCAGTTCCCGTTTTTGCAGTAAAATCTATTCCATAATGCATTTTAGGAACATTGTATACGGGATGCATTCTCATTCCGAATCTAGATGCTATTCGAATTAAATTATGGTTATGAATGGGTTGTACAGCGGGTATGTGCGAGAGCTTTTTGGAGCGTGTGTGTGCTAGTTTGTCAATTCGAGCAAATCCTTTTTTATGAATTTTCAATTGGTTTTCAAGCGACTTAATAAGTTGCGCTGATTTTAGCATTAAATCTGAATTATCATATCCATTTAAATAATCGAATTCATCAGTACCACCAGTTCCTCCAATTCTTAAGCTTTTTGAAACAGGCGATACTCCAAATATTCCTGAATATATAGAGTCATCTCTCATTTTTAAAATTTCTAATTCATTAGAAATGTCTTGAATCTGTTCATTCATGGAAGAGTAGGTTTCTTGAAGCTTTTTAATTTCTTGATTTTTTGATTTTTCAGTGTAGCGCGTAATCAAAGGATAGGAAACTATAATGATCATTATTGCCAAAACTACTGAAACACCTAAATGAAGCCCTGCTTTTTTTAGACGCTTTAGGAAAGATACTTCAACCTTTTCGTATTCTAGGGTTTTATCGTTAAACTTAAAATTATTCTTATCCATATTTATTACCTTTGGGCCCGAAAAAGTGTAAAGTAGTTCGTTGGGGTTTGGAAACAAATCCAATTTAGGAATACTAAATACTAGGGTTTCGATGTCCTGTAAAGATTGTGCAAAGATAATTAAATCAATCGGGTTGTCAAATACGTCGAAATTCTGAAATGCTAACGAGATTAAAATAATAGGTTATGAGGGCCAAAGAGATACGTCAAAAATTTTTAGATTTTTTTAATGAGAAAAAGCACCAATTCATTGCTTCTTCTCCAATGGTAGTTAAAGACGATCCTACTCTTATGTTTATTAATGCTGGAATGAACCAATTTAAAGATTTATTTCTCGGTAATTCAGAGATTAAACACACTAGAGTGTGTAATAGTCAAAAATGCTTGCGTGTTTCTGGAAAACACAACGATTTGGAGGAGGTAGGAGTGGACACTTATCACCATACTATGTTTGAAATGCTTGGAAATTGGAGTTTTGGAGATTATTTCAAAAAAGAGGCAATTGAGTGGGCTTGGGAATTTTTAACAAAAGTATGTCACATAGATCCAGACGTCTTGTATGTTACTGTTTTTGAGGGCACAAAGGATGACGGTTTAGATTTTGATCAAGAGGCATATGAGTATTGGGAAAAAATTGTTCCGAAAGAAAGAATCTTAATGGGGAATAAAAAAGATAATTTCTGGGAAATGGGAGCAACAGGTCCTTGTGGGCCGTGTTCTGAAATACATGTGGATATAAGATCTGATGAAGAAAAAGAAAAAATAAGTGGTAAGGAGCTTGTAAACCAAGACCACCCTCAAGTAATTGAAGTATGGAATTTAGTTTTTATGGAATTTAATCGATTGGCATCAGGAGATTTAAAAAAACTTCCTGCTAAACATGTGGATACGGGAATGGGATTTGAGCGTTTAGCTATGGTGCTTCAAGGTAAAAAATCCAATTATGATTCTGATGTCTTTTCTCCATTAATTGATAAAATTGTTGAAATCAGTGGTGTTAAATATACTTCATCAGAAAAATCGGAAACAGATATAGCAATTCGAGTTATCGCCGACCACGTAAGGGCAGTTTCATTTGCCATTGCTGATGGTCAAATGCCTTCTAATAATGGTGCCGGGTATGTAATTAGAAGAATTTTAAGAAGAGCAGTAAGGTATGGATATTCTAAGCTAAATTTATCGAATCCTTTCATTTATAGTTTAGTTGATGTTCTTTCCAGTCAAATGGGGGAATTTTTTCCTGAACTGGAAAGACAAAAAGAATTGGCTGCAAACGTCATAAAAGAAGAAGAACAAAACTTCTTACGAACGTTAGATAAAGGAATTGACAAGTTTAATAATTATGCAAAATCTGCTTCAGATAAAGTGGAGGGGGAGTTTGCATTTGAACTTCTCGACACATACGGTTTTCCTATTGATTTAACTGAGTTATTAGCTAAAGAACAGGGGCTAGAAGTTGATCAAGATGGATTTAAAAAAGCCTTAGATGCTCAGAAACAAAGATCTAGAAAAGCTACATCCATACAAGTTGAGGATTGGATTAATGTGCATGAAGGTGAAGGCAAATTTGTTGGTTACGATACTTTAGAAGTAGAATCTAAAATATTGAGATACAGAGCTGTAAAACAAAAGGGAAAAGATTTGTATCAAGTGGAATTTAATCAAACCCCCTTTTACCCGGAAGGAGGTGGTCAAGTTGGTGATACGGGTGTATTGATTGATGGAGACCAAAAATTTGGTATCCATGATACTAAAAAGGAAAATGGAGTTATTGTTCACTTTATGGATCAACTACCCACCAATCCCTCAGCATGCTTTAAATCCATAGTTAACAAATCCAAACGTGTAGCAACCAATGCCAATCATACGGCTACCCATTTAGTTCATCACGCATTAAGAGAGGTGTTGGGAGAACATGTTGAGCAAAAAGGGTCCTTAGTAAATGAAAAGAATTTACGATTTGATTTTTCTCATTTCCAAAAAGTGACAGACGAAGAACTCGATAAAATTGAAGACTTAGTTAACCAATCTATTCGTCAAAACTACCCATTAGAAGAGGATAGATCGTGTTCAATAGAAGATGCAAAATCCAAAGGAGCTATGGCTTTATTTGGAGAAAAGTATGGTGATAAAGTAAGAGTGGTTAAGTTTGGTGATTCGGTTGAACTTTGCGGAGGTACTCATGTTTCTTTTACGGCACAAATTGGAAAATTTGTTTTCATTACCGAAACTGCTGTTGCTGCAGGAATAAGAAGAATAGAAGCAATTACATCTTTAAAAGCGGATGAATATATTAATAATGAACTTTCTTTATTAAACGATGTTCGAGTTTTATTCAAGAACCCAAAAAATTTAACAAAACATCTAGAAGGTCTTTTGCGTCAAAATTCAGACCTTCAAAAAGAAATTGATAAATTACTTA
>Ga0160423_10001871_pt1 | contig 17607 bp, 18 predicted proteins | sample CRUFie14St8metaG_FD_108191 | JGI IMG/M metagenome (GOLD analysis project Ga0160423, IMG submission 108191) | Marine microbial communities from the Costa Rica Dome - CRUD Field 142mm St8 metaG | ecosystem: Environmental > Aquatic > Marine > Oceanic > Photic zone | place: Costa Rica: the Eastern... | reverse complement strand
TACTTAGACGGTAGTAAAGTAGGTCAAACATTAGTACTAAACTCTAAACTTAGTAATTAATAACTATTTATAATTAAAAATCAATATTATGTCACTATTATCAAAAGTAAAAGAGTCAGTATTAGGATTAAAAGGTGTTACACCAACGAAGAGAGATGGAGCGAAAGGTACATCAACACTTCATTTTAAATCATCTATTACTGATAACCCAGATATTCTGGCTCAACAGTCTAATTTAAGTTTAAAAGGTTTAAAGCCTGATTCTAACTATATGGACAACCTTCCTGAAAAAGGAATAAAAGATAGAGCTAGAGATATTACAGGTTAATAATTTAATTTCTAGACATGGCGTTAATCAATATCCAGACAAACCTTAAGTCTTTAACTTATGGTGAATTCGGTACTGAACCTCCTTTGGTTACTAAACCAATAGATGGTAGTGCTAGTTCGTCTGGGTTAGATTTGGAAGCAAATAAACGAATAGACGATTTAACGCGTATTACTAAACTAATTACTTCAACTCCTGCAGCATTAAAGTTCGGCATTAATCAGGCAGCATTAAATACTTTAGAACAACGTATAAAGAGTAATGCAGACCGTATTAAAAACAAAGGTAATAATGGATCTTTAGTAGGGGATGCTTTAAGAGGTGTTGGGAACTCGGCAAAAGTATTTGCTTCCACAATAGCTCAAGTACCAGTAAACGGCACAGGCACGCACTTTGTAAAAGGATTCGCAGGTAAATTAGGGTACCTAAGAGGCGTCCAAGGCCATATAGAGTATAAAAATAATAGAAAGCAAGACGGAACTATAACTGTAAAAGGTAAGATAGAGAAATCCGGTGATTTTGCAGAAAATAAAAGTTTAATAGTATTAGATTACTTCAATAAACCGGAGGGTGGAGAAAGTAGAGCAGAAAGATTTAGAAATCAAACAATACTTCAAGGTACAGGCACTAAAGTACCTGAAATTGAAGGATCTTTTGCTAAAATAGACGATCAAGGGTATATACCTCTAGAACGCCCAGGAACTTCTAGAGAAACTTCAACAAGAGAGACTAATACTAACCATAGCGAACTCATAAATACTGATGCAGGGTTCGATTATACCGATGGTCAGGCAGTAGATAAAATTAATACCTTATTTGGAGGAAAGCTAAAAGCTTCTTCTCCAGTAACTAGCTCGATTGAAGAAAGTCAAACCATAGATACAGATACAGATAAAGTATTTAATGATTTAATAAAGTTTAGGTTTAAAATTATTTCCCCTCAAACTACCGAAGGAGGAGAGCCAACTGTAACCCATTTAAATTTTAGAGCTTATTTAGATTCTTTTGGTGATAATTATAGTTCGAATTGGAATTCATTTAAATATATCGGAAGAGCAGAAGATTTCTATACATATTCTGGGTTTAGTAGAAATATAGACTTTAGTTTTAAAGTAGCTGTTTTATCTAAAAACGAGGTAGATCCACTTTATCAAAAATTAAACAAACTAGTAGGACAGTTAGCACCAACTTATGTAGGAGATAGTTTTATGAGAGGTAATTTTGCTGCAGTAACTATCGGTGATTATCTTTTAAATCAAACAGGATTTTTTAACTCTATTAACTTATCGTGGAATACAGATTATCAATTTGGAGGTCAAGATGGAGATTCTCAACTTCCTCACGTATTAGACGTACAATGTTCTTTCCAACCAGTACACAACTTTAATACTACATTTGGTCAGCAGTATATTAATAAAGTAGGTAATATATTAATATAAAATGAACAGGTATAAAAATATAAAAGTAAAAAAAGACTCAGAAGGAGTAAGATATTATAGAAATATAATATTTCCAGAAATTCCTTTGAGTTCTGATGATATTTACGCTATTACTACGGCAGGTGATAGATACGATACGTTAGCTTTACAGTTTTACAATAATGCATCTTTATGGTGGATTATAGCAGGTGCAAATAACTTTAAAAAAGATTCACTTGTAGTCAAACCAGGAATTCAAATAAGAATACCAGCAGACCCGTCTAACGTTATCAACATATATAACAAATTAAATAATGAAAGATAATGTCAACAGGAAAAGCATTTGGAATACCAATTGACAGAAAAGTTGTTGATCAATTAAATGCAAGAAAAGCACTTTTAGTTGGTAATAATAGACTTGTTGATAATACTATGCTCTTACATAATAAAGGAGCATGGGTAAGAGTTGTATCATCAGTAGATACTAAGGATTCACCAGATAGGGAAGAATTAACTGAAGAATTAGCTTCTAATTTTGTTTTGCAAGGTGGTGTTTTAAAAAAACAAACAAACGACAAAGGAGATTTTACTGGATTTAAACAAAGAGAAGGGCTAAAACTTCTTGGTAATTTTTTAGAAAACGATAGCGCGTACGATTATAGTTCACAATCAGGGTTTAGACCTATGATGGGCATCACAGGATTTACAGTACAATCTCAAGGAGCTTATGGTACGCTAAAAAAAGCAGACATACAGTTTACAGTATGGTCTTTGGAGCAGTTAGATGCTGCTGAAAAGCTTTATTTTAGACCTGGTTTTAACGTTCTTGTTGAGTACGGGTCATCTGCTTATTATGATTCTAAAAGTGGTGAAGTATTAACTTTTCAAAATAGTATAGCTCAAAAGTATTTACAAAAATCAAAAAAACTTTCTAAACTTGAACAGGAAATCATAGAATTAGAAGAATCCACAGATTACAACTATAGTGCCTTCTTAGGTAGAATTATTAATTTTAGTTGGTCTTATAATAATGATGGAGGTTTCGATTGTAGTATACAAATACAAGCTAAAGGTGAAATAGTAGAATCTCTCAAACTTCTATTAAACGATAACAAAGAGAGTGGATTAGATGAATATGTAAAGTCAGATTCAACTAAGGCTTCAGATATTACTCTTTTAAAAGCACTCAAAGCTTTGAGGATTAAAGGGGATAATAAAAAATTTATGAAGCAGTTTATCAAAGGTGCTCAAAATATCGATGATATAGGGTATTTAATAACTGTTAGCAACAGGTTTAATGTAGCTGGTTTTGAAGACCCGGTCGTAGAAGGAGACGCAGAATACATTCCTGGTGAAAGTTTTGAAAATAAATTTGTATATATTACTCTTGGTACCCTATTGGGATTAGTTAACGCTTTTCTTGTACCAGAAAACGAAGAAGAGGAAAAAGAAACTAGATTTAGAGAGAATAATTACGGTACCTCACTGTCTAGTACTTTTATTACATTTCCCGGTCACGTAGCTTTAGATCCAGGTATTTGTATGTTAAAACATAAAGCCGATAAAGGCGTGTACTTATCAGATCAAGAACTTTATGGAGGCTCTTTACCTAATGAAGTAAGTACAGCAAAAGGAGAAGTTGATGATATTTACGGAATTATGTTAAACGTAAAACATTTAGAAGATATATGCAAAGGATACGTAGAGGCAGAGGTAGATAATTCTAGTCAAGAAGCTAACGTATTTTCATTCATCAAAAAAATTCTAAGTGATATAAATACTAACTTAGGAGCTGTAAATAAACTAGATCTAGATTTAGATAAAAAATTAAATGAATGGAGAGTAGTAGATAGAAACTTCTATGATCCTGAAAAAGTTAGTGGTGATGAATTTACTGTCTTAGATTTAGTTGGGTTAGGTAGTTTAGTATCTAACTTCCAATTAGAATCAAAAATATCAGGGGAACTCACCAATATGTTAGCGATTTCAGCAGCAGTTTCTGGAGATGATAAAGGCTTAGATGGTATAGCAAGATATAATGATGGAGTTAGAGATAGGTATAAAGAAAAACTCAAAACTGGTCCTGCTGAGAAAAAAAGTTCTGACGATACAGCTAGTGATCAAGAAAAATTAAATGAGCAAGCTATAGACTACGGTAATAAAGTAGCTGATATTTACCGAGTATACAGTAGTGATAAAAAGTACGATAGAGAAGCTTTGAGAAATTGCTCTTCTAACCATAGGGAGTTTACTTCTTTAGCTTATAAACATAGCCAAAGAGTTAAAAGACAATCAGGGACTAAAGCTTCTTATAGCGGTATTATACCTTTAAATCTTTCTTTTTCAATGGACGGTATAAGTGGGTTAAAAGTAGGAGAAGCATTTAGAGTACAGAATAATATACTACCTTCTAGATATCATAACAGAGTTGGGTTTATAATAACTAATATTACTGATAACATAGGTGACGATAATAGATGGATAACAGAAATTTCGACTAAAATGTTTAATCTACCCGCTACCGAAGAACCAGATCCTACATTTTTAGCTGCTCAAGAAAAAATAGAAAAACAAAAAGAAGAAAGGAGAAAAGAATCTCAAGAAATATTAGATAATAGTAAAACTCAAGAAAACGTTAGAGATGAGTATGGAAAACCAGGGGACAAAGGTAATTTTGCTACAGTTGGTGTTCCTAAAGGATTTAATTTAAAATATGATGGTCAACCTGTAAAAGTTATTAGAGGGGTACATACCAAAGTAGCACAAAGTTTAAGATCAGCGTTAGAAGGTATATTAAATCATTATGGAGAGGAAAGAATTAATAAATTAGGTATTAATATTTATAGTGGAGTGTATAATAAAAGATCTAAAAGAGGAGGTACAACATGGAGTTTACATTCATGGGGTATTGCAATAGATTTATATGCATCAAAAAATGCTTTGAAAACAAAATCACCAGACGCTTTATTTTCTAGAGAAGAGTATCAACAGATGATAGATATATTTGAACAGAACGGATGGTATAGTTTAGGTAGAGCAGAAAATTATGACTGGATGCACTTCCAAGCATGGGATCCAAAACGCCCCGAATCTAAACCAAAGACTAGTAAAAAAACTTTATTATAGATGAGTAAGCTAAAAAAATTTCTTCCTGCTTTCAAATACCTTAAAGGTAAATTTGCTTCAAAAGGTCAATTTATGTTACCTAATGGACAACCTTATGAAGGTGCTTACCATCAACTCTATAACGGTGAAACATACACAGGTAGTATACCTAGCAAAGATGCTATAAGAATATTTGAAGACGACTCAGAACCGCATTTACCTATACCTGAATATGCTGATAAAATAACTTCAGAGCCAGTATATCCTCAACCCGAAGATTATGACAGAGGTTACTTTCTAAGATATTTTATTAAAGATACTAGGAACGGTAAAATTATAGAAGTTAAAAAGACAACTTCTCAAAAGAAACTAGAAAAAAAATACCTTAAAGGTATAACTGTAAAGTGGATTTTAGAAAAACCAGTTAAAGATATTTTTAATCAAGGATATCTCTTTAAAGGTGCCGCTACGAGAAATAAAGAAAATACTCAAAAAGCAAATTTAGAAATAAAAGGACTAGATTTATTTATTACAGAATTCGATAAATACGTAAATATTCAATCTGATGTTGAAGGTTATAAATTTGAAGATTTATCTAGGGAGGAAAAATTAAGAATAATTAAGAGGCAGTCTCCTTTAAGAACTCCTCCTAAATTAAAATATCCTCATATAATGTACGATCCGAAAAGCGGCAAATCAGTCTTAACTAAAACTGTAGAAGAGCATGAAATATATGTTAAGAAAGGTTGGGTACATAGAAAACCTAGATTTGCTAAACCTATTAAAGGACTTCGTCCTATTGTTCCAAAAAGACCTCCTGTTGTTCCTACTACTGCTCCTTCTACATCAGGAGGTGGAGGCGGCGGAGGCGGCGGTATACCTTACTCAATTAATGAAGAAATAGGCGATACATCTACTCCAGATCAATTTGGAGGTGGATCATCATCACCAAACCAAAGCCCTTCACAAGGAAATTATTATTAGTTGGTAGTTTAATTTTTTTTTACTATATTAAATAAAAAGGTTTTGTAAGTGTTTTATATAGTAGAAGAAGAATCTAAGTTAGTTAATCTCGAAAATCTTGTCAGATTAGGTTGTTATGTAGATGTAGTACCTACTCATGATCTATACCACCCTAAACTTACCTCAACGATTGCTGTATATATAAGATTACTTAAATCTGATCATGGTTTTATTATACCTATTGATCATGATGAAGGTTTAAACGTAGAAAAAGAACGTGTCTACAAGTTACTACTCAAAGCTAGTAAACTATATACATTTGATAAAAAGAAGCTGTTATATCATTTTAATTTACAGGATGCCATAGATATTTCTTTACTATATAGCATGGTAAAATACGAAAGATTAGATATAACCAGAAGCAATTCAGCAATAAACTATTTTTATAATAGATTTAGAGATAAACCTTTTGTTAATAAACTTATTCCTATTAGTAAATTATATGAATCATATGAAGATTTATATGAAAAGGTAAAATTTGTTATAGATTTTAAGATTCCTGATGGTTTTGATTTCTATAATAAAATTGCAACTAACGTATTCTACTTAATAGAGCAACATGGTATAGGAATTTATTATGAACCTTTCGTAGAGACGTTCTCTCCAAGGGATCCCTTATATAATATAAAAGACAATACAGTACTAACATCATATAATTTATACAATGCTACATCTAGACCCACTAATTCTTATAATAGTATTAATTTCGCTGCTATTCCTCACACGGAGAGGCATCGAAAAACCTTCCGACCGCAAGAAGATTACTTTGTGGAGTTTGATTTTGACGGGTATCACTTGCGTTTACTTTCTGAGCAGATTGATTATAAACTTACCCCTGAATCAGCTCATAAACAGTTAGCAAAGCTTTATTTTGAAAAAGATGAAATTAATGACGAAGAATACAGTAAAGCTAAGCAGATTAACTTTCAGGCAATTTACGGTAAAATACCTGAAGAGCATAAAGATTTAAAAATATTTAAAGAAATACAAGAATATATTGATGCAATGTGGAGTATGTTTAATGATAATGGAGTAGTGTGTAATCCACAGTCAGCAAAGCCTTTTACAAAAGAGTTAAAAGACATGCATCCAGCTAAATTGATGAATTATATGATGCAATCGTTGGAAACTTCAAATAATATTCTTATATTAAAAGAAGTACTACGCTACTTAAAAGATAAAAAGACAAAAATAGCGTTGTTTACTTACGATGCCATACTTTTTGATTTTAGTAAAGAAGATGGTAAAAAAACTTTAGAAGAAATCCAAAAGATTTTAGAAAAAGATGGGAAATACCCGGTTAAATTTAAGTTTAGTAAAAATTTAGTTTTGTAGAACAGAATCATATTTATAAGAGAATGCAATCAGTTACAGATTTTTCTGTCGAGTACGACTTCGACGAATTATATTTAAACGAAGATATGAGTAATAAACTGTTCTGTACGTTTTCTACCCAGGAAGGACTAGAGGACGTATTATCCTCTATACAGGAGAAATACAGAATAATATACAACAAGATTTTTGTTCTTTATTCAAAGAGCCAAGAAGAGTATATTTGTACGTATAATGTAGATTTTGGAAATGTATCAACATTTTTAGAAAATACCATTCTTGTACACAGAAAAAAAGAAACTAATACTCTTTATACGATTAATGCTTTAAACACTTTGATTAAAGAAATTAATGGAGGTGTATTAGATACATCTTATAGAGTAAACTGGTCAGATTATAGAAATTGCATTCTTCTTACCAAAGGACCAGAATTAAAAAGAGTAAATACTAAACTTTATAAGATAATAGAGTTGGAGAACTGAAAATAAGTTCTTATATTAGTATAATAAGTTATAAATTAAAATTAGTTATATGGATTTGAATGCGATCAAGGCTAAGCTAGATGCCTTAAACAACAACGGTCAGCAAAGAGAAAAAACTGACTATTCCACTATTTTTTGGAAACCTGAACTAGGAAAGCAAACAGTACGTATTGTACCTTCTGCTTTTGATCCTGCTTTTCCTTTTAAGGAGTTAAAGTTTCACTATGGTATTGGTAAATACCCTATGGTTGCTTTATCTAATTTTGGTAAGCAAGATCCTATCGAAGAGTTCGTGAAAGAACTTAGAAAAACGAATGATAAAGACAATTGGTCCTTATCTGGTAAAATTAGCCCTAAAACTAGAATCTTTGCTCCTGTTGTAGTAAGAGGAGAAGAAGATAAAGGTGTAAGATTATGGGGATTTGGAGTTACTATTTACAAGTCTTTACTTGCTTTAGCAGAAGACGAAGATGTAGGAGACTTTACTGACGTAATTAACGGTTGGGATATGGTAGTAGAACAGAGACAAGGTAATCCTTACCCAGAAACTACTGTTAGAATCAAACCTAAACAAACTCCTTTATCAGATAATAATGATTTAGTAGACAAGTGGTTAAAAGAACAACCAAATCCTGTAGAAGTACATACAGAATACGACTACGATTTTATTAAAAAACAACTTCAGAATTACTTAAATCCAGGATCTGCAGAGGAGAATACTCCAGCAGCAGGTGCTGAAACTTCGCCAGAAAGCTCTAGTCCTCAAAAAACTGACTTTACTTTAGAAACAGCTACCGCTGGCAATAAAGATACAGTTAGTAAATTTGATGACCTATTTAACGAGTAAAAATGGCAAAAAAGAAAGAAGAAGTAAAAGCTAGAGCGACTGAAGCAGTACGTAAGTCGTTTAATCTAGGAAATTTTAAAAAGAAGAAAGGTTACTCTAATGCTTCTGTAAAATTTAAGGAGCAAGGATGGATACCGTTATCCAAAGCCTTTCAAGATATTACTTCCTTACCTGGTATACCTACCGGGCACATCACTCTATTGCGTGGACATAGTGATACGGGCAAAACAACAGCCCTGATAGAAGCAGCAGTTAATGCCCAGAAATTGGGCATACTGCCTGTTTTTATTATTACTGAGATGAAATGGTCTTGGGAACATGCAAAAGAGATGGGATTACAAATAGAGGAGGTAAAAGATGCTAACGGTAATATTACAGATTATGAAGGGCATTTCTTATATGCCGACAGAGGTACTTTAAACACTATCGAAGATGTAGCAGTTTATATTGCAGATCTAATGGATGAACAAGCTAAAGGTAACTTACCTTTTGATATGTGTTTTTTCTGGGATAGTATCGGATCAGTACCTTGTGATTTATCTGTAAGATCTAATAAGAATAATAACGAATGGAATGCAGGTGCAATGTCTACTCAATTTGGTAATAATCTTAATCAAAAGATTCTATTATCAAGGAAAGAGAATTCACCTTATACTAATACGTTAGTTGCTATCAATAAAGTCTGGACTATGAAACCAGAATCACCTATGGGTATGCCTAAACTACAGAATAAAGGAGGTATGTCGATGTGGTATGATGCAACTTTAGTTATTACATTCGGTAATATTACTAACCCAGGTACATCTAAAATTAAAGCTATCAAAAACGGTATGCAAGTTGAATTTGCTAAACGTACTAACGTTCAAGTAGAAAAGAATCATATCGGAGGAGTACAGTCTAGAGGTAGAATTGTTATGACTCAGCATGGGTTTATTGAGGATGATAAAAGAGCTATCGATAAGTATAAAGATGCTCATAAAGACCACTGGTTAAAGTTAGTTGGTTCTATAGATTTTGATCTAATCGAAGAAGGTGACTTAGAAGAAACTCCAATATCACCTAATTTATTAGATTAATGGCGTACGAAAATATCTTAAATAACTTAAAGCAGACCCCACCCCGTGAGTTAAATGATCATATACTGATCATTGATGCTATGAATATGTTAATTCGTAGCTTCTCACTACTTAAGGCGATGAACCCATCAGGCACGCATATCGGAGGCCTGGTTGGGTTTCTTCGCTCATTGGGGTATGTAACAAGGATATTCGACCCTACTCGGGTGGTAGTTGTCTGGGACGGTAAAGGAGGTTCCGGAAATAGACAAAATATCGACCCTAACTATAAAGCTCAAAGAGCTACAGCAAGAATAACTCATTGGGGGTTATATGATACAAGAGAAGAAGAGCAAGAAGCTCTTATAGGACAATTATTAAGAACAAAAGATTATTTAGAATGTTTACCTTTACATCAAATAGTTTTGGAGAAACTAGAAGCGGACGACATAATAGCTTATTTAGCAAAAAACGCATCGTCAACAAACAAAAAAGTAACAATAGTTTCTTCAGACAAAGATTTTTTCCAACTCATAGATAAAAATATAGAAGTTTATGCTCCTGTAAAAAAGAAAACTTTTACTTTTGATAATGCATTAGAGGAAATAAAAGTATTGCCTCAAAATTATAATATTGTAAAAGCATTACTAGGAGATAATTCTGATAATTTACCTGGGGTTAAAGGACTAGGGATAAAAACTATCCTTTCAGAATGGAAAAGCTTTACTTACGATCCATTAGCATCATTAAACGATGTATGGGATCATTGCGAAACGCAATTAGACGGTGAAAAACCGAAGAAAATATTCGCTAAAATTATTCACGAGTGGGAAAGAGTAATAAAAAATTTCGAATTGATGAATTTACACGAATCTGTGTTGGATAATAGCGAAAAAAATACTATATTAGATATTATAAAGAGCCCGGTACCTGATTTGCAAACTGGCGCCTTCTTAAGATTACTAGATCAAGATAAAATAGAAGGAGTTACTAAAAATACAGAAGGCTGGCTCGAAAACTTTAGGGGGCTAACAACGGTTATAAAATGACATTAAAAAGTTTACAACAATACGGAAAAGGATTTCAGCTTAAGGTACTAGGATCATTACTTACAGATAAAAAGTTTTTACTTAATGTAAGAGACGTACTAACAGATGGATACTTTGATGCAGATTCACATAAGTGGATTATCAATCAGATTACTTCCTACTTTGATAAATACCATACTACGATTACTATGGATGTTCTTAAAGTAGAATTACAAAAAGTAGAAAACGAAGTACTTCAGGTTGCCTTAAAAGAAGAATTGAGAAACAGTTATCAAGCTTCTCAAGACGATTTAGATTATGTACAAGAAGAATTTACTAACTTCTGTAAAAATCAAGAAATGAAATCTGCCATACTAGATTCAGCTGATCTACTCAAGCAAGGTGACTTTGACGGCATTAGAAACTTAGTAGAAAGAGCTATGAAAGCCGGTATGGATAAAAATATTGGTCATGAATATAATAAAGATGTGGAAACTCGTTATAGGACTGATTACCGTCCTACTATACCTTCTCCTTGGCCTATACTTAACGATGGTATACAAGGAGGGTTCGGACCTGGTGATCTTGCTATTGTGTTTGGTAACCCAGGTGGTGGGAAGTCTTGGACTATGGTCGCTATTGCGGCTCACGCTGTTAAACTCGGATATAAAGTAAATTATTATACTTTAGAATTAGGTGAAGATTATGTTGGAAAAAGGTTTGACTGTTATTTCACTGGTTATTCTATTGATGAAGTAAATAAACACCGTAAAGAAGTACAAAAATATGTCGATAACTTAAAAGGTAAGTTAATCGTAAAAGAATATGCACCTAAAAGTGCAACTGTAAATACTGTAAAATCTCATATACAGAAATGTATTGATATGGAGCATAAACCAGACCTAGTTATTGTAGACTATGTTGATTATTTAAGAGCTCCTTCAAAAGGTAAATTTTCAGAAAGAAAAGATGAGATTGATGATGTATTTATTGCTACTAAAGGGTTAGCAAAAGAACTTAAGATACCTATTCTTACACCTTCTCAGGTAAATAGAATGGGTGCTAAAGATTCTGTTATTGAAGGTGATAAAGCTGCAGGTAGTTATGATAAAATGATGGTTGCAGATATTTGTTTATCTCTTTCGAGACAGAAAGAGGATAAAGTCCTCGGAACTGGTAGAGTTCATGTAATGAAAAACCGTTACGGTCAGGATGGTATGACTTATAATGTTAAGATGGATACTAATAACGGCCATATTGAGTTTGAAGGTAAAGCTGATTTAGATAGTTTAGATATACCTAATGAAAATGGAGTTAATTCTACCCACAAAGAACTGGCAAAGAAATTTTTCAGTGTTGAACGTTTAGATAACGGTTAATGCTGATATTTATTAAAGATGTCCTCAAGAGAAATATATTGACTCTTGGGGATTTACTGTCTTATTAACCTATTAATATATAAAGATATATGAGTCTATTAGAAGAAAGAGTGGTTTATAAACCATTCGAATACCCCAAAGCATTTGATTACTGGCTAAAACAACAACAAGCCCACTGGTTACACACTGAAGTCCCAATGTCGCAAGATGTTACTGACTGGAAAAGCAATTTAAAAGATCACGAAAAGAATGTCGTTGGACAAATTCTAAAAGGATTCGCTCAAACTGAAACAATAGTTAATGATTACTGGTCTACGTTAGTAACTAAATGGTTTAGAAAACCAGAAGTTATTATGATGGGTACAACTTTAGGTTCTAGTGAGACTATTCATGCTGAGGCATATTCTTTATTAAACGAGCAATTAGGTTTAGATGACTTCGCAGAGTTTTTAGAAGACGAAACTACTATGGCGAAAATTGAATCATTAATGAAAGTAAGAGATAATCACGACGGTACTCCTAACTGGCATGAAAGAGCTAAGTCGTTAGCGATTTTTTCTGCGTTTACAGAAGGTGTAAATTTATTTTCTTCTTTTGCAGTACTCTTATCTTTTAAAATGAGAAATAAATTAAAAGGTGTAGGACAGATAGTAGAATGGTCAGTAAGAGATGAATCACTCCACTCTGAAGCTGGCTGCTGGTTATTTAGAACCTTAATGAAAGAACATCCAGAATTTAAAACTGATAAATTAGTAAAAGAAATAGAAGAAGCAGCTATGCTAGCATCTAAATTAGAATTCGATTTTATTGATAAAGTATTTGAATTAGGTGATTTAGAAAACTTAACTAAAGATGAATTAAAGAATTTTATCAAACATAGAATTAATACTAAAATGGCAGATTTAGGTTTAAAACCTATCATACCAGCTGAAGAAATTGATAAAGGAGCTTTAAAGACGATGAAATGGTTCGATGCAGTTATTGCAGGTAAACAGCAAACTGATTTCTTTGCTAATAGAGTTACTAATTATGCTAAAGGTCATATGGAGTGGGACGCAAACGCAATGTTTTAATATACTGATATGACTTTACAATTAGATTATTCCCAATGGGAATCAGGCAAAGATTATCCTGAATGGATGAATGAAATCTCTTTAGCAACCATTTCTAAAGGGTACTTACTAGAAAACGAAACACCTAAATTAGCTTATCGAAGAGTAGCTAATAGAATAGCACAAAGATTAGACCGACCAGACTTAGCAAATAAGTTTTTTCGTTATATGTGGAAAGGTTGGTTGAACTTAGCCTCCCCTGTTTTATCAAACACAGGAACTGATAGAGGTTTACCTATCTCCTGTTTTGGTATTGACACACCAGATTCTATTAGAGGAATAGGTCTTACTAACGCTGAGTTAATGAGACTTACTTCTCTTGGTGGTGGTGTTGGAATTGGATTATCTAAAATTAGAGGCAGAGGAGCAAACATAGGTAATGGGAATACAGGTCAGTCAGAAGGTGTAGTTCCTTGGGCTAAGATTTATGATTCTACTATTATTGCTACTAATCAAGGAGCAGTAAGAAGAGGTGCAGCATCTGTAAATTTAGATATAAATCATCCAGATATAGAAGAGTATTTAGAAATTAGAAGACCTAAAGGAGATCCTAATAGACAGTGTCTTAACCTACATCAATGTGTTGTAGTGGATGATACATTCATGCAAAGATTAGAACATAGAGACGCTGAGGCAATGAGAATCTGGGTTAAAATACTTAAATCAAGAGTAGAAACTGGAGAACCTTATATCATGTATCATGATAACGTTAATAATAACAACCCTGCTGCATATAAAAAGAATAATTTAGATGTTTCTATGACAAATATATGCTCAGAAATTACTTTACATACTGATGAAGAGCATAGTTTTATTTGTTGTTTATCTTCCGTTAATTTAACTAAATGGCATGAATGGAAAAACACAGATTTAATTGAGACTGCAATCTATTTCTTAGACGGAGTCTTAGAAGAATTTTTAACTAAGACTTCTGGAAGAGAATCTTTAGTAAGAGCTCATAGAAGTGCTAAAAAAGGTAGAGCAATTGGTTTAGGTGTTTTAGGATGGCATACGTTATTACAAAATGAAAGAATACCATTTGCTTCTGTTGGTGCTACGTCACTAACTCATCAAATATTCTCTGATATCAAACAAAAAGCAGAAAATGCTTCAAGAAAATTAGCAGACGAATATGGAGAACCAGTATGGTGTAGAGGAACGGGTATGAGAAACACTCACGTATTAGCAGTTGCACCCACAGTTTCTAATAGTACTATTGCTGGAGGAGTTTCTGCTGGTATTGAACCTATACCTGCTAATATTTATACTTTCAATTCAGCTAAAGGTACTTTTATTCGTAAAAATGGTGCTTTAGAAGCTTATTTAGAAGAGAAAGGAGCTAATACCGAAGAAGTTTGGGATCAGATTATGAGAGATAGGGGTTCTATCGCAAATTTACCCGAAGATATTATGCCTGCAGAAGATAAACCTATTTTCTTAACTTTCGCAGAAATTAACCAACTACAGTTAGTCGAGCAGGCTGCTGCTAGACAGAAGTATATAGACCAAACTCAATCGCTTAATTTAGCTTTTGATCCAACAGACAGTCCTAAATTCATTAACGAAGTACATATGGCTGCATGGAGACTTGGTGTTAAAACTTTATATTATTTAAGAACAGATTCAGTAATTAACGGTGATATAGGAAGTAGAACGTCTACTGACTGTTTGAGCTGTGATGGTTAAAATTAAATTATGGTGTTATCAATTGTTTTAGGAGTTATCCTAATCGGAGTAGTGGTATTTTATACTAGAAAAATAAAAATACTAAAAGAAAGTTTTGAAAAAGAAAGAGGGTTAATAAAAATAGATGCTAAAAAAAGGTCTGGGGCAGTACAGTGGGGAAAAACAATTGAACATTTTGTTCCATTTATGACTGATTTTCCTATACCTGCTGAGGATTGTACTTTTTTAGGTATGCCTATAGATTATGTCGGATTTACTAATACTAATAGTAAAACTAAATGTGCAGTTCATATTATAGAAGTAAAAAGTGGATCTTCTTTTTTAATGTCAAAGCAAAGGAATATTAAAAAAGCAATAGAAGAAGGAAGAGTACACTGGCATGAAATATCAGTAGATGGTAATACCGTTAAATAAAGTTGGATTTTTAAATTATTTTTATTATATTATATTATGGTTAAAGCTATAAAATTTTACGCAGATTGGTGCGGTCCTTGTAAAGCATATGATAAGATATGGAGCAAGGTAAAAGAAGAAATAACTGAAGGGGTAGAGTATGTTAATATTAACGTAGATAAAGATACTACAGGATTAGCAGCTGAATATAAAGTAAGATCTATTCCGTATACAGTTATTATAAAAGATCAAGCTGAAACTACTAAAGTTGGTTTGATTTCTGAAAGTGAATTAAAAGATTTAATTACTAATTAAAGTTATAAATAAATGTTACGAAAACCTGATTCAATACCTGCTAGTGATACTGTAATAAAAGATCCTGGTATGGAACCTTATTTCATTACTAAATCTTCTACCGGAGGATATACAGTTTATGAAAGAGTTGTTAAAGGAGAAAATAATACTCCTTATATTAAAACGATTTGTTATCCAGCAAGATTCTCAAATGCTTTAAAAGTAGTTGCTGAAGAATTGCTTAACTCTAATAAGCATTTTACATCTATAAAAGATTATGTAAAAACTTATAATGAGATATCAGATAAAATTACTGGTGTATCCAGTATATAGCGTTTGCCTATACGCTTAATAATACCTGGCAAATTTAATAATTATATTTATCATGGCAAAGAATGTCGTAGTGTCTTTATCTGGAGGGATGGACTCCTCAACTTTATTACTTAGATGTTTATCTGAGTACGATAATGTAACAGCTATATCTTTTGATTATGGTCAAAAGCATAGAGTGGAACTTGAAAGAGCTCAATCATTAGTAGACTATATTAATGAAAATTGTACTGACGAAAATTGTTTCGGCGGATGTAGAGTTAATTATCAAGTTATTAAATTAGATGGTTTAGTTAATCTGTTAAATTCTAATCTTGTTCAAGGTGGTGATGATGTACCTGAAGGACATTATGAGGAAGATAATATGAAAGCTACCGTGGTACCGAATAGAAATAAAATATTTGCTTCTTTAGTTCAAGCAGTTGCTCTCTCTGCTGCTAACGCTAATGGAAATGATACTGATATTGCTTTAGGTATTCATGCTGGTGATCATGCAATCTATCCCGACTGTAGACAAGAGTTTAGAGATGCAGATGACACTGCTTTCAGAACTGGTAACTGGGATGCAGATAAAGTAGGCTACTTTACACCTTACTTAGAGACAGATAAATTAGGAATTTTGAAAGATGGAGAAAAATTGGTTAGTGAGTTGGGTATTGAGTTTGACGAAGTATACAAGAGAACGAATACTTCTTATAAGCCATATCCTTCTGGAAATTCTGATTATAAGTCTGCTTCTAGTGTGGAGAGGATTGAGGCTTTTATTAATCTTGGCAGAAAAGATCCCGTTCAATATGAGGACGAGACTGGACCGGTGGATTATGAAGTTGCAAAAACTCACGTAGAGAAGTTACTAGCTGAACACGCAGCTTAAAAACGTGTATTAAACGAGTAGTTCAGTAGGTAGAACACTTTGGCTTAACCTGGCGCGGAGAAGTAGCTTGAACGTGGAGCGAAACTTGTAATACATTCGATCGTGAAAAGCAAAAGGGTCAAAGAGGACGGGGGTTCGAGTCCCCCCTCGTATACTAAAAAGAGAATTAGTTATTCTTTATAAAAAAAGTTGCTATTTAGGATTAAGTTTCTTATATTTAATAATATGTATAATAACAGTGTCGTAGCACCACTTTAAAAACACAAATATGAATAATAAAACTACAGAAAGAGAACTGAACGATTTCTTAATGAATCGTGAAGCTCGAAACATTTCCCAAGACTATACAGTCGACCCAATCAAACTAGAAAATAACTACCCAGACGCAAAAAAACATCAAATTGTGTCGTTTATTAAATCAGGAATTCGTATATTAGGATATATACTTATTCCTTTTAATTTATTATGGGCTGCAGGTATACTTGTAGTATCTGAAGTAGTAGGTATAATAGAAGAATTAGTTTAGTTATGGGAAAATTTATATCAACAAAAGTATTTGACGGATACTCTACAGTTTTTCGTCAATGGAAAGCAGAGACTACTCATTGCAAATATCTACATGGGTATGGAGTATCATTTAAACTCTATTTTCAAGGAGAGTTAGACGAAAGAAATTGGGTTTGGGATTTCGGAGGAATGAAAAGAGCTAATGGTACTATAGATAATATGTCTCCAAAAGCATGGTTTGACTATATGTTTGATCATACTTTTATAGTAGCTGAAGACGATCCTTATAAAGAATCATTCTTAAAAATGAATGAAGCAGGAGTAGCTCAAGTTAGAGTTATACCTGCAACTGGAGCAGAAAGATTTGCTAAATTTATTTACGATAAGGTTAATCCTTTTATTCAAGAAGAAACT
>Ga0160423_10001870_pt1 | contig 17618 bp, 28 predicted proteins | sample CRUFie14St8metaG_FD_108191 | JGI IMG/M metagenome (GOLD analysis project Ga0160423, IMG submission 108191) | Marine microbial communities from the Costa Rica Dome - CRUD Field 142mm St8 metaG | ecosystem: Environmental > Aquatic > Marine > Oceanic > Photic zone | place: Costa Rica: the Eastern... | reverse complement strand
GAGGCTAAATAAGCCTCTTTTTTGTTGGTATTTATAATAGAAGTTCGTATATTTAAGTATGGAGTTTATCTATTATGAAGAAGGATGGAACGATAGGAGTGGGCAGGTACAGCCGGGGGGAGCTATCCCAACTGGCTCGTCGTCGTATGATCCAAAAAGATCATGGTGATAAGTCAAAATATAGACGTAAAATAAAACATAAAAGAGGTTATGAGTCTGAGAGAGACAGTTAGAGAGTGGATAAAGAGTGGAGAGGATACTAAACCTTCTAATCCTCTTTGTTCGAAAAGATTAGTTATTAAAAACCTAAATCAGATTAAAGAACTATTAGAAGAAGATTCTCCTTATATTGCTAAAGAGAGAATTAAATGGTTGATATCTGATATTGAAAGAGGTAACTTAGACGCAGGTGAGCTGTAAGTATGAATAGAAATTTAGAACTTCCTTTTAAACCGAGATGGTCTAAGCAGTGGCTTTTAAAGAAGCTTGGTGACCGTTATTATAAAAAACCTTACGATAGGTTTATGTGGTGGAGAAGTTATACTCCTAGAAACAAACCTTTAACTAACCGTCATCTACTCAGAGATAGAATAGCTAATGGAGACTTTGAAGTAGGACCTTACCTCTTAGAAGTAGAACTTGTACTTCATACTATGAACGAAAAATACTTAGATGCTGTAACTACCAGAGGAGAAGTTGATTGGAGTCTATGGCATGCTAATACTTCTATTGATAGAGCTAGAAAAAAACGATTACTAGAAGATCATGAGAAAGAAGAATTTAGAAAACTTACTGAACTTAAACAAGCATTCCTGTTAGAGTTTAGAATGACCGATGAGCAGTATGAGAAAGAAATACTCAGAGGATCTGATGATACTTTAGACTTCTATTTTAAGATGGAAGAAAAATATGGGAAATGGTCTATAAAACCTAAGCTTAAAGCTAGAAAGTAGCATATTTATATATGTATATATTTAATAATTATTAATTTACAATTCATGAATACAATTTTAGTTATCATTGGTTTGCTTTTAATCGGAGCAGCCGTTACGATTTACTTTGTCAAGACTGGTAAAGTAAAAGACAGCGATGGAGATTTAATTCCTGATGCTGTAGAAGATGCAGTCGAAGATGCGAAAGAGACTGTTAAAGAAGTTAAACGTAGAGCCAAGCGAGTTAAAGAGGAGATCGAAGATGTTGTGGATGCTGCTAAAGAAGTAGCTAAACAAGCTGGTGATGTAGCTGCTGCTGCAAAAGGTAAAACTCGTAGAGGAAGAAAGCCTAAGGCTAAAAAATAATGCAGCCTAAAGTAAATGTTTCACTGGATCAAACGAAAGCTGTTTTATGTGAAGAATGTGGAAGCACCTTCTTCGAAGAGGGAGTCCATCTCCGTCAAGCATCAGGGCTCCTTACAGGGACAGGTCAAACAACCTACATCCCAATTCCAATCTTCGCATGTAAAAAATGCGGACACGTCAATTCTGAATTCTTACCAAAAGAGGTTAAAGACCTTGGGACGTAACATATACTCAGGAATACAAGGACAAATTTACGATTAATGTAACGAAAGAGGGAGCTATTCAGTTCCCTTCTTTTTTTCCTATTTATAATATGGAATTCCTTAAATCCGTCGGACAGTTATATATTGTCTAACCCTTAAATTTTTATTATGGATTTATTGAATAAGGTTGGCCTATGGGTCAACAAAATAACAGAAGTAGGTATAAGCGTAATTGCCCTTGGAATAGTTTTCGAGGTACTGTTCAAAGGCGTTGCAATTCCATTCTGGCCAAACATTTCAGTAGTTGAAAACGTTATGGGAATCTTAGGATCCCTGTCTGCTGAAGGTCTTTTAGGACTCGTTGGTGCATTTGTTTTATACCACATTCTGAAGAGGTAAAAAGTTTTTTTATTTTTTATAAAGGAGGCCTTCGGGCCTCTTTTTTTTGTGCTATTTATTATAAAGAGCTGCTGCAACAGCCGGTTACCTACCTAAAAGTTTTACTCTATTTTTTTATTTAAACGTTTTAAATCGTTGTTTAACATAAATGATTGGAATGAGATTAATATATCTTATTGCTCTATTATTGAGCGTAAATCTTTATAGCCAACAAACTATAAAGATAGAACAAGTTGCAAACAATATCGTTATGGGACCATTTGCCGGTAACCGTGACCTGGCTTTTGGTGTTCAAAATATACTAGAAGAAATAATCCAAGACAGAGACTATTACCTATCAGAAGATGCTCCTAAGAGTATAAAGGTAGAGCTATTATATTTTGATGTAAAGCAAAACAGTATGCAGTTAGGAGTGTATGGCCGTAAAGCTGACGTTACTCAAATAGTTGCTGGTGCAAGATTAATAGTAGACGGTGAAGTAGTAAAAGAAGTAACTGCAAAAGGAACTTCTAAATCTATTTCTACTGCTACATTAATAATAGATAAAGGAGGAAAATTCTCACAAGCTGGTGTATCCTCAGCACTTAAGAAAGTTTGTGAACAACTGATTGATAAATTAAAATTATAATGAAAAAAATACTACTCTTTTTATTAGTACCTTTTATCCTTCTTTCACAGCAAGGATATTTGAGTCATAGTTATATAGATGGAGATGCTAACGGATTTGTCGTTGGCCAAGAAATTACTGTTAAGTTTGAAGGTTTGCAAGGAAGTGGAATGACTCCTGATAGAGTTCATTTTGACTTTGAATGGAACAATAAACTTTTACAATATGTTTCACATACTTTTAATCCAACATCAGGTTTACCTTCAGATGCACAAACTTCATGGACTATGTGGAATGGATATAGATTTAATCCTATCAACACTTATGCTGGAGTGGCAGTAGCTGAATCAGATTTAGATGTTCAGTATGAACAAGGATGGCTAAATGCAGGTGACGGTTCTTATTCTTCAGTAGCTGATTGGTCAGTAGGAAGAGTAATTATACAGTCTGCTTCGGATTTACCTTTATCTACTCCTTGGATATATGTTAAGTTTAAAATTAAAGACAGACAAGGTACAGGGTACTCCAATTACAATAACGTTACTGATCTTAACTATGCTAACTTTGAAGACATAAGCGCAAGCTCAGGGTTACTAGATGTAAATGCAGGTACAGAAAATATTTCTTTAGCTAGTGTTAGCGGGGTAAATGCCGGTAGTGTTACCATAAGTCTTAACTCAGCTGCTAAAGCTCAGTACGCTACTGATTTTACTTATGCTATTTATGCTACTGATGGGGTAAATGGTAAAACTGGTCAGCCTATAGAATCAGGAAACTTTGATGCTAACGGTCAAGTAATTACTACTAACTTAATTGTAGATGAAAAATATTATGTAGAGATAAAAGTAAATGATCAAGCAACTTGGCTGGACGATGTATTAACAATCTCAGATGCTTTTATTATATTTAAACAAGCTAATTCATCTGGAGCTGGCGGTCCAGGAGATACAGGAAATCAAAATACTTTTGATTACCCTATTCAATACCTTTTAGGTGAATTAGATAATACTGGTAACATTACTCCTACTGATGCATATCAAGCTTTAGGTCACGTACAAGGAGTAGAAGGACTAAGCCAATGGTTTACATCTGCTACTAATGGATCTAAAAACGTCTGGGGTAGAGTAGAACAGTTAGGAGTATCTACCAACGACTACTACTTTGGTCAGAAGTATATTATAGAACCTACCGATAGTGATAAGTCATTTAACTTCGGTCATGCTTTAATCGGAGATGTAGATTTTTCTCATGGGTATGTTCCTACAGCAGGAGCTACTACTGCTAATCAAGCTCAAGCATTTAGTATGACAGCTATGGCTTTAAAAGAAGCAGTTGAATCTAACCTAGATGTAAAGTCTGAATTAGTAGACGGTAAAGTACATTTCTCTATCGATTTACAAGAAGAAGGAGTAGTAGGTACTCAGTTTAACATTAAGTACGATGAAACTATCCTAACTTTGGAAAACGTTATTTTCGATACAGGAAACACAATGTCTAATTTTGCTAACCATAAACAAAGTTTAGCTAAAGTAAATATTGGATCTTTAGATCAAAATGGTAATGTAAGTATAAAGCAAGGTACTGCTTATAAGTTAGTATTTACTGCAAACGAAACATTACAGAACACATCAGGATTGATTACCTTTAAATTAACAGAAGGAATTAAAGCTGACGGACAAAAAGTTAAATTCATAATTAAGTAAAAATGAAAAAAGTATTATCATTATTAGCATTAATTTTAATTTTAGGATGCGCTCAAGATGAAGAGTTCATCGTAATTGACGAAAACCAAGAGGTACCAGAAGCTTTATTTATTCAAGATCTGGTGGGAGTTAAATTAGCTAGTGCTATCGTATCAGATAGAGTTGCTATGAATGTTAAATTACCTTCAGATGGAGTTTACAGAGTAAAGATTAGACATAGTATGACTAATGAATTAATATCTCAAGAAAGACTAACCGGCAAAGAAGGAGACAATATTTTAAAAGTGTATGTAAATACTTTAGAAAAAAGTTCATATAAGTTGGAATTGACTAAAGAAGATCATACTACTATAGGAATTACAGTATTTTCTAAATTTTAAGCTATGAGTGAAGAGCAAGGAGGATTTTTCGGACAAATAAAAAATCAGATTATAACAACTGTTGGACTTATTATTACAGCAGCAGGAGGACTGGTAATAACTAATATGGAAGCTATCTTTGGAGTTGCAGAAGAGACTGACCAGCCAATGATGGAACAGACTATTAATCTACCAGAAGCATCTACCGATACTATTGTAATAACTAAAAAGATAGAAATAGCTCCAACTCCGGCACCGGAACCAGAAAAAACTGAAACTGAAAAAAGAAAAGAAGACTTCGACTGGTAAAAAAGGGAAGACCCGGCTGCAACCAGGTCTTCTTAATTCCAGGTCGATTTTAATTAAATGTGAAGTGTGTAACAATTAAAATGACAACCATGAATTATATATTACAATCTAAGAAAAAAAATTCTTTTATCCAACTTTTAGAAGGAATTTTTAACTTTTACAGATTCGAATCCAAAACTTTATCTGGAAAATTAATGGAGGTTAGTTTCAAAACGTTATCTACATTCCTATTTGTACTTGCTGCATCAGGAATATTGAAATTAGTTTTTGAGCTAATAACCAATCCATCATTGTTCAGTACAGCAAGCTTTGGTGTATTCGATCATCTGTACTAATGAAACAACTTATCGTATTTTTACTTGGACTGAATGTAGCATTCGGCCAGGTACTAGGTAAAACAACTACAGAAGATTATACTGCTGGTTTTGAATCTAGAGAATCTATTTGGTCTGTACCAGAGTATGATGGTGATCCGGTAAGTGTTGCTCTCCTTAACATAGGTGTAAGCGATGAAGTATTATCTCAATATCCTGAATTAGGAGACTACCGTGTAGGATTAGGTCTTACTAACATAACCGTAGCGTTCTTAGACGAGACATTCAGATTTGAATTCGTAGAAACTAAAGACGAAATCAAAAACAGAATGATTACTCAGTATAAAGCTTCTCAAAAAGGATTTACTGCAAATCAAATCGATATTAAAGGCAAGATTATGCTTGCTAAATACTTCTGTTATATAGAGGTATATGATTTTTCTATCTCTGAAGATGAATCTATTAGCTTAAAAGATGGTATTAAAAGCAACTTAGTTACTAGATTAGGTCTTCAAGTTAAAATGGTAGATGCTGAAACTGGACTTTATATGACTGGTTCAGGATTAGGTAAAGCAACTACTACCAGAGAGATGACTTTACTTAACGATGAAAATCTAGAAGAGATAAAATTTAATCAATCATCTATTGGTACTGCAACTAAGAAGGCTTTAGAGACGGGAGTAGCTAAAGTAGTTAAAAGAATGATACGTAAAAAGATCTTTGATCATTAATGTGCGGAATTTACTTTACATACTAACATTTTTATTTACTACTACTGCTTTAGGGCAGACCCAAACTGTTACGCAATTCTTTACCGACAGATGTACTAATGAAGTAAAAACCGTTACAGCTAACTTTGTAAACGGATCAGCAACAGTAGCTTTTTATAACAGAGTTAAAACTTTTACCTGGGCTGAATACACTAACGGTACATTAGAAGCATGGTTAAACGAAACTTACCTATGGTGGGAGAACTTAAGCCCATGTTCTACTGCTACAGCATCTTCTCAAACAACTCAACAAACAGCTAATAACGCAACGTCTAGCGCAACTAATGCAGCAGCTAATGCTACATCTGGTGCAACAGGGAGTACCGGAGCTACCGGTGCAGCAGGTACTGGATCGACTAGTACAGGTTCAACTAATACTAATACAAATGGAAATACAGGATCAGGATCAGCTTCGTCAGGAAGTGGATCAAGTAGTTCAAGCTCAGGAAGCTCTTCTGGATCGAGCAGTTCAGGAAGCTCAGGAGGTGACAGCGGAGGATCAAGTTCAAGTGGTGGGGATAGCACAGGAGGGGATTCATCGAATAATACTGGAAATGATAAATCTGGAGGAAACGATTCCGGAAACGACTCAGGAGGAGACTCTTCTGGCGGTAGCGACTCAGGAGGAGGTGACGATCAAAGTGGGTCTGATAACTCGGGTGATGACAATACTTCGTCAGATCCGGATAACTCTTCTGGGGATGGAGATAGCAGCGATGGTGATTCGTCAGGAGAATCCGATAACGATTCAGCAGGCGAAAGCGAGGAAGGGACGGATGATTCGTCGAATGAAGATAGCTCGGACGAAAGCACTGACGAAAGCTCTGAAGAGAGCTCTGAAGAAGAAAGCTCAGAAGAAGTAGAAGAGGAATCATCTGAGGAAGAATCTAGTGAAGAAGAATCTAGCGAGGAAGAAAAAGAAGAAGAGTCTACTGAAGAAGAAAAAGAAGAAGAGCAAGAAGAAGAAAGCGAGGAAGAGGAGTCTGAAGAAGAAAGCGAAGAAGAAGAGCAAGAAGAGGAAGAAAAAAAAGAACAGCAAAAAAAGCGTAACCCTATAAATGTTTCAGCTAACCTACTTACTCAGTCAGCTATAGACGGTACTATATCTAATGCAGCTAGTTTTGGTTTATCACAATCTTCTTTAACCGGTACTACAACTTATTCAGCTAACTTAATGGTATGGGATAATCTTAATCAATTTAGTTTAGGAGCATCTAAATCAGATGTTTACTTTAATTATGATAATGAACAAAAATTGTATCTAAGAAATCCTGAAACTGGCAATAGAGATTTGTACTACGGTTCATACTATACCAGAGGAAGTATAATGATGATACAATCAGTTAGTGCTAACTTTATGTATATTTACGGAACCAAAGTAGCTTCATTTGGTTTATCGAATGTTTATTTAGGTCAAAAAGAAAACTTCTGGAAAGGATTTGTAGGAGGATTTGCATTATCAGGTACCTTTATTAATATCGATGACACAGTTATGGTTATGCCTTCAGGTGTTTTATTTGGGACTAAACCTTTTCCTACCAAAAGAGTTACTATATCACCTATGTTAGCTTTAGCTTTTAATCCAGTTTCGTATAGCTTTGATATTAAGAAACCAGGTGATGGTGAGTTTGCTTTTAATGAACATGTAACTTATATAGTAGGATCTAACTTTGATGTTAACTTAACTCAAAGGTTTAAGTTCAATATCGGGGGTAATGTAATAGGAACTACTCTACCAGGCATTCCTTTAACCTGGTCTGCTACAATTGGTTCTAAGTTCCAGTTTTAAAAACTATTTATATTAAATAACGTTTCATTTAAAAGTTGCATATGTTTAACTATATAAAACGCAATTGGATGGCTTTTACAGACATTTTTAAAAACAAGAACGATTTTAACGAAAAGACTATCGTAGGCTTTTTATCATTTGCTATGATGACTATATTTGCTTTTGCAGATATATTTACTGGTCTATTCGGAAAAGATTTAGTAATTCAAGAATTTATCTATAACTCTTTTGTTATTATTACTTTAGGATCATTTGGTATCGCTGAAGCTGGTAACATATTTGGTAAAAAATCAGAGTAATGGCAGTAATAGAACCTAAAGGTATTATAGTACACTCAATGGGAGAGTATCTTCAATGGGAAGGTAAATGGTTAACTGCTCATGAATTTTTGAAAAAACTAAGACTATCCGTCCATGGATTTGTACATCCGGACGGTACGTATGAAAAGATGATTGAATCACCTGGCAAAGCAGCTCATGCTGGTAAATCTAAATTTGGAGACTTACAGCATCTAAATTCTCATTTCCTAGGATTTGAATTGCTTGTACCGGGTAAACAAGATTACGCATCCTTTTCGAAAGCGATAGAGACTCCTGGAACTTACACCGATGAACAATTCGATAGAGCGGTGGAGGTATGTAAGTGGTGGATGAACCAATATAACATACCAGCCGATGCAGTAGTAAGACATTCAGACGTATCTGGAGATGATGTAAGAGGAGCCGGAAAAGGTAAAACGGACCCAGGCTCTGCTTTCGATTGGGAAGCTTTTAAAGCAGCATTAGTTGCTTAATTGAGATTAATTTCTTAAATTATAGTTATGGGAAAAAACCTTAGAGGATATCTTGCATTTGCAATAGTAGGTGGCTTTGTAGCCTATACTATATTTGGTAGGTCAGGTATAGATGTAGACGTACAAGCATATCAAATGCAGATCAATTTACTTGAACAAAAGATTGATTCTATACAAACTGAGAATACTTTGCTTGTAAAAGAAGCAGACTCTCTTGAGTCTAAAATTACTCAGTACGATATTAAAATAGGAAAATTAAACAGTAAGATAGATGCTATTAAAGAAGAAACTCAGCAAAGGATTGATTCTGTCGACTTTTTTGGTGATGATGAGCTTGAAAAGTTTTTCGCAGATCGCTACAGACAGTACTTCAATACAGTTAAGTAAACCTGTAGCAAAGCTTGTTATTAAAGATTTGATGAAAGGAGACGGTATGGCTGTAGAATTACAGACTATTCAAGAAATATTATCATCAACAAACGAAAAGCTTGCCACTCAAACTGAACTAGTAACTAATCTTAACTTACAGATTACTAATTTAGAAAGTATACTTAATACTAAAGACGAACAAATAAATACTTCTCAACAACTATCCAAAGAGTTAGAAGAAGCTTTACGCAAAGAAAAGCGTTTAGGTAGACTGTATAAACTGGGCTCCACAGTTGGAATAGCAGCAGTTGCTCTATTACTTGTACAATGATGAAACGTATTCAAAGGAACTTATTTCCTTTTATTATAGCATTTTCCGCCCTGTCGGTATCTGCTTCGGCCGCTTTCTATTCTGTTAGCGGTCTTAGCAAACTTTTTGCTGGTGCTTCTTTTGAGGTTATAATTATGGCCGGATCATTAGAAGTAGCTAAGTTAGTTATAGCATCTCTACTTTATCAGTACTGGGATACTATTAATAAGCTTCTTAGAACGTATCTTGCTATCGCTGCCGTAGTATTGGTATTAATTACTAGTATGGGTATATACGGATTTTTATCAGCGGCTTATCAAGAGACTTACAATAAGTTATCTATAGTAGAAAATGAGAAATCTTTTATACAGCAGAAAATAGATTTCTATCAAAACGATGTAATAAGATATGATGAAGAACTTAAAAGGATTGCTAGTAATATTTCTATTCTTAGCAATGCCAAAGCTCAGTCGATCCAGGTACGAGACACCACGGTTTCTGGGGGCGTTAGACAAACCATCTCTACTTCCGAGCTTAGACTTGCTCAGTCACGTATCAAGACTGAAGAAGAGAATAGGAAGGATGTTCAAGCAAGAAGAGAGATAGCAGCTGATAGCTTGCAAAAATTTCAACTTCAAGTACTAGAATTAGATAATAATACTGAAGTAGCCGGAGAGTTAGGACCGTTACAGTATCTTTCAGGTCTTACCGGAGTATCAATGGATAGAATTATTAACTGGTTACTTCTAATTATTATATTTGTTTTCGATCCTCTAGCAATATCTTTAGTTATAGCAGCTAACTTTGCCTTTGATAAAGCTCGTCCTAAAAAAAATCTATATGGAGAAATAGAAGATGATTTTAGTGAATGGGAAAATTTAAATGAGGAAGTAAAAGTAGAAGATATAGAAGTTATAAATGCTGAGGTAGTTAAACCTCCTAGAACTAAAGTTAAAAAAACTAGAACAGGTCCTCCTGCAAATTACAAATGGAGAGAAAAAACAAATGATAGTAAAAAGTATTTGTAATACAAAAAATTTTTTCTTATATTAATTAAAAATAGTTTATGGACAATAAGTTATACAACATGTTAAAGAGTTCTGCTGAAGCAGACAAAGCTAAAGCATTACTCTCTTTAGAGCTGCTAGGTAATAAAGCAGTAGGTATCGGAGATCATTCAACAGAAGATTTTTATAAGAACGCTGAAGAAGCATTACAAGTTTTAGTTGATGCTGATGATAGATTGAAAGCTTTAAATAAGTATTTTACATCTGCTGCAAAAGAGCTTATAAATGAAAATACTTCTGTAGCATGAGTGATAGAGAGATAATGAACGCCAAACATCCTCCTTCAGCAAGAGAGATACTTAAAAAAGAATACCCTACAATCTATAATGGCTATCAATCTATAGTAGATGAACAGTTTGAGTTATTTGCTAGAAAGCATTTAGACTATGGAATGCATAATGTAAGTGCTGGTACTAATCTAGAAAACTCAGATGAAGTAGAGTTTGCAATGACTGGTCTTTGGTATAGACTTTCAGATAAGATTAATAGATGGAAGAATATGATTATATCAGGCCGTAGAGCTCAAAACGAATCACTAATAGATACTTTTCAAGATGTAACAAACTATGGCATTATTGCTCAGTTAGTTAAGAGAGGTATGTGGAAAAACGATTAGATGCCTGCTAAAAAGATTTACCCCGGTAGGGTTAAAAAGAAAGCTAATCCTTTAGTAAAAGAGGTTTGGGAAAGTAAACTTAAACAATCTCCTAAGAGTAATAAACATATATCATACTCTCAGTTATCTACATTTGCTAATTGTCAGAAACAATGGCACCTTACCTACGTTAAAAATTTAGCACCGTATCAATCTTCTATTCATGCTGTATTCGGAACAGCAATGCATGAAACTATTCAGACTTGGTTAGAAACTCTTTATCATGATAAGGTAAAGACAGCTAATGAAATGAATTTAGATTCATTACTATATGATAATATGGTAAAAGCTTACAAAGCACAACGTGCTATGAATAGTCATGAGAACTTTTCAAGTGCTGAAGAAATGAATATGTTCTGGTTAGACGGTAAACATATTCTTAAGTTTCTTAAAAAGAAAAGAGCAGGCTACTTTGGTACTAAGGGAGTACATTTGGCTGGGGTAGAGACGCTCTTATACCAGGAGTTACGCCCTGGCGTTATGTTTAAAGGGTTTGTTGATCTAATCTTCTATGACGAAAGAGACGATACCTGGACAATAATGGACATTAAAACTTCTACCTCTGGATGGAACTCTTTAGCTAAAAAAGATAGCAAAAGAATATCTCAGATACTTTTATATAAACAGTTCTTCAGTAAGCAGTTTAATATTCCTATAGAAAAGATAAACGTAGAGTACTTTATAGTTAAAAGAAGAGTTCCTAAAAATGCTGAGTACGCTTCTATGCAAAGAAGAGTTCAGCAGTTTAGACCAGCAGACGGTCCTAGAAAAGTAAAACAGGCAGTAGAGCTAATGCAACACTTTGTTAAAGAAGCTGTAAGTCCAGATGGACAGTATATAGAAAAAGAGTATCCTACATCTCCTTCGAAAGATAGCTGTAGGTTTTGTGCGTTTAAAGAATTACGAATATGCCCTGATGCTGTTTTGTAATCCTAGCCTATTTATATATACATATATATTAGTAAAAAAAAGTTATGTCAAATAAAGATAGAAAACTCACATCGGTTCGTATAGATGCCGATCTCTTCCAAGAGTTTAAGTTACAGTGCATGCATGATAATTTTTCCTTTCAAAAACTTGCCTCCCGTGCAATTTTTTTGTATCTTACTGATAAAGGATTCAAGCAACGCATACACAAGCAAAACACAATCAAGTTAAAATAGTTACATGAAAGATAAGTTTCGTTATTTAAAGCAAGAGGATAGAAAAAAGATCTTGTTACTGTGTGATGATATTCGGATGCATTCCGGTATCGGTACGATGGGTAAAGAAATAGTTTTAGGAACAGCTCATCATTTTAATTGGGTTAACCTTGGAGGAGCTATTAATCATCCTCAGAAAGGACAAATGCTAGATCTTTCCGAAGACGTAAATAAACAAAAAGGTATTAATGATGCATATGTAAAAGTTATTCCAAATAACGGATATGGAGATGCTAAGATAGTACGAGAGTTAATTCGAATGGAAAAGCCTGATGCTATTTTTATATTTACTGATCCTAGATACTGGACTTGGCTATTCGAAATGGAAAGAGAGGTAAGAAGTAAGATTCCTATATTCTATTTAAATATTTGGGATGACTATCCTGCACCTCTTTACAATAGAGATTATTACGATTCATGTGATGTATTAATGGCTATATCTAAACAAACTAAAAATATTAACGAAATAGTATTAGGAGATAAAGCTAAAGATAAAATTATAGAGTACTTACCTCATGGTATAAATACCGATTACTTTTTTCCAATAAAATCAGATCATGAAGACTATGACAAGCTCTTAGAGTTTAAGAAGAAAGTATTAAAAGATAAAGAATACGATTTCGTAGTATTTTATAATTCACGAAACATTAGACGTAAGAGCACTGCTGATAGTATATTCGCTTTCAGACAGTTTTGTGATCTTATAGGAAAAGAGAAAGCTAAGAGATGTGCTTTTGTTTTACATACTACTCCTGTAGATTCTAACGGAACAGATTTGTATGCAGTTAGAGAAGCACTTTGTGATCCAGAGTACGTAAACGTATACTTTTCAACTGATAGACTAGAGACAGCACAGCTTAATTTATTATATAACATTTCCGATGTTACTATTCAACTTTCTTCTAATGAAGGATGGGGCTTGGCTTTAACTGAATCTATTCTTACCGGAACAATGATTACAGCTAATGTGACTGGCGGTATGCAAGATCAAATGAGATTTGTAAATGAAAAAGGAGAGTGGATAAATTTTAGCAAAGATTTTCCTTCTAATCATAGAAAAACATATACCGAATGTGGCGAATGGACCGAACCTATCTTTCCTTCAAATATATCAGTAACAGGTTCTCCTCCTACTCCTTATATATATGATGATAGATGCTCTTCAGAAGATGCAGCACAAGCTTTACTTAATGTTTATAATCTAGGTAAAGAAGAAAGAGAACGAAGAGGAGAAGAAGGACGCAAGTGGGCTACTGGAGTAGAAGCAAAATTTACAGCCGAGCATATGTCTAACTCAGTTATAGATATTTTAGATAGAGGCTTTGAAGCTTTTAAACCTAGACCAGCATACGAGTTCTTTACTATTAAAGAGCGACCAAGAAAAATAGTAACGCATAAATTAACAGGTTATTAAGATGAGTAAACCAACAGTTGTAGTATCGTGCCCCGCTGATACCTATAGTGGGTATGGGGGCAGAGCAAGAGATTTCGTTCAAGCATTGATCGATATAGATAAGTATGATGTAAAAATACTATCCCAAAGATGGGGTAATACTCGATTCGGTTATTTAAAAGATCATGGAGAAGAAGATTTACACTCAAGATTAATTTATAAATTAGAACAGCAACCAGATATTTGGATTCAAATTACTATACCAAATGAGTTTCAAAAAGTAGGTAAGTTTAATATAGGAGTTACTGCAGGTATAGAAACTAACTTATGTGACCCTTCTTGGATTCAAGGAGCTAATAATATGAATGTTATTTTTACTTCTTCTAATCATGCTAAAGAAGTTTTAGAGAACACCAAATACGATATTGCTGATAAAAATAATCCTAATGTTAAACAGAGTTTATCTCTTAATACAAATATAGAAGTTTTATTTGAAGGTGTCCGATTAGATAAATACTATAACATTAAAGCAGACGAAAAAACTAAACTTTCAGAATACTTAGATACTATTCCTGAAAACTTCTGTTACTTACTTATGGGTCATTGGATGCAAGGTGATTTAGGAGAAGATAGAAAAAATATAGGGTACACTATCAAAACGTTTTTAGAGACGTTTAAGAATAAAATGAATCGTCCGGCTTTGATTTTAAAGAGTCATACATCTACTACCTCTATTATGGATAGAGAAAGAATGTTACAAAAAATTGATGGAGTTAGAAAGACAGTAAAAGGAACGTTACCTAACATTTACTTCCTACACGGTGAAGTAAACGATGCTGAAATAAATGAACTATATAATCATCCCAAAGTAAAAGCATTTGTCTCGCTAACGAAAGGAGAAGGATTCGGTAGACCCTTTTTAGAGTTTAGTACTATCGGTAAACCTATTATAGCTTCTAAATGGTCAGGACATACTGATTTTTTGAAAGAAGAAAATGTTAGATTTGTAGGAGGTACTTTAGAAAAGGTTCATAAATCAGCTTCTGTTAAAAACCTTATATTAGAAGATGCAAGCTGGTTTAAACCAGACGATATTGATGTAGCAAGAGCTTATAAAGAAGTCCAGAAACATTATAAAAAATACTCAGGACTTGCAAAGAAACAATCATCATATGTTAAGAGGACGTTTAGTTACGATAAGATGGTAGAGACGTTAAGTAACCTTATGGTACAGTATGTACCTGACTTTCCTAAGCAGGTAGAATTATCTTTACCAAAACTTAATCTCCCTAAACTTAAGAAAGTAGGAGAAGATTCTACTTCTAAAATAACTTTACCTAAACTTAAAAAATTAGATTAATATGGTAGATAAAGATCAACTTGTAGAAGGACCCTTTGGTAGTAACGCCTGTTACGAACAATCATTTCAACATGAAGGTCAAGAGATTAAAACCTGGTTATGTTTCGGTAGCGGGTTTACAACATCTACGTTAATGGTAAAAGGAAGCGAGATAGTTAACAATGCTCTTGCAACATCACCCGAACTGTATAAAGATCTTATGCATGAAGATAAAAACGGGAGAGTATGGCTACCGGCTACTATTACATTGCCTGCTAAAGGAATGGTGTTTATAGATGGTACTAGTAAAAAAGATTGGAAATGGGCAGCAGTTAATGCAATACCTCTCCAGGAAGGAGATAAAAAAGTAGCTGAAGATCAGACTCATAAAATGGATATGAAGAACGTAAAACATTTTAAACAAAATGATTTTATGGATGCTTTAGAAATGATAGGATTTTTTGCAGTAGAATGAGAGTATTAGTTACAGGTGGAGCAGGTTTCGTAGGAACTAATTTGATCAAAAGATTAATGTCTGATGGTCATGATGTTATTAGTATAGATAATTATCATACAGGATTAGAATCTAATCATCAGTTTGGGTGTAAATATCTTAAACATGATATTAGAAACTTAAAAGAGTTTCCTAAAGTAGATATAGTTTACCATATGGCAGCTATTGCTCGTATACAACCTTCATTTAAAGCACCTAAAGACTACTTTACATCAAATGCAAATGCTACTTTAAATCTAGCTGATTGGTGTGCTAGAAATAACATACCTTTAGTCTACGCAGGTTCTTCTTCTAAACATAGCGGAAGATTTAAAAATCCGTATACTTTCTCTAAAGATGTAGGAGAAGATATTATTAAACTATATCAAGAACATTTTAATTTAAAAGCTTCTATAGCTCGTTTTTATAACGTTTACGGACCGCATCAGCTTTTAGAAGGAGGGTACTGTACAGTTATAGGTATATGGTTAAAAGCTTTTAAAGAAGGGAGTACTTTATATATTACCGGAGATGGAAAACAAAGAAGAGACTTTACTCATGTAGATGATATAGTTGAAGCTTTAATTAGAATTTGGAATAAAGAAACCTGGAATACTGATTTCGAATTAGGAAGAGGAAAGAACTATTCTATTAACGAATTAATTAAGATGGTAGGACAGGAACCTACATATATTGCAGCTCGCCCAGGAGAAGCAAGAGAGACTTTAAACACTGATACTCTAGCTAAAGAACTGTTAGATTGGGAAGCTAAATTAAATATAGAAGATTATATTGTAAAAGAGTTTGTATGAAAATAAGTTATGCAATAACAGTATGTAATGAATTTGTAGAGATACAAAACTTATTAACTTTTCTTTTAGAACATAAAAGGAACGAGGACGAAATATCTATACTGTTTGACGTAAATAACGGAGACGATAAAGTACAAGAGTACTTAAGAGCTAAATCAGTTAATAATGAGTTTAATTGGATTAAAAGTAATTTTAAAGGACACTTCGCTGATTGGAAAAATTATCTAACAACTCTATGCTCTGGTGATTATATTTTTCAGATAGATGCAGATGAAATGCCTCATAAACAACTAATTAAGACTTTACCGGAGCTACTTGAATTTAATCCTCAAGTAGACGTAATGTTAGTACCTAGAGTTAACACAGTTGAAGGTTTAACTCAAGACCATATTACAAAATGGAGATGGAATGTTAATGAAAAAGGATGGGTAAACTGGCCTGATTACCAATGGAGGATATATAAGAACTCAGATAAAATTAGATGGGTAAATAAAGTTCATGAAAAGCTAGAAGGCTTTGATCAATATGCTACACTTCCTATGTTAGAAGAGCATGCTTTATACCATCCTAAAGATATTAAACGTCAAGAAAGACAAAATGCATATTACGATACATTATGAACATATATGTAGACATAGATGAAACTATTTGTTATTATGAAAACGAAAGGGAGTACCATTTGGCTAAACCTATAGTCGGTAACATTTTAAAAATAAATAAATTATTTGATGAAGGTAATAAAATTACCTACTACACAGCAAGAGGAAGTGTACATGTTGACAGATTAGATGAATATTTTTCTCTTACTAAAGAACAATTAAAAGAATGGGGGTGTAAATATCATAAACTAAGTGTAGGCGAAAAACCTGCTTATGATTTAATGATATGTGATAAGACTAAAAGAATTGAAGAAATCTAAATTATGACTGTATTTGGTATAAATACTATAAATAATACCCCGGAACAGTTTATGAAATTCGGAATAAATTCCTTAATTGATTTATTTCCTTTTTCTAAAAATTTAGTATATAATAATGAAATAATATTTAATCAACATCCTGAACTAGAAAAAATAGAAGGCAAAAAAGTTTTAATAGTTGGAGGAGGTCCTTCAACAAAGGAAGTGAGTTGGAATAAGATTGATGTTGATTATGTAGTTAGTGTAAATAATTTTTTTAAAAATGAAGAATATAAAGACCTAAAAGTCGACTTCTTCTCAGTTGGTGCAGAGGTAGATATAGAAGGTAAGTTATTTAACGATTACGTCAATAAACACAAACCTTTCTTATTATTTGAACACCATGGAAGATGGCAGTATATGAAAGATTATTTTAATAGTTTTTATTCAAACTATAGAAACATATCTTGCTACTTTACAAGAGCTTACGGTAAACTTGGCGTTGGGATAAGATTATTAATTCTTTGCAGTTTTTT
>Ga0160423_10001868_pt1 | contig 17622 bp, 19 predicted proteins | sample CRUFie14St8metaG_FD_108191 | JGI IMG/M metagenome (GOLD analysis project Ga0160423, IMG submission 108191) | Marine microbial communities from the Costa Rica Dome - CRUD Field 142mm St8 metaG | ecosystem: Environmental > Aquatic > Marine > Oceanic > Photic zone | place: Costa Rica: the Eastern... | reverse complement strand
GAAAAAGTTTATCTATTGAAAACTTCTTTAAGTGCTTTTGCAGGTAAGAATTTTACCTTTTGAGAAGCTGCGATTTGGATTTGCTCCCCTGTTCTAGGGTTTCTACCAATTCTAGCTTTTCTTTTCGCTACTTTATAAGTTCCAAAACCAGCAATTTTTACTGAATCGTCATTTTTTAACGCATCCAAAATAGTATTTGTAATGGTATCAAAAGTTCGCTCAGCATCAGCTTTACTTTGGTTTAAAGAACCAGCTAATTTAGCAACTAGTTGTTTTTTGTTCATTTTTTAGCTCCAGGTTGAATAAATTTATACTTAACAAAATCGTTGATAATTCAAGCTTTTTTTTAGTATCTATAAAATAATTTTATACAATATATAGTGCTCAAAAAATATTGATTTTATTGGTTTTTTTTAAATAAAAAAAGCCTTTAAAATAGACCTAAATCTTTCAAGTCATTAAAAGTGGCAAAAAACATCAATGATAGCAATAAAAACATCCCGATTCGAAAAAAACCCTCTTGTGTTTTTTGACTTAAAGGTCGCCCTAAAATTTTCTCAAAACCATAAAACATTAAATGTCCACCATCTAACATGGGAATAGGGAATAAGTTAATTAAACCAAGGCTTATAGAGATATAAGCCATCATACTTATAAAGGGAATAATACCAAATTCAGCAACTTGTCCTGATATTTTTGCAATTCTAATAGGTCCACCTAATTGTGAAGTATCACCTTTTCCTGTGAACATTGAGCCTAGGTATTTTAGCGAGGAAACAGTTACAAAATAAACTTCATTAATTGATTGTAAAAATGCTTGAGCAGGACCTAATTTTACATGATTAATTTCGTTATTATATGGGCTTAATTTAATCCCAACCATTCTCTTCTTTAGTTTATTTCCTAGATTATCCTCGCTTTCAACAATGTTAGGTTTAACTTTTAATAAAATTTCATTGTCAAATCTTGAGACTTTAAAGTCGACATATTCAGACGTTGACATTGCAATAAGTTTTGAGACATCCAAAATGCTCTCTACTTTATTATTATCTATTTCTAAAATAATGTCATTTTTCTTCATTCCGGCAATTTCAGCAGGACTGTCTTTTTGAACCTCATCAATTACTGCAGGAGTAAAATCTTTACCTATAAACATATAAATAAAGAGAAAGATTACGACAGCTAAAATAAAATTAGCTAATGGGCCGCCAAATACAATCCAGGCTCTTTGATATAAAGGTTTAGTAACAAATAGCTTTTCTTGATCTTCTTTACTGTATTTTTTTAACAATTCCTCTTGATCTGCTTGAGAAAAGACATTTCTATCTCCAAAAAATTTAACATATCCACCTAGAGGGATCCAACATACCTTCCATCGAGTCCCAGATTTATCATTCCAGCCAAATAATTCTTTACCAAAACCAATTGAAAAATCAGTTACACCCACACCATATTTCTTTGCAAAATAATAGTGTCCATATTCATGAATAAATACAACGATTAAAATAAGTATTAAAAATGGAATAATATAAGAAATCATAATAGAATATCTTACTTAAATATAATTTTTTTGAAATAGTTTTTTTGGCACAAATTTATCTAAAATTTACAAATACCTTATATTAACTACAGGCTAAGTTCTCTCTTGCCCCTTTTAATACTCCTGCCTTTAATATTCCATGTTAGTAGTGGTACAAAAGTTGCCACCAAAAATGATAAAAATAACAAAGATTGTGAGACAAAACTTGGGAATAGATTGCTCGGAAACAATATACCAATTAAAATAGATTTAGAAAAATCTGGACTTGGAAACAAAAGTAATCCAGCTAATAAACCAATAATAATTGAAACATAAGCATTTTTTTCTGAAAAAGTTTTAAAATAAAAACCATAAAATATACTAAGTACAGCTGCACAACAAAAAAGATCTGCTAATAAAAATAGATATAAAATACTTAAACCTTTAGAGGCCACAAATAATGCAATGATAGACAGTATGATTATTATCTGTTTTGATAACAAATCATAATTTTTAATTTTTACTATTTTTTTCCCATCAACAATAATTAGGCTTGAGATAGCATTAATAATGGTGTCAATACTACTTACAGTTAAGGATACGGCTAAAAAAATAATTATTATTGAAATAGTTAAGTATTGATCTTTTAATAGTAATTGAAAGAAAGCAAGATCAGGTACTGCAACAATATCAGCTGAAACAGCAACTAGTCCTGAAAATCCCATAAAGAAAACAATCGGAATAATTATAAAAAAAGAAATTATTAAGCTATTTTTTAAAACTTTATTATCTTTTGCAGCATAAACTCTTTGCCAATTTCCCTGATGAAATAAATTTGTGGCAGCAACAGCAATGAAGAAAGTTAGTCCAGCGGTAAAATTTGGCAAATAACTTGAACTTAAAAGATGGCTTTGTTTTTCTTTAATAAAATCAAAACTGAATTCATTAGCGTTAAAATCAATTAAATAAGAAAATGCAATTAACAATAAAACAACAAAAACAATAAATTGAATATTATCCGTAAAAATTGATGCTCTCAAACCTCCATACAAAGTGTAGACTAAAGAACTAACAATAATAATTAAAGCTGTAATCCATAGTTCTGTTCCAGAGATGTACTTAATTAACATTGAAACTGCAGTTACCTCGGCAATTAAAAAGATGTTCATATAAAAAATGGATAAAATTAAAATTAGTTTAAATAAATTTGGTCCATACTTTAATCTAATAACTTCTATAAAAGTTTTTCCTTTTGGATATTTTTCTCTAAAGCGTGTTCCTAAATAAATTAAAATAAATAATGGAAATGCAGTTCCTAATGCATATCCAATAACAGCACCAATACCTCCCCATGTTGCAGCAGATGCTGGGCCAAATAAAATCCAAGCACCTAAAGCTGATGCAACTAAACTTGTAGTTAAAGAAAATGTTCCAACGGATCTATTTGCTAATAAGTAATTATTTAATCCCTTAAATTGAATGGAATATACAGTTCCAATAATTACAAAAATTATTGAAATTCCAAGTATAATTAAAATTGCTGTCTGTTGGCTTAATAAATTTAAATTTTCCATTTTTCTCCCTTTCTGAATTACCGGACAGGTTCAAAGAGTATTTCTCAGTCCTATTGGACACCCCTATTCACTCTTTATATATAATTTAATCTTTAATGGAAGATCTAAATTAAGAAATCATATAACAATTTAGTGCTGCTTATAAATATTAAAGCATACAAAATGTTATAAAATAATTTTTCTTCAATGATTTTTAATAATCTATATCCAATTAATATTCCAACTAATGCAACAGGGAATAACATGACTGATTGTTTAAAGGAAACTAAATTTGTCATAGATAAATTTATGTAAAGCGGAAGTTTAATTAAGTTTACAAAAGTAAAAAAAATTATTCTTGTTCCAACATAAATTTCTTTTTTCATTCTTAATGGAAGCAAATAAAGACTAACCGGAGTACCTCCTGCATGAACACAAAAACTTGTAAAACCTGCTATGGTTGAACAAATTCCACCTTTAAAATGATTTTTTTCTGATTTTTTTTCTTTATCTTTTTTAAAAAAGAAATAATGCCCTGCAAATAGAAATCCCATTACTGCTATCAAAAATTTTAATAATTCCTCTGAAAAATATGAAAAAGTTAATGATCCAATAAATATACCAATAGCTGCAAATGGAACCATTAATTTTAAGGTTCCAAGATCAAATTCTTTTCTGTATTTATAAACTGCTATAAAATCTGAAAATATTAAAATTGGTAAGATAATTCCTAAAGCTTGATTTAAAGGCATTACAATCGTCATTAATGGAACAGAAATTAATGTCATGGAACCACCTAATCCAGATTTTGCAATTCCGTACAAAATTATTGCAGGAATAACCGTAAAAAAAAATAATAGATTTATTTCCATTCAGGTTTACTGAAGTTGAAATAATTTTTTTCCTAAGGGACTAATAGGTTTTTGAGGAATAGGTTTTTTGCCGGTTTTATCTTTTACCATTTTAAGTAACTTTTTTGCTAATCCTTTTCTTCTAAACATGGGGTTAACAAATATATACTCCACCTCTCCTTTATCATTAAATCTAGTAAATCCAAGTGTAGTATTACTATTTTTAAAAGTAATAATACCTTCGGTTTCTATACATTCAAATTGTAATTGATTGATCATGACTAGTCATATAGTAACAATCCAATAATTGCCAAGACTATAATTGCTAAGGCGACAACAATGTAATTAAGTTTTATTTTTAACTTATTATAAAAAAATTCCTCAATTTTTTTCCAAAAGAAAATAATAAACAGAATTAAAATAACTGGTATTACAATTTTAAGCATGATTCAGACTAAACTAAGTATAATGATTTTAAAATTGATTTAATTGTCTTTCTAATTAATTTCTTTGCATAAAAATTCTTATCTGCTAAGCAAACACAATGTCTGATAAAAACTTTGGTTTTGGCACACAAATAAGAAAATCCCCTTATTTCAATGCTACAGTAAGATGGGGTGCGAAAGGTTTTTCAGTTTATAATCACATGTACATTCCAAGAGATTTTGGAAGTCCTGAGCAAAATTTTTGGAATTTAATTGAAAAAGCAATTTTATGTGATGTTGCTGTTGAAAGACAAGTAGAAATTACTGGACCAGATGCTTACAAATTTATACAGCTGTTAACTCCTAGAGATTTATCAAAACTCTCAATTGGTCAATGTAAATATGTTCTAATAGTTAACAATGAAGGTGGAATCTTAAATGATCCAGTTTTATTAAGATTAGGTGAAAACCATTTCTGGCTCTCTTTAGCAGATAGTGACGTTTTATTTTGGGCTCAGGGTGTTGCTGTTAACTCTGGATTAAATGTAAAAATTACAGAACCAGATGTTTCACCATTACAATTGCAAGGACCTACATCAGGTGAAATAATGATCAAGCTTTTTGGCGATAATATCAAAGATTTAAAGTATTATTGGTTAAAAGAATTTAATTTAGATGGAATTCCTTTGATCGTATCACGAACAGGCTGGTCTAGTGAACTTGGATATGAATTGTATTTAAGGGATGGAAGCAAAGGTGAAGATTTATATGAAAAAATTATGGAAGCTGGTAAAGAACATGGTCTGAAACCAGGACATACCTCATCAATAAGAAGGATTGAAGGTGGAATGTTATCTTATCATGCAGATGCAGATATAAATACAAATCCATTTGAATTAGGTCTTGATAGATTGGTAAATTTAGAAAGTAAAATAAATTTTATTGGTAAAGATGCATTAAAAAAAATAAAACAAATTGGAATTAAAAGAAAACAGGTGGGTTTAAAACTAGATTGTGAACCCCTTTCAGGTCCTAATACAACCTTCTGGCCAGTTTTAAATGATATAGAAAATATCGGTAAAGTTACTTCTGCTGTTTACTCTCCAAGATTAAAAAAAAATATAGCACTTGCAATGGTTGATATCAACTTTTCAAACATAGGACAAAAATTAAAAGTTAAAATTGATGAAAAAAAAATTGATTGCTCTATTGTAGAAAAACCGTTCTTTGATCCAAAAAAAAAGATAGCTTCGAGCTAACATTAAAACACTAAATAAGTAATTAACACCACCAGTAAAACAATTATAGACCAAATAGATAGATTGGTTAAAAACTGCTTTAGTTTGGAATTTGTTTTTAAAAATGCAGGCAATACCAATATTAGTACAGCGATTAAAGATATTGCAGGAACTATTTGTTCTAAATTCAATTTAATTATTGTTTTATATTATATCCTTTTTTCAACAACACGGAAACCACAGTTACACAGGCGACAAGGAAAACAACCATACATGTAATGCTTATCCATATATTAAAATCAGAAACTCCATAAAATGAAAATCTCATTCCATTTATTAAGTAAACGACTGGATTAAAATAAGTAACTGTTTGCCAAAAAGGAGGCAGCATATCTAAAGAATATAAACTTCCACCTAAAAATACCATTGGTGTAATTACTAAAGTTGGAATGATCGACATCTGCTCAAAGTTTGAACTCATCAATCCAATTAAAAAACCAAATAAAGCAAAGGTAAAAGCAACAAGTACAAGCAAAAATATCATAAGTAATGGATATTTAACTGTTACCTCTACAAAAAATAATGAAGTTATAAAAATTACCACCCCAACAATTAATGTTTTGGTGGCACCTGCTCCTACAAATGCGAGAACAACTTCAAAAGTTGAAATCGGAGCTGCTAAAATTTCATAAATTGTTCCATTAAATTTGGGAAAAAATATTCCAAATGAGGTGTTACTGATAGATTGAGTTAACAATGTTAGCATTAACAAACCAGGAACAATATAAGACCCATAACTTATCCCATCAATATTTTGAACATAGTCGCCAATAACCGATCCAAAAACTATGAAATAAAGAGATGTGGATAAAACAGGGGAAAGTAAAGACTGTGTTAGAGTTCGTCTAAATCTATCCATTTCATGAAAGTAAATTGCTCTAAAGGCGTAAAAATTAAATTTCATTATTTTCCTTAACTAAGCTAACAAATATTTTTTCAAGCGTACTTTGTTCAGTTTTTAAATCTTTCATCTTCAACCCTGCTTCTCTTAAGTCTTGTAGCAAATTTGTTATACCTGTTCTCTCAGATTGAACGTTGTAGGTATATATTAAAGACATATTATCATTTGAAGTTATTAAATCATACTTTGATAATTTTTCGGGTATAGTTGATATCTTTTCTTGAAGTTCAATAGTAAGAGTTTTGTGTCCCATTTTTTTTAATAACTCTTTTTTATCCTCGACAACAACAATTTCTCCCTGATTTATCACTGCAACTCTATCTGCTATTGCTTCAGCTTCTTCAATATAATGGGTAGTTAAAATTATTGTTACACCTGTCTGTCTTAATTTTTCAACTACTTTCCACATATCTTGTCTCAACTCAACATCAACTCCAGCTGTTGGCTCATCTAAAAATAAAATTGTAGGTTCGTGCGAGAGAGCTTTTGCAATAAGGACACGTCTCTTCATGCCACCAGACAATTGTCTTAACCCAAGATCTTTCTTATCCCACAAACTTAAATCTTTTAAAACTTTTTCTATATGTTTTGGATCTGGAGTTTTTCCGTACAAACCTCTTGAATAAGATACATTATTAAATACCGTTTCAAATTGTTCTAATGTTAATTCCTGTGGAACTAATCCAATTCTTGATCTAGTTTCCCGGTAGTGGTCTATAATATCAAAATCATCTACAGTAACTTTTCCTGAAGTTGGTGTTACTATTCCACAAATAATACTTATTAAAGTTGTTTTACCTGCTCCATTTGGACCAAGCATTGCAAGAATTTCTCCTTTTTTGATATCAAGATTTACATTTTTTAAAGCATTGAAACCGTTGTTATAAATTTTTGATAAATCTTTAATAATGATTTGATTTTCCCGCATAAATAAAATGAAACATATAATTGTAAAAAAGATTATTACAAGAATTTAGATGTTTTCAAGCACTCGTTGTGTGCATTCTTTAGTATTAGAGCTACCATTTAAATCTGGGGTTCTGTTTTCTTTCACACCTAAGGTTTTTTCAATTGAAGATACAATTCTATTTGCAGCTTCCTTTTCTCCTAAATAATCCAACATCATTGCTCCAGACCAAATTTGTCCAATTGGATTTGCAATTCCTTTTCCAAATATATCAGGAGCAGAACCATGAACTGGTTCAAATAATGAAGGAAACTTATTTTCTGGATTAATATTTCCAGATGGAGCAATTCCAATAGTTCCAGTACATGCAGGGCCAAGATCAGACAAAATATCCCCAAATAAATTTGATGCAACAACAACATCGAACCATTCAGGATTTAAAACAAATCTAGCAACTAAAATATCTATATGGAATTGATCTGTTTCAACACCAGAATAATTTTTCTTATTTTCATAAAATCTTTCATCCCAATATGGCATGGTAATAGAAATACCATTCGATTTAGTTGCATTTGTTAATTTTTTTCTTTTCCTTGATTTTGCAAGTTCAAATGCAAATTTTTGTACTCTATCTATGCCGTGTTTGGACATGATAGTTTCTTGAATAACAATCTCTCTATCAGTACCTTTGTACATTCTTCCACCAACTGTAGAGTATTCTCCTTCAGTGTTTTCACGAACTATGATCATATCTATGTCACCTGGTTTTTTATTAGCTAGAGGTGGATTTATGCCTGGAAATAATTTTACAGGTCTAAGATTGATATATTGATCAAATTCTCTTCTAAACTGTAATAGAGATCCCCATAGTGTAATATGATCTGGATACCTTTCAGGCATACCAACCGCTCCAAAAAATATTGCATCATGTTTTCCGATTTTATTTTTCCAATCATCAGGTAGCATCTTTCCATGTTTTTCATAATAGTCACATGATGCAAAATCAAAATCATCTATACTTAATTTAAATTGATGTTCTTCAGCAACTTTTTTTAAAACTTTATGTGCTTCAGGAACTACTTCTTGACCAATTCCATCACCAGCGATCGATGCAATTTTATATTCTTTCATCTAAAGTTTAATGACAAGCTTGATTGAATTTTTTTAATCTCCAATAATTATAAGGCCATGGAGTTACAAAACCAACGGCAAGCATAATTGGCACAACCCACCAAGTTAATATTGCGCCACCAGTTAAGAGATAATCTGTCAGGTTCATTGCAACTTCCATACTTATCATTGAAATAAAACTCATTCCAATTGCTGTATGAAAAGCTTTTTTGAAATCAAAATTTTGTCTCATAAGAATTATTGTCTCTAAAATAATACTTGTTATTAATCCGTTGATTATTGCAAGGATCATTATTCCAAGAACTGGAAATGGGATCTTTGTTAGTTGAAAAAATAGTATTGTTCCAAAGTCACCTATGGCACAACCTAATAAACACCATGCAGTATTCTTTGCACTTCTTTTCCATGTGTGTTTACATGACCAGTTAAAACTAATTGTTTCAGAACTCATCTTTTACTTATTTCTAATTGTTGATGATATATATCATCCTTCCAATATGATTTAATGTATGAAAGAATATTATCAATATTTTGATCATCAATTTTATCACCAAATCCCATCATTTTTCCCTCATAATTTTTTATCAATTTTACAAAACCATATTTAATTATCTTATGTAATAATTCATCTGAATGATGCCATGTATGTCCAGTTCCATTTAATGGTGGAGCTTTTCTATGACCGTCTTCATCAACACCTTTCCAGTTCTTAGCACCCGAAAGATCTACTTGGTGACAAGATGAACAATATTGATTGTATAATAATTTTCCTGATTTAATTTTTTCAATATCATCTCTAGTTATTGGATAATGAGAATGAGAATAAACAGTATTAAAAACAAACAAAGAAAAAAATATTATTAAAAAAAATTTCATTAGAATTCAAATAATTATTAATGTGGAGCTCTAAACTTACTGTGACAAGCCTTACAGTTAGACCACATAAATTTCTGCATCTCTCCTCTTAGATCTTCTGCATCTTCGATAACTGCAGCTAATTTTTTCATATCATCTGCAGATTTTTGCATCAAAGTATTAAATTCATCTTTGTTTTCCCAAATTGAAGGTAATGCTTCTGTTCCAAAACCTTCTTTTGAATTTTCAGGAAAATACTTTAAGAGTGTTTCATAGTTTTCGCTCATCTCTAACATGAATTTTTGAGCATCTTCAAATTCCATATCATTCACAAGGGCATTTACTCTTTTTGCTGTTTTGTAGTTTGCGCTAAAAATGGCTTTTCTACCCTTTATTATGTCCTCTATACTTTCACTAGAATGCGCAATAAAATTAAAATTGAAAAATAATAAAGATGTTAAAATTAAAAAAAATATTTTTTTCATAATTAAGCACAAATGAGACAAGTTAATATTATACCTGAATATAATACTATCACAAAATTCTTCCATTGGATAAGTGTAGCAGGCTTAATTGTTCAGATACCACTAGGCTTTTATTTAGTAGATTTAGATTTTTCTGATACCAGAATATTGATCGAAGACATCCATGTAATACTTGGTATGTCTATATTTTATATTACTCTCTTTAGAATTTTATTCCGTCTATTGCTATCTTCCCCTGAAGATCCAATTCAAGGTTTTCCAGGACAAATGATAGTAGCCAAAATTAATCATTTTTTATTATATTTAACACTGTTAACTGTAACCACATCTGGAATGTTAAAAAAACTATTCAATGGAGAAAAGCTTAACTTTTTTATATTTGATTTAAAAATGAAGACTGACTTTGATAAGTCAGATTTTTTTTACGATATACATATTTTTTCAAATTATACATTAATAGCTTTAATATCTTTGCATATTCTAGCGGCATTATTACATGTATTTGTATTAAAGGATGATGTTATTAAGCGAATTTCTTAATGAAAAAAATATTAATTTTAATTTTAATAATTGCCCCAACAAATTTATTTGCGATTGAAAAAACTACAAACTTTACATTCGAAAAATTTCAAAAAGCAAATGATGAAGGTAAAACGGTTGTTGTAAATTCTTGGAATGAGTGGTGCACTGTATGTGCGGCGCAAACATCTATTTTTGAAGAGGCTAAAAAAGACTTTTCAGATTTTGAATTTTTTTTTTATGAACAAGATAAAAACAAAGAAATTGCAGAAAAATTAAATATTAAGTTTTGGACGACTATTGCTATTTACAAAAACGGTAAGGAAATAGCTAAAGAAATTGGACTTGATAAAAAAGAAGATATTTACAATTTGTTAAAAAAAGGGATATAAATCATTCATTTCTTACTAAAGGATAAACTTTAGGACTTAAATATTTCAAATTAGTAAAAATAATTAAAATTAATGTTACTAATGCAATTGCAATAGATATATTTACAAATATCCCAAAATCAAATTCCCAATTTAATTGGAATATGCTCTCGATTATATATTTTGATGTAACAACTGCAAAAAAAGTGGAAAATAAAATGATAGAAATAAAATTTATTACAAACTCTATTATTGATGAAAATATAATTTCCTTTTTTGTAAATCCTAATATTTTGAAAACTAAGTTTTGATATTGTTTTATCTTACCTTGAACCATAATGGTGCTTGAAATTACAATTAATCCAATAATAATAGTTACAGCTGAAATCAAAGTCACAGCAATGAATACTTTGTTTAAAACATCTGTTACTTTATTTAAGTAATCTGATATTTTAATCATTGATAAGCTTGGAAGCTTTTCAAGCATTTTAATCTCATCAAACTTTTCTAAATTATCAAATTTTGCTGTTGCTAAATATTCATGAGGAATATTTTTTGCAAATTGTGGATTAAATAACATAGCAAAATTAATATTTAGGTCGCGATAATCTACAGCTCTAAAGTTAACAATTTCTCCATCAATTTCCCTTCCATAAATATTTAATGTGAATATATCTCCTAAGCTTATATTTAAGTCTTTTGCAACTTTTGCATCTAAGGAAATTTGAAGTTGATCTGGTTTAGACAAATCCCACCATTCACCCTCAGTTAGTGGATTGTCTTCAGGAACTTTATCTGTCCATGACGATCTTCGATCACTTCCAATCACCCAATAACTATCATTTTCTGGTTTAATATAAGTGCTAGGATTTACACCATTAATTTTAATTATGCCTGATGACACCATCGGCACAACTTCTATATTGGCATTAGGATCCATATTTAAAATATTTTTTTCAAATATTCTTTTTTCCTCATTTTGAATACCAACAAAAAAATAATCTGGCGCAATATCTGGAATGGATTTTGCTATTTCTCTTTGAAAATTAATTCCAACCAAAGCTAGTGTTAATAGCAAAGTAACTCCTAGTCCTAGGGACATTATAGTTATTGGAGTAATGCTTTTAGTTTGAGTGATATTTTTAATGGATACCTTAAGTGATATATTAGAAGTAGATTTAAATTTTTTTAAAAACAAAATAATAATTTTTGAAAGTAGAAAAAATACAGCTAAACATACAAAAAAAGCTGCAAAATATCCAATACTGTAAACAGGTCTTTCTGAACCAATACTAAACAATAATATTAAAATACTTAATAAAATTAGACTTAAAAAAATTGATTTTTTTGAATAATAAAATTCTAAATTTTGAAATACATTTCTAAATAAATTAGAGGCTTTTACCTGATCAATAGAATTTATTGTGGGAATTGAAAAAATGATTAAGACCAATAAACCAACAAAAAATATTTTAAAAAAATTAAATATAGAAAAAACTGGAGAGACGCTCAATCCTAGTCCATCTGACAAATATTGATCTACGATTGGAACAATTAAAAAACTTAAGCCATAAGCTAATGTAGTAATTATTAAAAGTAATATTAGTAGTTGCAGGTAATATAAGTTTTTAATATTTCCTGAGTAAAACCCTACCGCTTTTCTAACAGCTATAGACATATTGTTTTGATTTACAAAAGATAAAAGAGTATTGGCTACACCAATTCCTGCAATTAACATCGCACTAATTGATACTAAAGATAAGAACTGTGAAAAATTATTAATAATCCTTTTTAACCCACTTGCAGAATTTTCTGGGTATCTGAGTTGTGCTTTTTCATCATCTACAAATATATTTTCAATTTTTTTTTCAATTTTTCTTGGATCATCGTTTTGATTAAATTTTACTTTATATTCATAATTTAAAAAGCTACCAATTCCGTTTAATTTTAAAATTTCTAATGTTTGTTCACCTGCAAGTGCCCAGTCACCAAAAGCTACGAACCCACTTACATCTGGTACAGATTTTACTATTCCAATAATTGTAAAAAGTTGATTTTGAACTTTAATTTTGTCATTAAGTTTTACATTTAAATTTTTGGATAAACTTTCATTAATCAAAAGAGTATTTGGTTCTCTATGCATTCTATCAAAAGCTCCAGAAGGTTCATAATTAACAGAACCATACAAAGGATATTTAGTATCCACAGTTTTAATTCTTGTAAAAAGAGATTTATTTTTTTCTCTATTAATTGTTGAGACCATTGTGCTGAACTCAATCATTTGTGAGATTGTTGTAAAATCTTTTACTTTATTTACGAGCTCAAGATTTCCTTTGTTGCGATTATAATCAATTTCAAGGTCACCTCCCAACAATGCTTTAGCATTATCGTTAAGTTCTTTTTTCAAACTGTCCTCAATTGTAAAAATAGCACTTAATATAAAAAGACTTATAAATAGAGTAGCTATTATGCTAGAAATTTTTTTATAATTTCTACTTAAATCCTTTAAAGCGTATCTGAAAATTAAACTACTACCAGATGAATTATTTAATTTTTCCATCTTTGATTTTAATTTTACGTTTTGCTTTTTTTGCTAATTTTGGATCGTGAGTTACCATAATTAATGATGACCCCTCTTCTTTTACATAATTAAATAAAATATCTGAAATCATTAATGAATTTTCAGTATCTAAATTTCCTGTAGGCTCATCTGCTAAAATTAACTCTGGTTTCATTGCAATAGCTCTTGCGATAGCAACTCTTTGCTGTTCGCCTCCTGATAATTGGCTGGGTAAGTTATTAAAACGATGATTTAGTCCAAATCGATCTAATAAGATCTTTGCCTCTTTAACAGGGTTTTTAAATTTATTAAGTTCAAGTGTTAGAGCTACGTTTTCAACTGCTGTATAATTTGGAATTAAATAAAATGATTGAAAAACTATTCCAATATTTTTTCTTCTTATCTCTGAAACCTCATCTTCACTTAGTTTTGTGATTTCATGATTTTGAAAAAAAATTTTTCCTGAAGTTGCTTTTTCTAAACCTCCAATTAGCATTATAAGACTAGTTTTTCCCGAACCACTCTCTCCTACAATAGAGATTGTCTCCTTTTTTTTGGTAGTTAAATTAATATCTTTTAAAACTCTTATATTATCTTTGCCAGTTTGGTATTTAAGATTTACTTTATTTAATTTAAGAAGAACGCTCATGAATAAAAGTTTTATTATTAAAATATTTATAATCTGTCTAGTGACCATAAATGCAAGTGCTCTAGAAAAGATAGTTTTGTTTGGAGACAGTTTAATGGCTGGTTATGGACTTCAAAAAGAAGACCACTTATCAACAATATTAGAAAATGAACTAACCAAAAAAGGCTATGATATCAAAGTTATTAATGCCAGTGTTTCTGGAGACACCTCTTCTGGTGGTTTGAATAAAATTAATTGGACTTTATCTGAAAAAGATATTGATATTTTAATCTTAGGTTTGGGTGCAAATGATATGCTTAGAGGTATTAAGCCTCAAGAAACAAAAAAAAATTTAGAAGAAATAATTAAAATTACTTTGAATAAAAAAATAAATCTTATTTTAGCTGGAATGGTCGCGCCCACTTCACATGGTGAGATATATAAAAAAGAATTTGATGAAATCTATAAATCACTTTCAAAAAAATATAATTTAGTTTTTATACCTTTTTTATTAGAAGGTGTAGCATTTAAACCAGAACTAAATTTAGATGATGGGATGCACCCTAATCCCGACGGTGTTAAAATAATAAGTAAAACCATTGAGGAAAAAATAATTTCTTTACTAAATTAGTTTAATACTTCATTTGCACTTGCATACTGGTGTCCAAACACGTCTGCAACTGCTTTGTAAGTAACTTGTCCTTTATAAACATTAAGTCCAGCTAAAAAATTTGGATCATCTTTAAGAGCTTTTTGATAACCATCTTGAGCAAGCTTAGATAAAAAAGGAAGCGTTGCATTATTTAGTGCTATAGTGGAAGTTCTTGGCACTCCACCAGGCATATTTGCTACACAATAATGAACTACATCATCAATTATATAAGTTGGTTCGGCATGTGTTGTGGGTTTGCTAGTTTCAACACAGCCACCTTGGTCAATAGCAACATCTACAATAACCGAACCTCTTTTCATATTCTTTAACATATTTTTTGTTACTAATTTTGGTGCTTCAGCACCAGGGATCAAAACTCCTCCAACCAACAAATCACACTCTGAAATCAATTTTTCAATATCAGTCTCATCACTTAATTGAGGAATTATCTTATCACCAAACATTTCTGTTAATTGTTTCAATCTTTCAGCTGATTTATCAACTATGTGAACTTTTGCTCTCATTCCTGTTGCAATAATTGCAGCATTTTCCCCTACTACTCCCCCTCCTAATATAACAACATTTCCAGGTTCAACACCTGGAGCACCTCCTAATAATAATCCTCTTCCTTTTTGATTTTTTTCCAAACAGTGAGCTCCGGCTTGAACAGACATTCTGCCTGCAACAGCACTCATCGGAGCAAGTAAAGGAAGTCTTCCATTTTTATCTGTTACTGTTTCATAGGCAATACAAACTGATTTTGAGTCTATCAAACCTTGTGTTAATTCTTTTGCAGCAGCTAAATGTAAATATGTAAAAACAATTTGATTTTCTCTTATCATTTTTACTTCATTTGATAGAGGTTCTTTTACTTTAACAATTATTTCAGCATCATTAAAAATATCTTCTGCTTTATCAATAATTTTTGCACCAGCAGATTTATATTGTTCATTATCAAATCCAGCTTCAAAACCACCATTATTTTCAACAAAAACTTCATGACCATTTGAAGTTAGAGTTTTCACACTTTCTGGAGTGAGTCCTATACGATTTTCTTGAGGTTTAATTTCCTTTGGAACACCTATTTTCATAAAATGAAATTAGTTTTTTTTGCTTTTTGCGTAATTTGAAATTCCAGTTCTTAGTTTTTCAATAATTTCATCAATATGTTTTTTCTCACAAATGAACATCGGAGCAATTATTAAACAATCTCCTGTTGCTTTAAAGTTCACTCCGGCATCATAACAATGTTTAAAACAAGTAAATCCTGCAGCACCAGGTTTTTTATCCATCTTAATATCTATTCCACCCATCATTCCATATCCTCTGATGTTATCAACTATATCTAAATCTCTTAATGACATTAGTCCTTCTTGGAAATACGGACTCATTTCTTTTGCTCTATTGAAAATATCCTCTTTTTCAAAAATATCTTGGACTGCTAAACCAGCAGCAACTGAAATTGGAATTCCTGAATATGTATAACCATGGAACAATTCGATCGTTCCTTTTGGAGCTCCATCCATTATTGAGTCGTAGATTTCTTCTTTACATGCAACCGCGCCTAGTGGAGATATTCCATTAGTTGTTGCTTTAGCCATCGTAATTATATCTGGAGTTACACCATATTCTTGAGATGCAAATGGTGAACCTGTTCTTCCCCATCCAGTTATCACTTCATCAAATATTAAAATAATTCCATGTTTGTCACAAATCTCTCTTAATCTTTGCAAATATCCTTTTGGTGGAACTAGGGTTCCAGTTGATCCCGCAATAGGTTCAACGATACATGCTGCAATATTTTCTCCTCCAAAGTTTGTACAAATTCTCTCTAGATCATCTGCAAGTTCAGCTCCAGTTTCAGGTTGACCTGAAATAAATTTATGTTCTGGTAAATGTGTATGTCTCATATGCACTACACCTGGCATTAAAACACTTGCAAAAGTTTTAACGTTATTAATCATTCCACCAACTGATGTCGCCCCAATATTCATTCCATGGTACCCTCTTTCTCTACCAACAAATCTAAAACGATTACCCTCGCCTCTTGATTTATGATATGCAATTGCAATTTTAATTGCTGTTTCAACAGCTGTTGATCCACAGATTGTATAAAAAATTCTATTTAAGTTTCCAGGAGTATGTTTTGCAATTCTAGTTGCTAATTCAAAAGAGCCTCCAAAACCTTGTTGAAATGGTTGAGCATAATCAACTGTCTTTAATTGTTTTGTAATTGCGTCTATAATTTCTTGTCTACCGTGACCTAGGGGATTACAGAATAATCCTGAACTTGCATCTATTTGAGTTTGTCCTTGGTGATTTTTTAGGTAAACACCTTTTGCTTCAACAATTAATCTTGGGCTTTCTTTAAAATCTTTGTTGGATGTAAATGGCATCCAATGTTCATTTAAAGAATTTGGAATATTTGGTTTTTCTGAGCTCATAAAGTTTTTGTTTAGTTAATATTTAATCTCATAGACTAATTCAAAATGATTGAATAGAAAATAAATATAGCACAGTAAAAGAGAACAATATTGAAGCACAACTAATGGTTGTTTTTTAAGTATTGTTCCCATATGCCTCATTAATTCTTCGTTTACTTCAATCTTATAATGAATTTAAATATCCTACGTAAATTAAATTTAATTAACAGGAGAAATAATGAAAAAAATAATTAGTTTTATTTTAGGAAGTATTTTTGCTCTTAACTTATCAATTTCAGTTGCTAATTCAGCTGCGAATGAAGTAAGAGTTGCATACTTTTTAGAATGGCCTAGTCCAAACCTAGAAGACATGCAGAAGAAAAATTTTGCAAAAGCTCTTGGTGTTCCAGTTAAATGGACAAACTTCACTAATGGTGGAGCAATGACTGATGCAATGTTAGCAGGAGATATTGATATTTCTTATTCTCAAGGTTTAGTACCATTTATTAATGCCGTAAAATCTAATGCTCCTATCAAATTAGTT